>Ga0316189_10001548_pt1 | contig 22797 bp, 16 predicted proteins | sample LowCovwburrow_MG_FD_204930 | JGI IMG/M metagenome (GOLD analysis project Ga0316189, IMG submission 204930) | Coastal sediment microbial communities from Maine, United States - Lowes Cove worm burrow | ecosystem: Environmental > Aquatic > Marine > Coastal > Sediment | place: USA: Maine... | reverse complement strand
TTGTCTTCCTGGGGTGTCAAGGCCAGGCCGTCCGCTGAACCGGTCACGGCCAGAATCTGCATGTCCTTCGTGGTTACGGTATGCCGATCCAGGTGCATATCGAGAAATTTGAGGGCCCTGTCCGCCCCCGGGTAAGCCGCACCCAACCAGGCGATAGGCGCCACCCGGCGGGGTCCGATGTAAAAGCGCCCCTTATCCCATTGGATCAGGCTGTCACCGCCCAGGCCGGCGGTGCGAATTTCAAGGGCCTTTACGTGGGTCTTGTGGCCGCCAATTTTGGATCCGGTCGCACACACGCTCACCATGCCGTCTGACAGAGCCGCGGTATCCGTGGTAGTTCCGCCCATATCAACGACCAGTGCGCTTTTCAATCCCGTCAGATGTCGCGCCCCGGCCACACTCGCGGCCGGCCCCGATAAAATGGTCTCCACCGGCCGCTCCTTGGCCATTTCAGCACTCATCAGAGACCCGTCACCTTTCACCACCACAATGGGAGCAAAAATACCGAGTTTTTCGAGCACCTTCTCCAAATCCAGCAGCAACTTGGCCAGCTTCGGGATGATGCGGGCATTCAACATGGCGGTGTGCGCACGGGTTTTGAAGTTCAGAATATCCGATAGCTCGTGGCCACAAGTGACGAACAGCCCGGTCTCCTCGCGAATAATCCGTTTGATCTTCAGCTCATGGGCAGGGTTGATGGCGCCGGCGTATCCAGACACGGCAAAGGCCTTGACCTCGTCTTTAGCAACCATCCGTCGCACGATGCCTCTGACCTCATTTTCATCCACCGGACTGATCTCTTTACCCGTAATTTCCAGCTGTCCCGAAATCACGGCTTTGGGTTCGTAGGGGATATCTTCCGGCTCGAAACGTCCATAGGGCGGCATGATAACCATACCGACCTTCTGGCCCTCGCCCTCTACAATGGCGTTGGTGGCCAGGGTAGTCGACAAAGATACCATCTCCACCTGGCCCAGCTTTTCCTGATCCAATCCCGCCATGGCTTCACCGATGCCCAGGGTGAAATCCCACTTCGTGGTCAGCGCCTTGCTTTTGCAAATGGTCTTGCCCTTGCTGAGATCATAGATCACCGTGTCGGTGTAAGTTCCGCCGGCGTCGATCCCCAAGCCGATTTTCAGATTAGCGCTCTCTTTTACAGGATCGTCGTCTTCCAGTATCATGATTTTTGGTTCGTCCGCTCGGCCCGATCCTGCGGCCCAAATCGGATTGGCTGAAAGTGTGGACTGGAGGGCGTCGAACTCAATCACGTGGTTCGGTGCAACGACCAGGATTTCATCGGTCGTCTCGTTTGCGGTCAGAAGCTTTTCGATCAGGATCCGGTGGCCGGTAATTTTTTCATATTTCCACTTGTATTCGGCCGCCATTTCCCGGGCATATTCTTCATATTTGGGTGAAAGTTTCGCCCCGGTTTCAATAAAGGCGGCTCTTTGATAATTCTTCTGCCAGGTGCTCAAAAACTGGAAGGTCTCTTTGGCGGCCTTCTCGCCGTATTTATCCACCAGCTCACCATAATTGAGCTTCTCGTCTCCGTAATAGGCAGACAGTTTACGCTGGGAGAGGGGTTCGGTCTTTTCCTCATACCAACCGGCCGAAATATAATATGTGCCCGGATATTTTTTGAACTCATCCCTGTAGGCCGCATCGCCGCCCAGAAAGAGCGCGATGCAGTCATGGACCTTCGGTATCGCCAGGGGAATGTTGCGAGCCTGAATGTCCACGGTTCCCCGGCCGCAGACGCCGTATCCGACCACGATGCGGTCACACCGACCCGAGGCGGAAAGTTCGTCGATGGCGCCCTGAAGTTTTTTCCGAAGCAGATCGGGACGATCGTGCAGGCCCCCTTCTAAAAATTTTACGCCTATTTCCAATCCTAGCTTTTCGGCGGCATATTTAATATCGAGCGCCAACACGGCACACGCGATTACGTACGGTTTTTTGTATATCAATGTTTCTCTCCTGTGACGTTAATCTGGAAATTGACCGGCCCGGCCCGGTCAATCTGTAATGATATAGGCTAAATCAGACGGTTTCAACCTTTAAGTATAAAAACTACACCCCAATATTGTCAAGGATTTGGTTGGAATAATGGACCTTGCCAAGGCTGCGCGAAAGATAGTGAGGTGTGCCATGGTTCAGAATACCCACATGGGCAATGGCCAAAAAATATTGTGTCATTCATACAGCAAATATTCAATCTAGTGCAAGGCTGGAATTATACGTGTCGTGCCACGCTTAAATCCTTTCAATACATTTAATTATTTATTTATCATTCCATCTAAATAGCCGGCATCTAAAAACAAAAAAGCGCGGGATGGCAATGCCAATCCGCGCTTTTTTAGATCAAACCGATTACGGCCTGAGGTCTTCGATTTAAAATTTTTTCATGTTCAAGAAGTTCTCCTCAATTAAATTTTTTTGGATATTAATTAAAAAATGGTGTTTTCACCCAGATATCGGATATAATAACGGATCATTAGCTATTCTTTGGTAGGTTATTAATGCCATGTGGGGACTAACGCTCCGCCTTGGCTCGTCAATGAATATCAGGTATTTGCAGCAATAACAGTGTGCAAGGAAATTATATGAACCCAGCTCAAGTCTTCGACAAGGTGGTCTGGTCAACCTGCAACGTAAACTGCGGCAGCCGCTGCCCGGTGCGCCTCTTCGTCAAGGAAGGCAAGGTGGTGCGCGTCGAGCCGGACAATACGGGTGAGGAGCCCGGCGGCCCCCACGAGATCCGCGCCTGCCTGCGGGGGCGGGGTCTGCGCCGATGGGTCTATTCAAAAGAGCGCCTTCTGCATCCCCTCAAGCGGGTTGGCAAGCGTGGCGAGGGACGTTTCGAGCGCATATCCTGGAACCGGGCCTTGGAAACAGTCGCTGCCGAGTTGGGCCGTATATTAAAACAGTATGGCAATGAAGCGGTATTCCGCATCTACGGCACCGGTAATCTGGGCGGGGTGGTCTCCAGCCGGGACCAAATAGACCGCCTGATGAACATTCTGGGTGGCAGACTGGATTTGCACAACTCCTACAGCACCGCCCAAATCACCCACGCCATGCACTACACCTATGGCGATAAAGAGACCGGCAACAACATCAGCGATCTGGTCAACAGCAAGCTCGCGGTCTTCTTCGGCAACAACCCGGCCGAAACTCGCATGAGCGGGGGCGGCACCATCCGCGACCTGGTAGTCGCCAAACAAAAAAACGGGGTGCGCATCATCGTCATAGATCCACGACACACAGACACCGCCGCGGGATTCGCGGACGAATGGATACCCATCCGTCCCGGTGCGGATGCGGCCCTGGTGGGCGGACTGGCCCATGTGCTGATCACCGAAGGATTGGTGGACCAGGACTTTTTGGACAGTCATTGTCTGGGCTATGACCAAGCCACCATGCCCGAAGGCATCCCGCCCGGCAACAGCTATAAGGACTACATCCTGGGTGACAGCCCGGACCGTATCTCCAAGACGCCGGCCTGGGCCGCGGGCATCACCGGCATACCCGCCCGGCGCATCACTCAGCTTGCCCGGGAGATCGCTATTGCCAAACCGGCCTACATCACCCAGGGCTGGGGTCCCCAGCGTCATGCCGCCGGAGAACAAAGCGCCCGGGCCATCTGCATGCTGCCGATCCTGACCGGCAACCTGGGGATGCCCGGTGGCAACAGCGGCGACAGGGAGGGGCCATTCGGCATTGCCTTTCCAGGCATTCCGCTGGGTGAAAACCCGGTCAAAACCTCTATCCCCTGCTTCATGTGGACCCAAGCAATTGATGACCCGGGCAACCTGACCGCGTTGAACGGCGGTCTATTGGGCAAAGAGTGCCTGGAGACGCCGATCAAGTTCATTTGGAGCTTTGCCAGCAACACTTTGATCAATCAGCATTCGGACATCAACCGCACAAAAAAAATTTTGAGTGACGAGAAAAAATGCGAGATGATCGTGGTCATCGACAACATGATGACCGCCAGCGCCCGCTTCGCCGACATACTGTTACCCGCCACCAGCAGCTTTGAGGAGAGCGATCTATGCTATCAGAGCTACGGTATGGAGCTGGGTGCGTTGATTCTGAGACAGAAGGCCATCGAGCCTCTGGGCGAGTGCCGCACCTTGTTCGACATCTGCGCCCAGGTCGCTGGGCGCATGGGGGTGGCGGAGGAATACACCGCAGGACGCAGTCATGACCAATGGGTGGAGCATATGTACCATCAGTGCCGCAAGGTCAAGCCGGAACTGCCTGAAGATTACCGGGATGCTGTAGCGACAGGGCTTTTCAAATGGGCCCGCCCGGGGGAGCCCTACGTGGGCCTGAGGAAATTCCGCAACGACCCTGTCAGGCATCCGCTAAAGACACCCTCGGGCAAGATCGAGATATTCTCTCCCCGGCTGTGGGACATGGCCCAAACCTGGGAACTGCCCGAGGGCGATGTGATAACCGCCCTGCCCGAGTATCATCCCACCTGGGGTGATCCGGACGCCTCCCAGGCTTCCCCATATCCTTTGCAATGCGTTGGGCATCACTACAAGCAGCGCACCCATTCATCCTATGCAAACAACCCCTGGCTTGAGGAAGCCGCGCCTCAAATGGTCTGGATGAATCCCCTGGACGCCCGGCAACGCGGTATTCGCCATGGGGAAATGGTGCGCATCTTCAACCAGTTCGGTCACACCCTGGTTCCGGCCAAGGTGACCCCGCGCATTATGCCGGGGGTGCTCTCGCTGCCCCAGGGCGCCTGGCACCATGCGGGCCCGGAGGGGGTGGACCAAAACGGATGCATAAACGTTCTGACCAACCAGCGCCCGTCGCCGGTGGCCAAGGGCAATCCCCAGCATACCAACCTGGTGCAGGCCGAAAAGGCCGGGGAGGACCAGTGATGCTTAAAAGGCCCGCGTTTTTCCTGGATGCTCAGATCTGCACCGGATGCAAGACCTGCATGATCGCCTGCAAGGACAAAAACAACCTGCCCATGGGGGTGCGCTGGCGGCGGGTGGTGGAGTTTGCGGGGGGCGACTGGACCCGCCTGGAGGACGGGATCTTCAGCCAAAACGTGTTCGCCTATTACATCTCGGTGAGCTGCAACCACTGCCGGGACCCCATCTGCGTGCAAACCTGCCCCAGCACGGCCATGAACCAGGACGACCATGGCATAATCACCGTGGATCCCCAAAAATGCCTGGGATGCCGCTACTGCGAATGGGCCTGCCCCTACTCGGCCCCCCAATTCGACCAGGCCCTCGGCCAAATGACCAAGTGCGATTTTTGCCGGGAAGAACTCGAGCAAGGAGGTCTCCCGGCCTGTGTGGCCGGTTGCCCCACCAGGGCCTTGCAGTTCGGAGAATATGACCAGCTGGCGGCCCGGCTTGGTTCCGATCAGCTCATGGCCCCGTTGCCGCCACCCGCCCTGACCGAACCAAACTTCATCCTGGGGCCCCACCGGGATGCAAAGCCCGGGCAAACCGGGACCGGGGCCATATGCAACCCCGAGGAGGTAAAGGATGCATAATTGGAGCCTGGTCTGCTTCACCCTGTCTACCCAGAGTGCCATCGGTTTGGTCTGGGTCAGCGCAACGGGGCGTTGGTTCGGCGGAGGGACGCGAGCAGTTTTTTCTATCTGGCCCATGTCCATCGCCCTGACGCTGGCCGCTCTTGGTCTGTATGCGGCCTTGGCCCATCTGTCCAAGCCGCGTCTGGCCCCCAATGCACTTCGCAACCTGACTGCCTCCTGGCTGAGCCGGGAGGTTTTGTTGGTGCAGGCCTTTGCCGGGGCGGTGGCATTGTTGATCCCGATATCGCTGCTGGATGCCTCGTCAGGCCTGGTAATTCTGGAGGCCGCAGCATGTCTGCTGGGCGGGGCGGCGCTGGTTGCCATGACCAGGGTTTATCTTCTCAAAACCGTACCGGTGTGGAATTCTCCGGCCACCCTTCTGGAGTTTGCAGGTAGCGCCATGCTTTTGGGCGGCGCTTTGGGTGCGGTGCTCACGGCCCTCAAGGCCACGGATCAACCCGGCTGGAGCCCGGCTCTTATTACGGCCGCAATTGGCATTTTGCTGGGTCTGATTCTGAAACTTACGGCCATCTTTCCGTCCTTGGCGGCCGAGCAGGCCGCCCGGGACCAAACCTGGTACGAGCCCACCGTCGCGCCCCTTTCCATCGGCCGGGCGCTGACCGTTCGCATGGGGTTGAGTCTGGCTGGCCTGGCACTGATCCTGGCCGCAATAAACGGGCCAGGTCCAACATGGCTGTGGTCATGCCTTTCCTTGGCCTGTTTCGGCACCGCAGAGGTGGTGGGCCGGCAGCGTTTTTACAAAGCTTACAGGCGACTCGGCTTGTAGGTGTAAACGAACCGCGAGGTATGGGCCGAGGAGTGGCTGGCGGCCGTTTACCTGGGCGGACGGATATAGCAAAGGGCGAACTTGACGAACGTTAGTGTTGAGTATCGGGTAGATCGTTCATCCCAGAAAGAAAGAATACGCAAAGCCGTTAATGCGGTCAAAGCCGGTGCCAGTGACTACCCCACCTATCCGCTAGATGCCGAAGAATTAAAACTGGTTTCGGAAAATTTAAACAAAACGAGAATCATGCAGTCGGAACTGAACTACCTGCGCAATCAATTCTGGCAGGTGGACTCCTTAGAGCTTCTGCTGACCAACAGAGAAATAATGGGAAAAGTTTTGCAGCAAATTCGGACCGGTTATATCTTTCCAAATTTTCGCTGAACGCGGATTACGAATCATTTTTAGAAGAAGACGATTTCCAGGAATTTGAATCTGATGGAGAAATAGATCAGTTCCTGGATGAAACCGACTTTGATGAGACGGCTGATGACTTCTGGGATCAAGATTAACTTAATGGGAGCTCAAACAGAATCCACCGATAGGGTGTGATGTTTGAAGTTAAAGCGCAAATACGGAGAAGATCAATGCCTAAATTTGAAATATCTCAATCAAATAGCTCGAATAATCCCGCTAAGATGGCTCGCCTTTCTTTCGCTGAAGAATTTGACGGGGTTGAATTCGATGATAAAAGTTATAACTCCAAAATGAAAATCGAATGCATTTGCCCCAAATGCGGCCAGAGACATGTAATGGCCTTTCACTGGATCGGGAGGGGTACTCCCAAAATACTGCCCGTCCTGTAAGGGCGGGTACCATGATAAAATATTCACATACTTACTTTGCTATTCAGTACAAATAGGTCTTTCGAAACCATACTTAATCATCATATACAATGGGTCTATAATAATCCTCTTTTACCCAATCAAACATTTCAATTAGTCTATTGTCCAACTGTTCATCCGATTGAGAAAAATTGCAGAAGGTACATAATTTGTCATTTGATAGCAGATGCCCACATTCTGGACAGTAATCTTCAATCATTTTTTATACCCTCCCTCTAAAGGCCTCCAATATTTACGGAGTAGTACAAGACGAATAGGTGTCCGTATAATGCTTTAGAAATTTATGTAAATTAGATAGACGATCCAGGTGAGCTATCTGAACTTGATAGGTCCCGATTTTACGAGAAACATAATTTCACCTCCATATGGACATTAAATTTAACCAACTAATTTGATTGTTAAAAAATGGCAAAATTATTGGTGCAAAACCAGTAGTTTTGTGTGGTCAAGACGATATTAATCACTGAAGATTTGATGTCAATATGCTCCCCCAAAAAAAGAAAAGAGTGCATTAGGGGCTATGTAAACCCTCAAAAATAAAATGATTTCGGATTACGAAATCCGACCAAAGAGTATTGCCGGTTATTTAGGTTTTTAAAATATCCGCAATATAAGAGTTAATGTCCGACGATCTTTGAATTGAATTATCAGTTATCTTTAATTTTCTTCAGTACGAAACACTTTGCAAATATAGTCGATTCTTCTCCCTAGACTGGCTGTGTGGGTTTTCTCATTCTCCTTTTGACGCCAATATACGGATCTCGCAGCCAATGCGTCTTCAAGCTGCCATTTGTGGTTGAAAACAACGCCACCCATCTCCATGAGCGGTGAAAGAAATTTTTCGGTGATTATTTGATTATTGATGACATCAAATCGATGTGCTGAAATTTCCAATTTGTCAAATTCGGTCGAAGCCATGATGAAATTATGATTCTGATCGACAAGCATCTTCTGATGCGAAAGCAGCTTGTGGAATCGACGCGCATCAGCAAATTCGTTGCCGAACAGATGTTCAATTCCACCCAAGGAAATTTTGGCTGTTTGAATCTGCTCGATGGCATCCGGTGTCAGTTCATATTTTATGGGTCGATAAACTTCTTGTTCAAATACGTTTTGCAAAAAAAATAATAATATAAAGCTTAAGATGGCTGCAATAATAGGGCTTACCGCCCAGCTGCTGGCGATTCCGCCCAGAGTTCGCCACCGAATACCCCGGCCGCCTTTCAGAAGTCCAATTCCAACAACCGCGCCCACAACTGCCTGGGAACTGGAAACCGGAACCAGCGGGATAGGCGGCAAACCCAGCTGAATCAGAAGGTTTTGCAAACCCTGCGATGCAAAAAGAAACAGAACCACGGAATGGGCGGATACGACAACAAAAGCAGCTACCGGTGAGAGTTTGAAGATGCCTTCGCCGACAGTCGCCATCACCCGTTTGGAATAAGTGAACACTCCGACAGCAATGGCAACTGCCCCTATAAAAAACAACTGTTGCGCCGATGATAGCGTAAACCACCCATAAAATGAAATGTCTGAAAAGGGGGAGATCGGGACGAATACGCCCATCACATTGGCAATGTTGTTGGCCCCCAAGCTGTAGGAGCCGAATGCGCCGACCAGCAGCAATCCGTAACGCGTTAATATGTCCTGTGAAAATATGCCCAGTTTGAATTTTGAAATAAAGAAGACAACGACCTTGTAGATTGCAATAGCAATAACGGCGGACAGGATGGGACAGACCACCCAGGTAGTCACAATTTTGGTCAAGGAATTGTAATCCGTGGGCGACCCCGTGAAAAGATTCCACCCGATAATGGCTCCTACAATTGCCTGAGATGTGGATACGGGATAGCGGGCCTTTGTCATGAGATAAACACTGGCAGCGGCTGCAAACGCCACAATAAAGGCACCGGCAATGGCATTGACCGATCCCAATTTACCCAAGGTGTGGGAGGCGCCGGCACCACTGATGACGGCTCCCAAAATCACAAATATGCTGCACCAAATGGCAGCTGTCCTGAAATGAATCATTTTGCTGCCGACGGCTGTGCCAAAAACATTGGAGGCGTCGTTGGCTCCCAGCGACCAACCCAGAAATAATCCGCTGGACATGAAAAATGCAAACATGATTGTCCCTTATAATGAACGCTTGATCACGTATATACTCAGTTTGTCGGCCACATCTTCGGCCTGATCTGCAATCTGATCGACATGAATCACGAAGTCGCGCAATTGGAGTTTATGGCTCAATTGCAGTTCATTGTTTCTGAAGATGTTACGCTGAAGCCGGGTTGAAACCTTGTCCGATTGCTTTTCCCAATAGGAAACTTTATGCATGTGATCAGAAACTGCAGCGATATCCTTAAAAAACGCCCTTGCCGAACGTACCATGGCCTCGACCGAATCAACCACACATGAAACCAACTCCTTAAAATCATTATGCATTTCAACGGGGATAGCGGGATACTCGATTTCAAACCGCCACATCGCACCTTTAAAGCGATCCAGCAAGGTGTCCATATTTTCCAGCAATTCCAAAACATCGCCCCTCGATTCGGGTATCAGGGTCTGCATATAAAGCTGCTCCTCCAGAGAGCGCCGCAGGGAATCGCCCTGATTTTCTGTCTGTGTAATGTCTTCAAGCTTTTTTTCGAAGGACTCCACATTGCCTTTCAAATATGAATCGACACCCAGTTTGAAGAGCAGCCCCGATTCACTCACATTGTCTAAAAAGTCATCGATTCTTTTCCCAATCTCAAGCTTTCGTTTTAAAATTCTAAAATCCATTCTCAAATCCTGTGTTCAGATTTCTCGACCCCGACTTCAGTGACTATCAGTTTCGCATAAAATCAACAGATCATTTATTAGGAAACAATCTTAACCATGATCAGCTGAATTTGGTCGTTGGTTTCGACGGCCTGCGAAGAAATAGTCGAAATACTTTGCATGCAGTCGTTTAGGTGTGATTTTTGCCAGTGATCGAGATCGGAAGAATATATTTGATTTTTCAAATTGCCTGTGAGGACCTTTACTTCAGCCCTTTTCACCAGAAACGCAGCGACATTTTCCCTGATAACCTTCAGGACATCGTCGCCCCTCAGGTAGTACAAAACATTTTCATGGATGGGGCGAAACAAAAAGAAGACCAAGCGCACTATGGTTGCAAGCTGATTTTTTATTTTTATGGGTATTTCCGGCTGCAGGTACGAAAAAGTTTCACAAGATAATGTGGCCGCATCGGCAATCCTGCCAACACTTTTCACAATTCCAAGCAGATCACCCCGGATTACGGGAAAATAGGCACCATCGCAAAGTCTTTCCCAGATTTCCTGACGTTCGTCTTCCAATGAGGATGAAATTTCATTTTTCCTCAAAAGCAGGTATTTAATTTTTTCAAGATCATCTGAGAGATAGTAACTGAGAGCTTCGGAAGATGCTTGTAGCCATTCCTTTATTTCATCGAGATGCTTTTCCAGCAGGAAATTGACATCGCGTTCCTTTTTTAGCATCATTTTTTGCAACCTCCGACAAAAGTCTGTGACGAAATTTTTTCTTACAGTTTAAAATAGCTAATATTTTCTGTAAATTACGTCCGCATAGTATTTTTAAATAACAGAAACCCAGTATGCAGGCATAACCTAAATCCGGTATTCAGGTCGTTGGTGATAATATCTTATTGATTTTTATTGCGATTTGATTTTTAATCGAAAGAGTTAAAAAAATTGTCAAAGCAGGCGCTATGGGAGAAAAATTTAGAATTGTTATCGCCGAAGATTACACGATTGTTCGGCAAGGCTTGAAATCCTTGTTGGACTCTTTTTCCGATTTTGAGGTCGTCGGTGAAGCAGTAGACGGCAAAGAAGCCATCGAATCAGTTGGGCGTTTGGAACCGGATCTTGTGCTGATGGATTTATCGATGCCAAAGACAGACGGCATCACTGCCATCAAAGAAATAAAAAGATGCCTGCCGGAAACCAAGATAATAGCTCTGACGGTTCACAAAACCGAAGGCCATGTTCGGATGGCACTAGAATCCGGCGCGGATGGTTATATTCTAAAAGACGCCTCCTGCACAGAATTAGAGATGGCCATCAGAAATATTTTAGATGGAAAATCATACCTGAGTCCTGAAATTTCCGACGGAATTATTCGGGGATACCTTTCCGCGGTGAAAACGGGCGATACCGCGACCATGGTCGGTAGCCTCACACCGCGGGAAGTGGAAGTGCTAAAACTGATTGCCGAAGGCTACAAGAGTAAGGAAATTGCCGATTATCTGTCAATCAGCATCAATACCGTCGATAAACACCGGGCGAATTTGATGCGCAAACTGAATCTTCACAACGCCTCTGCGCTAACCCATTTTGCGCTCAAAGAGGGGCTGGTGGGCAAATAATCTATCCCTTACCGATCGGCCAAACAGCGCAAATCCTGGTGGCGTGTTCCGGGGCAGTCTCTAAGGTAAAAATGCCGCCTGAAAGCTCAATTCGCTCCCTCATGCCGGCCAGCCCTAGTCCTCGTCCAGCGGCATTTTGCGGCAAGGATTTTTCAGAATCGAAGCCGCTGCCATTGTCTTCGACAATTAGCTTGACGGTATGACCCTGCTGCTGCAAACTTAACTGCACGCGATCGGCCCCGCTGTGCTTGGCAACGTTATTGAGAGATTCCTGTATAACCCTGAAAATCACAGTTTTTAAAGTTTCTGGAATCTGATCTTCCTCGACCTCAATCAATTTTAAAATTCGAATATTTTTATATATGTTCTCATATTGCCGGCAAAACCAGTAAAGGGTTTCCGATATACCGATATCGTCCAGTGTAGAAGGCCTCAGCCCCATGGCGATTCGTCGTGTTTCATTGACCGTGGCCTGAATCAGCGGAATTATGTCTTCCAGTACCTGGAAATCTGGTGCCGTCTCAGTCTCTTTAAGCCTTCTGACGCCATTTTCGAGAGCAAATTTTATACCTGTCAGCGCCTGCCCGATGCCGTCGTGAAGCTCACGGGCCACACGTTTGCGCTCATTTTCCTGGGCATCCAATATCCTGGAGGAAAGAAGCCGTAATTCTTTTGCCGATTTTCGCAACATTTCCTCCGCGCGCTTACGTTCCGTGTTGTCCTGCGCCACGCATACAATTCCCACGCTATCAGATATCAGGGAGCCGGATAGGGATACAGATATCCTCTGGGTGCCTTTGCCAACCAGTTCGGTTTCTAAATTGTGGACGGACTTTGTTCGGATGATTTTATCTAAGAAAATATGGTCGGTCTCCGCACCATTTAATATCACTTCTACGTTCTTTCCGATCAACTCCCTTTCTCCATATCCCAGCAGATCAAGGGTAGCTCGGTTGACCTTTTCTATTATTCCTTCCAAATTGACTACAATCAACATATCCGCCATGGATTCTATGATTTTATCTACATAGTTTTTTGAAACGGTGACTGCCTTTAAATCGACCGTCATATTGTTGAATGCCTCAGCAACGATACCGATTTCGTCCTTGGTTGTAACCGGGACTTTTGTATCCAGGTGCCCCATGCCAACTCGTAAGACACCATTTTTCAATGCAATCAATTTCATGGAGACTGAGCGGGCGAAAAAAAAGTAAAATGTGCTTCCCACTGCAATGCCCAGCAAATAAATAATCAAGCTCATAAATCGAAAATCGTGCTTTGCTTTTTCATATTCCAATTTGCCTTCTGCCATGATCTGATCGACAACCATCTCCATTCTTGCAATCACTTTATTAAATTGACCTTGAAGACCCTCTTCATCAGTCCGGCCCGCCTTTTTTTGCAATGTTATAAACTTTCGAAAAGCGTTTTCATACGCGGTCAGATCTTCTGATATCTTTGTTGCCTTGGGGTTGGGTATCTTTAAAACCTCCTGGCGCAATCCGGTTATCTGATTGCGAATATCCTGCAGATACTTTTCATCGCCCCTTAGAAGGTAATCTTTTTCCAGTATTCTGAGTTGAAGCAGCGATTCCTGCATATCCGCTCGATTCATTCCGGCTATTTGGGCTTCGACCGAATGGATCGCACGGCGCCATTGCCCTAGCAACCCCCAGTCTTTGAATCCAATTTTTTGGTAGATCTCTACCAATTCGGTAAAAATATTGCTGTATTCCTTCACCAGCTGCATAAGCCGATCGGCACTATTTTTGTCGTTGAAAGGCCGCCAGTCTATCAGATATCCGATTTTTTCCTGAGCATTTTTTGTGAAGCGTTGATGGGCCTGGAGGTTGTTTGAAAAGCCTGAGTTATAGAACTTTTCATTCTGCAAATCGCGAAGGATAAAACTTTTTTCTGCAATCCGGGCATTCAGCATTTGAATGATAATGCTGTCCGTCATCGTGTGAATCCGGTCGGCTCGTTCCGTTTTATTTAGAAAATACGACATTATCAAAAAGGATGGCAAAACAATCAGCAAGATGGACGACCAGCCAATGATTAAAAGCTTGATGAATATGTTCTTACGCCGAAACCACTTTTTCATTATTTTCTCACTTTCAAAAAAAGAACGGATATTTCCCAGGATCGTTCTGTCATGATAAAATTTTCAGGGTGATTTGCTATTAGCATAAAGCCAAAGCTGCAGCAAAACAATTCAATCCACAATTTGTATCCTGAATAAAATCGAACCGGAATAGCCGTAAACCTTGGAAAAACAGATGCTATTTTACCCAGGTTTCTAATTGATATTTCAGACACAAAAATTTAGGGGCTATGCAAATAGGTTGGAGAGTACCAAAGGTTTAGTGCCAAATTCCGCACCACAAGATATAGTATTGGTTGCAGATAAGAAAAGTGTGGACTTTTAACGTCCATCCACGCTTTTTGTTCCATCGGTCAAAGTGAACACTGATAGCCCCAGTCTCCAGCTTTTTGGAATTCAGGCAACTGTGATTTGTTGGAGCTGTCCGCTATTTTTCGGAACAATTTATAAAAGGTATAATCGACCATATCACAAGCAGGAAACTGCTTTTAGACGAAAAGGCCGACCGTCAAATAATTTGGTCTGTTTTTTTTAATATTCCTCGGCCAGATTGCAATTATCAAAAGTGCGAATGACGTTCGAAGCAGCTGTAAATTGAATGTGCCGCTATTATTTCGGCTGCTCATTTTGGTTCCTACTAACACTTATCCGAATACTTCATGGTTACTTCGAGCCACCCGATTTTGACAGCTTCTCGATAACCTGATCGAGACTGAAGCTCGCCGCTTTTTGGTGCGGGGGATACTCCTTGAAGGTCTTCAGGAACTGTCCGACATAACCCTGCGCTGGGACCAGCATGTAGGCGCGATCGAGGAACCAGCCATCATAAGTATTGGATGTCACCATTCCTCGCTCATAGGGATCGCGCCGCAAGTTTACCAACAGCGGGATGCGCAGCGGTACGAAGGGCTCACGCCACGCCTGGAAGGTTGCCTCGGCGCGCTGCTCCATGAAGATAAGTTTCCAATCCTTATAGCGCAGTGCGGTCAGGTCGCCGTCGTCAGAAAAATAGAAGATCTCCTTACGGGGGCCTTGCTTGGCTTGCCCGGTCAAATAGGGCAGGAAGTCGTAACCATCGAGATGAACCTTATAGTTGCGCTCGATCGCATTTTGACCGGTCAGGAGCTTTTCCTTGATTTACTGATTACTTTTCCAGCACCTCCACAAGCGGAACTCCCACCGACCCGGATGGGGGCTTGATTTCCAGATACGCTGCAATCGTCGCTGCTATGTCCTGGGGGCCTACCGGCCTGCTTATTGTCTGTGTCGATACACCGTTGCCGGCAAAGAAAATAGGCACGTAAGTATCGTACTTCCACGGTGAGCCATGGATTGCAGCAATTTTTTCGATGCCCATCTTTTCGGCTTCCTCAGTGGAGTGTAAAAACCAGTAATGCTCAGGCACCATATGGATGTTGCCGGAACGCGTTGGATGAAAACTTCGCCGGATCTGGTTCTGGACTGGTGACTCAGTTATTCGCCCGGCTAATAAATCACTGCGCGTCATGGCATAAGCAATCCCCGCCACTTTCATCAGTTCTGCGGCAACAAAGCGCTCCACTTCTTCGATATCAAGCTTTGCATTTTCGATGGCGCCAAGATCGAGATAGAGATAGGGATGACTGTGGACGGCAACAAGGTCATCCCGCCCGAACCGTTTCTTAAGCGCATCCGATAAAGGAGAGCCTTTTTTGAACCAGTCTAATGGAAAGCGGCCGGTCTCCATCCCGTGTTCAGCCATGTATTCAGGAGCTTCAGGTGCGCCATGATCGGCAGAAAGGACTATTAAGGTCTTGTCGAGGCCGATTTTCTGATCTACGTACTGGAAAAGCTCAGTCAGTAACCGATCCAGGCGAAGAATATTATCTTCTGTTTCCAGACTGGAGGGCCCAAAAAGATGGCCGATATAATCGGTGGATGAAAAACTGATTGCCAGATAATCAGTAGCATTTCCCTGGCCTACTTTTTCGTTTTCAATGAGTGTTTTGGCAAAATCCAGCGTCAGCTCGTCACCCATGGGGGTCAATGTAAGAATCAAATAGAAATACTTCGCACTGCCATCTCCCAGTGCATGGGGAAATGTCCGACCCAATTCTGCAAATGCCGCCTCGTAAGGACGATCGTCAATATTCCCGGCAATATAGGAGGAACAATCATGCAGGAGGTCCCAGGTTTTTCCTTTATAACGGTCTGCCGGTTTGGCGGCGTTCCATTGTTTCACCCACTCGGGATAATCGTCATAGTAGTAGGTGCTGGTAACAAACCTGCCACTGCTCTTCGAGAACCAAAAGGCCTTGCCCACATGGCCGCCAGGAAGGATGGCCCCGCGATCTTTAACGGACACGCTGAATACCCGTGACTGACCGCCGTTACCAACAACGAGTTCATCGCCGATCGTGGTGGCAAGAAGATTGCGGGGTGAGACGCCTTCATGGGGTTTCGGCTTGCTGTCAATGATGTGATGGCGGTCGTCTTCGGTGTTATAAACAGATTCGCCGGTTTTCTGATCGATCCAGTCATTGGCGACAATGCCGTGCCTGGACGGATCTGCACCTGTGGCAAGTGTCGCGTGGCCTACAGCGGTTTCCGTGTTGGCGTGTTGATAGTGGGCGTTGTTGTAATGGGTGCCGTTTTCCAATAAATAACGGAAGCCTCCTTTGCCGAGGCGATCCTTAAAACGCATGGGCAGGTCACCACGCAGTTGATCTACTGTGATTTGCAGAACCAGATTTGGGTTCTTATTATCAGCGGATGCGGGCGGTATCAGTCCGTGTGCAAGGAAACAGATGATCAATATCAAGAATAGCCCTCTGAATTTCATGGCTTTCCTCCTTTAAATACTAAGAACAAAGTGTAACACCCCGTGGCAGGACCGCGGGGCATTTTAGCGCAGCCTTATAAAAACGGCGCAGGCTCTTGCGATAGGTTTATTTTGATTTATTAAATTTACTCGTAATTTGTCATTCCTTTTTCTGTTTCTCCCTTCTCACGGCGTATACCAAATCGGTGAGGTATAGGCTCTCTCCCATGTTGTCATGGGAGCTTAGTACGGCATTTTGACTCCAAAGCGTCTGGCATGTTGTCAATCTCCATACAGCAAAAATAGACAACAACATCTTGATGTCAACCTTATAATTGCTATTATTTTGATATATTGAGAAATGTCCAACTATCAAATTAACCGAGAATAGTTCAGATAGCGTTTAAATATAATTCTGCAGCCGCCTCAGGGCATCTTCAACTAATTCTAGTATAAAAGATGTCGTTAGAGATCATACTCAAGCCGGCCAAAGTCTTCGGCCAAGAGGAAAAGATCTGCCCGGTCGACGTCCTCATCCCGATCTAAATCGAACCGGCAAGTCGGGCAATTCACCGAGCCCATCTCGGCGATAAAGGCTGAGAGATCTTTTCCATCCACATCTCTGTCGCCTGAAGGCAGAGGATCATGGTCTGCGAGGATACCGTTGCGCCTTCCTGGATGGTCAAGGATGCATCATTTGTAAAAGCTCTTTCAGATAGGTCTGACGCTGGCTGGTATCTTGATTTTTGACTGCCATTGCAAGCGCTTTTCGAGTACCAACCAAAACAGCGAGTTTTCGGGCTCTTGTCAGACCCGTGTAAATAAGATTGCGAAAAAGCATCTTAAAATGCTGTGTCAAGACCGGAATTATGACCGCTCCAAACTCGCTGCCCTGTGATTTGTGGATGGTGATGGCGTATGACAGGTCCAGTTCCGGAATATCTTCGCGTTTATATTCTACTAATCTTTGATGCGGGAAAAAAGACACCACACATGTCAGCTCCACGTTGTCGATCTCCTGAATAACCCCAATATCACCGTTGAACACCCCCAGATCATAATTGTTTCTGCGATGGATAACCCGGTCACCGACTCTGAATATCTTTTCGCCAACCCGCAGTTGACGTTTGCCTTTTTGTGGCGGATTGGCAGATTCCTGGATCATCTTGTTCAAACTGACCGTGCCAAGACTCCCCCGGGTCATGGGAGTGATAACCTGGATTTCGATGTCGCTTCCAAAATATTTCGGTATCCATTCTAAATAGAGTTTTTTGACAACATCAGTTGCTGATAGACCGTAATACAGCGCTGACCAGGGGTGTACCTTTTCTAAAACGGCCAACAATTCATCGACCCTGGTTTGGGCTTTGCATATTTTCCCGATGTCGGCGTGTTGAAATTTCTTGGGGATCGTTAGTTCGGTTTCGTAGGGGGCCAGCGGTTCATTTACTCGGAATTCATATAGATTTGAATTTGGTTCGTTGTCGCGTTCGGCAGTTTTCAGTTCATCGTATTTTTTGACCCTGGCAATAAAGCCGAGCTGCTCCCGGGTTGATTCATCCGAATCCAAAAACAGGCAATCAGCTCCATCTTTCCATATTTCTGGTTTTTTAAAAGGCGAGTCAATATAAGGCATCTCTCCGTTATTGATCTGATGGGCGTAACGGATGATGAGCGATTCTTGGGCTTGGCGAAAAACCTTTGTTAACCTGAAACAGGGAGCCTTTTCGGAGGCGATCATATCCCGGAGCACATTTCCGGCACCAACTGACGGCAGCTGATCCGCATCGCCGATGAAAAGAACCTGGCTATTCTGCGGGACAGCCTTAAGCAGTGATGCGGTTAGATTGATATCCAGCATGGAGCATTCGTCAATTATCAGAAATTCAACGTCAAGGGGGTTTCCCTCATTTTTGTTGAACTTACCCATTTGCCATTCCAGTAGACGATGAATGGTTTTGGACTCTCGGCCAATCACATCTATCATCCGCTGAGCCGCACGGCCGGTGGGAGCCGCCAGTAACACTTTGAGCTTCATGGCTTCAAGCAATTTGACAAGTATCAGTGTCGTTGTTGTTTTGCCGCAGCCCGGGCCCCCGGTTAAAATTGAGAACTGTTCACATGCAATCCTGCTGACCGCGGCAGTCTGCTCATCGCTTAACGAAATGGTTTTGCTCCGGCAATATCCTTCAATCCAGCGTTTAACCCGTTTCCTGTCAGCCGGAAGCGGCTTATTCATGTTCGATATTTTCTTTGCAACATACAGTTCATCAAAATATAAAGACTTAGAATAGTAGCAGGGCTCGAATAATCCGTCAGGAGTTTCAATCCCCCGAACCATGACAAGACCCTCTTTTTCCATCTGTTGCAGCAAATCAGGTAACCGATCCCCAAGATCCAACTCGATCAGCTCTTTTACCTGTACCCGTATCTGTGACTGAGTCAGGTAACAGTGGCCAAATTCCCTGCTTGCCGCCAGAACATGTTTTATCGCGGCCATTATCCTTTGCGGGCTGTCCAAAGCGAGACCGATGCTCTGCGCTACCTTGTCAGCTGAAAAAAATCCGATCCCATAAAAATCATTTGATAACCGGTACGGATCTTCATTTACGTATTCGATGGCATTGTCGCCATACTCTTTGTAAATCCTAACGGAAAAAAGGGTGCTGATACCATGGGATTGTAAAAATATCATCACCTCCCTGATGGCGCGATGTTCAACCCAGGCTTCACTGATCATCTCCAGTTTTTTCTGAGCAATGCCTTGGATCTCGGTAAGTCTTCCAATCTCTCTTTCAAAAATATCAAGGGTTTTTTTACCAAAATGTTGAACGATTTTTTTCGCTGTTTTGGGACCGACACCCTTGATCAGACCTGATCCCAAATATTTCTCCAGTGCGGCTGTGGTTGCAGGTTTTCTCTCAACAGCTTTTGTGGCCCTGAACTGGCGGCCGAATTTGGGATGAGCAGTCCACGCACCGTGAAACTCCATGGTTGCGCCCGCAAATACTTTGGTCTGGTGAACAATTACAGTTTCTTGCTGGTGAGGATTATTAAAGGGTAGTACGCGAAGGACAGACCAGCCGTTATCCGGGTTGTGGTAGGTTACCCGGTCAACGATTCCGCGGATTGTTTCAGTGATGACTCCTATTTGTGTGCGTGCCAGGGTTTGCATAGAAAAGACACGGTTATAAATTGTCGGATCATTAACAATCAGCGACCACCAGCGGAGCTGGGGGTATGAGGATGGCCCCTGGAAGGGGCCGGGCCACCTCGGCTGGTGGCCGCTGATTTTTGATTGATTTAAAGCCCCATCTTCTCAGGCGGGGATGCTTTATTCAAATAGAATCTCATACATCATTTTTACATCTAACGTTTGAGTATCACACCGTTTTAATGGATGTCAAAGGCTGACTTTTATGGCAGCTCGCAAAAGAAGCCTAACCCTGCAGGTGTAATGGTTCCATTGCCTGATGCATCATCTCAAAATCATCACCGGATTATTCCATGAATTATAGCGATTAATTCTGTTTAATTTTTGGACTTTTTATGGTACTGGCCTGAGGCGATTTCATGAAAATTGGAGATGGGTTTAATTCAGGGATTGAGGAATTTAGGAATTGAAAAATTCTATCTATTTTAATTTATTGATTTTATCTTTTAATCCCTCATTGCCTAAATCCCTCAATTGGGCGCTAATAGACATAAATAATGTCCAAAAAAAGAGCTATTTTCATAGCAAATTACGAGTGCTGTAGTATGGACATATATATCATTGCTTTTTCAGCGCTTGCCGTTTTAGTCGCCGGTATCATTCGTGGATACAGCGGGTTCGGTTTTTCGATGATCGCCACCACCAGTCTGACCCTCGTTCTGCCACCCGTGGAAGTCATACCCGTGGTCCTGGTACTGGAAATTATGGCCAGCGCCTCGCTGCTGCCCCGCGTGTGGAAACAAATAGACTGGCGGTCATTGTCCTGGCTATCGGTGGGTGTCCTGCTCGGCACCCCGCCCGGCGTTTTTTTGCTCGCCCATGTTCCTGCGGAACCCATGCGGGCAGGCATCGCCTTGGCAATCATGTTATTCGTTGTTTTGCTGTGGCGGGGGTTTCATCTAAAAAAAATGCCCGGCAGACCCGAAACGGTGGCAACCGGTTTGTTTTCGGGCTTTTTAAACGGTGCCGCCGCTATCGGGGGGCCGCCGGTAATTCTGTTTTACTTTTCGTCCCCGGCGGGCGTCACGGTCTCACGGGCCTCCATAATTGCCTATTTCCTCGGGACCGACAGTCTGGCATGGGTTGTCAGCCTGACCCAGGGGCTGGTGACATTTCAGACAGGGATTCTGACTGGCATATTGTGCGCCCCCCTTCTTGTGGGTATTTTCATAGGAAATCGATTTTTCACCCAGAGCAAGGAGGGCGCGTTTAAGCAGAAGGTGTTAATTCTGCTGATGTTATTAGCTCTGGCTGCTTTGTTACGGACGCTACTCGGATAAACCCCTTAGTTGCATAAACAACACGGCAAAATAAACTTTATCCTTTGAATTCACCAGGAGTTGTATCCAAAAAATGGCGCTATCGCTATGATATTGGTCATAATAACGACACGTTATCTATTCTAAATTTTATATATGCCAATGTAATCTATAACCAATTGAATTATATCATCATTGTGTATTGATAGCCGTTAATCTCTAATTCTGGCACAGTATGAATAGCGTTTGCTAATGCAACAGAGTAGAAAACGATTTAATTCTTGGAAAGGAAGGACCAAATGAATATGATTTAGCTGTCTAACTCGAGCAATATTTTTTGAATGCCATCGAAGTCAAAATCCTCAGCTAATCGGATTAATTCGTCACAAAAAGGTGCCACGCCGTCGGATTCGGACTTCAATTCTTCGGCAATTGATTTAATTTGCATCACATCCCCCATTTCAGCAGCCGCTTTGATGTGATCGACAACCTCATTTAACCGGTCTAACGGAACTTCTGCCGTCCATTCATTAGAAGGTTCAATAATTTTTTCTTCAACCGGCAGCCCCAATGATCGAACCGCCTGCAGAGCTTTGTCGATGGCCTTTTCCAATTCCATCAATTTTTGATCCAACTGATTAGTGGAGGGCGTTTCCTTTTGATTTCCTTTAACAAGCTTTTCCATTTCCACTGCTGCAGCCTGAAGGTCTGTGGCTTCCAAATTGCCGGATAGTCCTTTGAGATTATGGACCAGGCTGTGAACCTGCTTAAAATCCTTGGTTGCCAATGCCTCACGAATTTCGTCGGCTGCGCCGCCATAATTTTCCCCAAAATCAAGCAACAGTTTGCGGTAAAGCAACTTGTTGCCCATCAAACGCGACAGACCGGCCGCCAAATCAAATCCCGGCAATGATACCGGCAGTTCATCTTCATCCAGCACCGCCTGACCAGATTCAGGAATTGCGTCAAGTATTGGCGACTTTTGGATGGCAGCCCGCTCTGCAACCGGCTTGATCCACTTCTGCAATGTTGCAAATAGCTTATCGGGATCAATGGGCTTGGTGACATGATCGTTCATGCCTGCTTCTATACTCTTTGCTTCATCACCAGCCATGGCGTGGGCTGTCATTGCTATAATTGGAACTCCTTCGATTTTGGATTTTGGATCTCTGATTTCGGATTTAAAATCGGTATTCTTGCCATTTTCATTCCGCAATCCCAATTCCGAATTCCGAATTTCCCGCGTAGCGGTGTATCCATCCATAACGGGCATCTGAATGTCCATGAGTACCGCATCATAATAACTTTCTTTCACGGCATTGACGGCCTCTTGTCCGTCATTGGCCACCGTGACATTCAATCCCGCACCTTGCAAAATCTCCAGCGCCACCTGCTGGTTGATTTCATTATCCTCCACTAAAAGAACTTGAGCCCTTTGGAGGTTCCTTAGATCTTCAATTTCTTCTTTTCTTTCTGAAATCCGAGAAATCTTGGTTATCCCTTCTCCAAACGCGTGCATGATAGTATCAAAAAGAACTGAGGGACTTACTGGTTTGATCAGAAAACCCTCCAGGCCTATTTGTTCGACTTGTTGCATGATTTCTTCACGACCATAGGCGGTCACCAGGATAATGGCCGGGATTTTGCTCAGGGTCGGGTGATTTTTGATATGTTTGGAGGCCTCGAGACCATTCAGCCCGGGCATTTTCCAGTCCATGAGCACCAGGTCATAGGGCTGATCTGTTTCGACTTTCTGGATTTCTTCCAAACCCTCCTCTGCTGTGGCCGCCGACGTGACTTCAAAGGAAAACGATTCCAAT
>Ga0316189_10001547_pt1 | contig 22798 bp, 15 predicted proteins | sample LowCovwburrow_MG_FD_204930 | JGI IMG/M metagenome (GOLD analysis project Ga0316189, IMG submission 204930) | Coastal sediment microbial communities from Maine, United States - Lowes Cove worm burrow | ecosystem: Environmental > Aquatic > Marine > Coastal > Sediment | place: USA: Maine... | reverse complement strand
TTAATAAACATGAGTTTGTCGATTCTTTTTTTAAGATGTAAAAGCGAGTTTTATTTTTAAATTGATACTACGGTAATCGGGAAATTGGGATTTAGTAAAAAAAATTCTTGGTCATTGCCATTAAAGGATTCCGTAATCGTTCAGGATTAGATTTTCACAATCCCAAAAATAAGTAGTCGAACTTGGTAACAAACATCGATAACATGTTGATTTTTAGACCGGAAAGCAATCGTATCACGCCAATTCAAGTTCTGGATACAAAAGCCAGATTTTTGTATTGATTAAAGGGCACGATGCATTTGCTTTACGATAAGCCTTTCATTTTCAAAGAAAACTATCACCTAAAATTTTTAATAAACCAATTCAATAAAATCTAAAATATTGATCTACCGACTTATCTTAAGTATAGCGCTGATTCTTGTAGTTTCATGTAAAGAAAAAAAACAGTCTGCAAACAGTGAAACCGTTTTGTGGCAGCCTTACAATGATTCTGCAGAAGTGGCTGCTAATCAAGCACATGAAATCAAACGGATGCGGTATAAATTGATTCAGTCGAAAGTGTTGGACAAAAATGAAATATTCCTTCCATTGTATGACGAAGTATATAAATTTAAGGAATCGGAATACGAAGTTTTGAAAAAGTTCATACTTGAACAGGATATTCCCACTATCCAATCGCACATTGCAGATGGTAAATTGAGTTATGAAAAGTTGGTCTTATTTTATCTATTTCGTATCTATAAATATGAATTGGATAGCACGACGACATTAAACACGATAATTGCCTTAAACGATAATGTTGTTACCGAAGCTAGAAAATTAGATGCCTTGATGGCAATGTCCACATCGAAAAAACACCACCCAATTTTCGGGATGCCGATTTTACTTAAGGATAATATTGGCACATTAGGTATGAAAACAACAGCGGGTTCGATTGCCTTGATAGACAATGAAGTCGATGACTCGTTTATTGCCAAACAGCTCAAAAAGAACGGAGCCTTGATTTTGGGCAAGGTAAACCTAAGTGAATGGGCTTATTTTTTATGCGATGGATGTCCTTATGGCTATAGTGCCGTGGGTGGTCAGACGTTGAACCCCTATGGAAGAAAAATATTTGAAACTGGCGGTTCTAGTTCTGGCAGCGGTACATCGGTTGCATCCAATTATGCCGTTGCCGCGGTTGGTACCGAAACTTCCGGTTCAATTTTATCGCCAAGTAGTCAAAATTCCGTCGTAGGTTTGAAACCTACAATCGGACTTTTAAGCCGTACAGGAATTGTCCCAATTTCAAGTACGTTGGATACGCCTGGCCCGATGACCAAAAACGTTGTCGACAATGCTATTTTATTATCGGCGATGATCGGAAAAGATGATGAAGATGCTAAATCGGTCGACACTAATACAAACTATCTAAAAAGTGTTTTGGTGAAAAATTCTATAGAAGGCAAACGGTTCGGTGCTTTCAAATATTTGATTGAAGAAGATTCCATCTACAAAAAGACTCTTGAAGAAATGGAACTTCGGGGAGCCGAGATTATTGAATTTATACCACCCGATGTAAAATTAAAAGGTTTTTTGAGCATCCTGAATATCGATATGCGTAACGACCTTCCTAAATATTTGGAAACCCATTCCGATTCGAGTATAGTAAAGATTGGTTCTATTTTCGATGCCATTACTTTTAATGCTTCCGATTCTTTGGTCCGTATCCCCTACGGACAAGCACGTTTTGAGGGTATCGTTGCAGATTCAACAACAACCATGGGTTTAGAAAAAATCAAGTCTACCTTAGAAAAAAATGGACGCATTTTCTTTGATACCGCGATGGATAAGTTCGAACTCGATGCCATTCTATCTATTAACAATTACCATGCAGGATACGCTGCGGTGTCCAAATATCCGGCATTGACTGTACCGATGGGATACAAGTTTACTGGGGAGCCTATTAATCTGACCTTTATTGGTAAGCCTTTTTCAGAAGAGCTACTTCTGCAGTTGGGCCATGCTTTCGAAGAAGCTTTTCCAGTACGTCAAATGCCTAGAAAATATATGTGAATCGATTATAAGCGAAAATCCATTTTTTTAAAAGTTTTAAATGAAGATAATCAGAACTGACATGGAGCTTGAAACTCCATTAATAGATAAAACTCTCCAGGAAGCGGGTCATGAGTTGGTATTGCTTCCTGATGGCATTTCCGAAGAAAAGCTAGCAACAGAAATTGAGGATTGCGATATCCTATTAATGTGCTATACACCTATCACACGAAAAGTAATTAGCTCCGCAACAAAACTCAAGGCGATAATTAAGTATGGAGTTGGTATAGATGCAATTGATATCCCGGCAGCAAATGAGAAAGGTATAATGGTGGTCAATATTCCCGAATACGCCGAAGAGACCGTCGCCGAGGGGGCATTTGCGTTACTTATCGCCTTGGCCAAAAAATTACCAGCTTTGCAGAATCAAATGGAAAAAACCGCATGGGCGTGGCCAACTCAAAAATGGTTGGCACACGATATTTCAGGAAAAACCTTAGGTATTATAGGGTGTGGTAAAATCGGGAATAGTATGGCTAGAATGGCCGGCTTAGGTTTTCGGGCAAAGGTAATAGGGTATGACCCGTACAAATCATCTGAAGAGTTGGCCGATCATGGCATTGAAAAATATGATTCGCTGACCGACTTAATTAAAGAATGTGATTTTATTTCGCTCCATGCGGTTTTGAACGGAGAAACTAAATATCTGATTGGTGAAGATGAAATCAAAGCCATGAAGAAAAATGCCATTATTATAAATACTGCAAGGGGAGCCTTAATCGATGAAATGGCTTTAGTAGCGGCGCTAGAGAAAAAACAAATCGCAGGCGCTGGCCTCGATGTATTTAGCCAAGAGCCTTTAAATCAAGCGAATCACCCATTAAAAAAACTCTACGAGATGGATAATGTAATTTTAGTGCCGCATCTGACATTTTATACAAAAGAAGCTATGAATCGGCTTGAGGTAGAGGTGCTGGAGCGGTTTGACGAAGTAGTAGAGAATAGGCCAATAACAATTAAGTCAAAAGATCCGCGACTTCAAAACCAAAAATAAATAACGAATTTCTTAACAAATAAATTAATTTATCGACCAGCCCGGTTGAGCTTACTTGATAAGCGAATTGATCTGTATCCAAAGTTCGTTGTCGAAACTAGAAGGTCCTAATAGCGTTTCTCCGGTATCCTCGCCCATTCGTACCAGAACCAGATTTTGACTAGGGACAATATGTAATTTTTGATCGTTTTTACCCAAACCTGCATAGAGGTCTTCGGGCGCATCGGGCATCAGTCCTGAGGGGAATACGATTTGTGAATTTGGTATCATACTACTTTCCTTGCCATTGAGCCACCAAAGGTAGCCGTATGATTTGTTAAGTGACTGTGAGCTTTCTTTCATATCATTTAGAAAATCTTTTTCGCCCAAAACGGTCTCATCGTTCCATACGCCATTGTTGAGGTTTAAGAGTCCGAAACGAGCCATACTTCGAGCCGTGCTCCAATACACATTATTGCTTCCATTTGTGGAGATCCATTGTCCCGTCATTCCAATTTTGTCTTTCAACTTGACACTAAAATAATCCTCGAAATCGGTTTGTGTAGCGTCCGAGACTACGTCTTGAATCAGCGTATATGGGGCATTGTGATAAGACCAACGCGTACCCGCGTCCGCTACGTAGGTTAAGCAATTCGCGGTTTTACAGTCGCCTTGTGAGTCATCCATGCCCGTAGTCATGGTTAACTGATGCCAAACGGTAATCAAATCCTCTTTATCGGTCCCGGTGCTGGTCCAACCTTCACCGAGATAGTTCGATGCCCTGTCGGTCAACGATAAATGGCCTTCCTCGACTGCGATTCCTGTGGTAAAAGCGGTCAACGTCTTACCGGCTGATGCCCAATACCACGGGGTATCTTCGGTATGGTCACCAAAATACCACTCCAAGGCAATTTTTCCATCCTTGAGCAATATAAAGGCCTTAGTACGCTTTTCCTCCAGAAAATTGTATAAACTTTGTTCAGTATTGGTATTCCAGCCTAATTCAATTGTTGTACTAGTCTCCCAAGCATCAGTTGTTGTAGGAGGGAAATAAAGTCCTTCAGGTTGTGAATCGCTATCTGGGTCCGAGGTATCAGAATCGTTATTTTTTGAACAGGAAAAGCTAAGAAAAGTGAGGGCAAGTAGGGCAACGATTTGGGTTTTCATAATACATCTTTATCTGTTTGAGTTCAATAGGCTGCAATGGTTTAAACGTAAGGAATGAAGAATTAGTGCGAAAAAGAAGATGTTCGTTTTGCTTGTTGTATTTTTGCAGCCCATTTGAAGATTATGCGCACGAAATCATTAAAAAAGAATCAAATTAATGTGGTCACCCTAGGCTGCTCTAAGAATGTCTACGATTCGGAAGTACTTATGGGCCAATTGCGTGCCAACGATAAAAAGGTGGTTCATGAAGAGGAAGGTAACGTGGTGGTCATCAACACTTGTGGGTTTATCGCGAACGCCAAGGAAGAAAGCATAAATACAATTCTGGAATATGTGCAAAAGAAAGAGGCAGGCGAAGTAGATAAAGTATTTGTCACTGGGTGCCTAAGCGAACGCTATAAGCCCGATTTACAAAAAGAGATTCCTAATGTAGATGAATATTTCGGTACCAGCGAACTCCCAAGTCTATTGAAAGCCCTAGGTGCAGATTATAAACACGAATTGATCGGGGAACGTTTAACAACAACCCCCAAAAATTATGCTTATCTAAAGATTGCTGAGGGTTGTGACCGGCCCTGTTCTTTTTGTGCAATTCCCATTATGCGCGGAATACATCGAAGCAAACCGATCGAAGATTTGGTGACGGAAGCGGAAAAATTGGCAGCGAAAGGGGTAAAGGAATTAATTCTGATTGCCCAAGACCTTACCTATTATGGGCTTGATCTTTACAAAAAAAGAAACTTGGCCGAACTTCTTCAAAAATTAGTCAAAGTAGAGGGCATAGAATGGATACGACTGCACTATGCTTTTCCCACGGGCTTTCCTTTGGATGTTCTTGAGGTAATGAAACAGGAACCAAAAATTTGTAACTACCTCGACATTCCGCTGCAGCACATATCCGATGCCATTTTAAAAAGTATGCGACGCGGCACGACGAAGGCAAAGACCACAAAACTGCTACAAGAATTTAGGGCTACCGTACCCGAAATAACGATTCGTACCACATTGATAGTCGGATATCCAGGTGAGACCGAACATGATTTTCAAACCCTAAAAAATTGGGTTGCTGAAATGCGATTTGAGCGTTTAGGTTGTTTTACCTACAGCCATGAAGAGAATACCCATGCCTATAATTTGGAGGACGATGTTCCCGAAAACGTAAAACAAGATCGTGCTAACAACATCATGGAGTTGCAATCCCAGATTTCTTGGGAACTCAACCAAGAAAAAATTGGAAAAACCTTCCGATGTATAATCGATCGTAAAGAGGGCAATTATTTTGTTGGCCGTACCGAATTTGATTCTCCCGATGTGGATAATGAAGTACTTGTCGATGCCACAAAACACTACTTAAAACAAGGAGAGTTTACGAATATCAAAATCACCGATGCTGCAGATTTTGACCTTTACGGTGTTCCAGTATAAAGAAAACTAGTAGTCCCGTTTACCAATCATCTAAGCTTCTACATTTGACTTCCCAAATATTCCTTACTTTAGGGGAAACCAACCTATGTACTACATCAAATAAGTTTCTTGATGGTAGTTCATGTAAATCATAGAATTCATAATGGATGGATTACGTATAGAAAAAATAGAGCTTTTCAAGGTGCCTCCACGCTGGTTGTTTTTAAAAATGACGACCAAAAGCGGCATCATTGGTTGGGGCGAACCTGTAGTCGAGGGTAAGGCAGCTACCGTAGAAGCTTGTATTCAAGAACTTTCCAAATTCGTAATAGGTCGCTCGGCAAACGATATCGAAGATATTTGGCAAACACTTTACGGAGGTGGATTTTATCGTGGTGGTCCGATTTTGATGAGCGCGATTTCCGGAATCGACCAGGCTCTTTGGGATATCAAAGGGAAGCACTTGGGCGTGTCTGTATATGAACTTTTGGGCGGTGCCGTGCGCAAAAAAATAAAAATGTACTGTTGGGTCGGAGGAGACCATCCTGAAGTTTTGCTCGAACAGGCCCGAGAAAAAGTAGCTCAGGGCTACAAGGCGGTTAAAATGAATGCAACGGGGGAGTTTGCTTGGATCGACTCCCTTCAAAAAGTAAAGACCGTGGCCAATAATATTAGACTTCTACGCGAAGAGTTCGGTGATATGTTGGATATCGGCCTAGATTTTCATGGCCGTATACACAAGGGCATGGTAAAACGGCTAATCGATGAGTTGGCCCCTTATCATCCTATGTTCATTGAGGAGCCCGTTTTAAGTGAGAACAACGAAGCCCTTGATCATATTTATGGATATACCAGTATTCCGATCGCAACTGGAGAGCGTATGTTTTCCCGATGGGATTTCAAAGAACTACTTCACCGTGGAACGATAGACATCATCCAGCCCGACTTAAGCCATGCCGGTGGAATTTCAGAAGTGCGAAGAATCGCGGCTATGGCCGAGGCCTATGATGTGGCCTTGGCACCCCATTGTCCATTAGGCCCGATTGCGCTAGCCTCTTGCTTGCATATCGATTTTACGTCCATAAACGCCTTTATTCAAGAAAGTAGTCTTGGCATCCATTACAATCAAGGTTTTGATTTGTTAGATTATATGGAGAACCCCGAAGTCTTTGAAATAAAAGATGGCTATATCGACCTACTAGAAAAACCAGGACTAGGCGTTGAAATCAACGAAGAAAAATTGAAGGAAGCACAGAAGATAGGGCACGATTGGGCCAACCCGATTTGGCGGAACCAAGACGGTAGTTTTACGGAATGGTAGGCGCTAATACTGAGTGAGCAATATGCAGTAAAAGTTTATAAGTGAAAGTTTAATATCCAAAGTCGATTACATTTTTAACCTGAAACCTGAAACCTGAAACCTGAAACTTTTGAACTTGAACTTTTGTAACTAATAACCACCACCCATGATATACGTTATCGCATTGATTATAGCACTTGCCTTTATTATAGTAGGCATAGTACGCTGGAAAATACATCCCTTTTTTGTTTTGTTGTTGGCCGCAATCGCTTATGGTTTTATAACCGGGATGGGAGTCAATGAAATCATATCTTCTGTAAACGATGGTTTTGGTAGTATAATGGGGAAAATTGGGCTCATCATTTTCTTTGGCGTCGCTATTGGGACTATTCTTGAAAAATCTGGTGGAGCCGTCGTTATTGCTACTCGTATGATCAAACTGATAGGGGAGAAGTCCATTCATTTAGCCATGATGTTGACAGGGTATTTGTTGTCCATTCCCGTATTTGCCGACAGTGCATTTATCATTATGAACTCGCTGAACAAAGCACTGTCACATAAAGCAAAAGTTTCGTACGCCGGTACGACCGCCGCTTTGGCCTTGGGTCTTACAGCTACGCATGTAATGGTTCCGCCTACTCCTGGGCCCATAGCCGCGGCCGGTATTTTAGACGCCGAATTGGGCAGCGTTATTTTATGGGGGTTGATTGTAAGTTCGCTCTCTCTCGTCACCTGCTACTTTTTCGCTACCAAAATAGCGTCGCGTATAGATATTCCCATTAAAATGGAAACTTCGCCCGATGCACTTCACAAGCCGAAACTGGGGCTTTCACTTTTGTGTATTATAGTACCGATAGTTTTGATTGTTATAAAATCTTTTTTTGATTATCCCGGATTGGAGTTGACCGGTTCGGCACTATACCCCGTAATTTCGTTTTTGGGTAGTCCGGTGATTGCACTTTTGGTTGGTGTTTTTTTATCCCTGTTATTGCCTGAAAAGCTAGATGAAAAAGTATATTCTGCTACAGGCTGGTTGGGTGATGCATTACGAATAGCGGCACCCATTATGTTGATTACCGGTGCAGGAGGAATATTCGGCGCAATGCTTCAAAATTCAGGTTTCGCAGACCTTATTACCGAAAGTTTTTCAGGCATGTCAATAGGCTTGTTTTTTCCGTTTTTATTAGCGGCCTGTCTAAAGACAACCCAAGGTTCTTCTACGGTGGCCTTGATAACCGCAGCCTCAATTGTGGCTCCGATGATGCCTGCGCTGGGCCTCGATGATGCCTTTATGAAAACCATGACGGTTTTGGCTATCGGAGCTGGATCAACGGTAGTTTCCCATGCCAACGACAGTTTCTTTTGGGTATTGACCCAGCTTACGGGTATGGATGTAAAACAAGGAAACCAAATACAGACTGTGGGAACCCTTATTTTTGGAACAACGGCAATAACCCTTATATTCTGTATTTCGAAATTTATGAGCTAATTTTATTATCAGGACTGTCTCTTCGAGGGGACTTTAGGGGTGTTCAAGAAAGCCTAGAAAATGTTTCATTACTAAATAATGACTTAAATAATAAGATACGAAAAAACAGAATTATGAACAAAGTAGCATTGCTTTTTACTCTCGCGATCTTTCATACAACGCTATCCTCCCAAGAAAAAAAACATCAATTCTCCATCGAGATATTAGATGATAGGGCTCTTAAGCTTATTGGTGCGGATGCCGAAATACAAGTTATCGGTAGCGGATTCACATGGACGGAAGGCCCCTTATATATCTCGGATGGGGATTATCTTTTGTTTTCCGACATTCCCAATAACAAAGTCTTTAAAATCGATGAGAAAGGAAATACCTCTGAATATTTACACCCTTCGGGATTTTTAGGAAGTTGTTCCGATTGTGCTGAGCCAGGGTCTAACGGATTGTTGTTGAGCCCCGATGGAGATTTGGTACTTATGCAACACGGCGAACGCAGAGTGGCCAAAATGAGAAGTGCTTTAGATGACCCTAAGCCAGACTATGAAGTATTGGTAGATAACTATGAGGGAAAACGCTTTAACAGCCCTAACGACGGTGTTTTTGACGCTAAAGGAAATCTTTATTTTACCGACCCCCCTTATGGTCTACCCCAGCAAATGGAAGATCCGACCAAGGAACTTGATTTTCAAGGGGTCTATTGCTTAAAAACTTCGGGGGAAATTGTTCTGGTCGATAAACTGTCACGACCGAATGGTGTTGCGGTGTCTACCGATGGTTTAAAATTATATGTGGCGGTATCCAATCCCGAACATGCTGTTTGGTATCAATATGATATTATGGGGACAGGAAATGTGGTAAACAAAAAAGTATTCTTCAACGTGACCGACTTAATCGGAAAGGAAGGCGAACAAGGTTTACCCGATGGTATGAAAATGCATAGTAAAGGGTATCTTTTTGCAACTGGCCCCGGTGGAGTCTGGATATTCGATTTGGATAGCAAACCCATCGCAAGAATCCATACCGGTGAAAAAACGGCTAATTGTGCTTTTTCTTCAAATGAAAAGACACTTTTTATGACCGCGGATGATTATGTGCTGAAGGTTTCTTTAAAGTAGATTTTAGAAAACCTATTCGTTCTAAGACTCAGCGTTTTCAGTGGTCACTGATGAATGACTACGGTATCGCTTTTTTGTCCGTTGGCAACATATTGATAGGCAGCAGCGATAACTTCAAAACAATATGTGCTATAGATAGCAGTTTTGAATTTCCCTTTCTCAATTAATTTTTTGATTAAAAGAACACTTTTTTGCTATTGACAGGTAAGATTAAAATCGGCTTCTTACTCCTAAGAATAGGGGTAGCCAGGGCCCAAAATATATTCGAGCCCCAGTGGTGAAAAGAACAAGGCTTTTGTTTTCTAGATGCTACCAATAACACAAAGGTTTTGAAAGAATGGTATAGAGTATTGAATATTTGAATGAGAACTTGCCACTTTGATTTTTCTCAAAACCTTTACTTTAATCTACCATAAAAAGTGCATTTGCAAAAAATAGTTTCCCGTTTTCCCAAAAGCCCCTAAATAGAGGGTTGTCGACCATATAGATAATTTGGCCCTTGCCATGGTTCTCAACACCGAAGATTAAGGTCTCGGCAATTTTTTCTTGGGCTTCACTACCGGCAAAACCGGCGACCGGCTTGGTGTTGTCTTCCTCTAAATAGACCACCGTACCTTGATTCAAATATGCATAGGCATCGTTTCCAAGTTTTAATGTGAAATAGGTGTTGTTATAACCGTAAGCCAAAGGGTGCGTTCTATCTACTTTGGTCTTAAAAATGGCTCCTGTAATCTCTTTTTTTATCTGCTCACGTTGGCTTTTGTCGAAAACAGGTGCGATTAGGGTACTATCTTTTTCGGTTTCTTTGGTTTTGATGCTGAACCCTTTTTTTGAGGTGAGCACCTTTAGTACACTGCCCATTGCAATTAATTTGCCCCCATTGTTTACCCAATCTTTAATGTCGTCAAAGGTATCTTTATCAAGAAACTTGGTATAACTCTTTCCATCTGGTAAAATAAGTACATCATATTTTGAGATATTCACCTTCTTAAAATAGTCCGAGTCAAGTACGGTCACGGGGTAATGCAATTGCTGTTCAAAAAAGTGCCATATTTCTCCAAAACGCAGAGTCGAAGTTGGCTCGCCCGAAAGCAATGCTACTTTAATATCTTTAACCATTTGTACCGAACTTGATCCAAAGTCTTTCCCACCTTCCACAAAACCGGTAGAGGTTCCCCTTATGGTTTTATGGTATTTCCCTGAGATTTTTTTTAGGTCATTTAAAAAAACTGAAGTATTACCATTATCTGCTTTGGTAATAATCAGGCTGCCACGATCGTATTCATGGCCATCCATAGTAAATGGTTTTTTAGCATACCGCACTCTAATATTGACTTTAAGTAAATCGGCTAAAAATTGGGCGTCGGTGAAACTGTTCCAATCGGCAAGAAAGGCGTAGGCGTTTTCAGATAGGTTCACATTTTTAGGTAAATCGGTTCTCGTACCATTGGTGTTAATTGTCGCATCTACTTTGGTTTCCGAGCCAACGGCTTCCAAACCATAGGCATATGGTAGCGACCAAGCGGTAATATCATAGGTGAGTGAATCACTCAATTTGGCATTGGGTTCGAACAGTACTTTGACTAATGTGCCTTTTTTTTGGTCCGTGGATACCACCAAACTTTTTTCGGAAGTTTTTAGACTTCCATTTTTTCCTGTTTCGTAAATGAATCCTTTGGCGTTTCCTGGTTTGGCCCATCCAAATTCAATTTCATGTTGTGCGAGTAGACGGGTGAGGGCATCTATTTTATTGAAGTCCCCATTCAAAACGTAGCTTTTGTATTTATAATTTTTGTTCTCATGGAATTTTTTAAACTCCTCGTTAAGTTTTTCCGCATTTTTTGAAGCGATCTCAACGGTCGAGAGCCCGGTTGTATGGTGGTGGGCAATACGGTCTTTTAGGGTAAGCGTATCACCGATTGTAGTAATGATGCCCAATCCGGCCCTTCCGCTGCCACCCTGTTCATAGGTCATGCCAATACTGCCATTATAGGTAGGGTATGTATCACCATAACTCGGGTAGAGCAGGTCAAAAATTTCTTTTGTAAAATAAAACCAGCCTTTGGCATCGAAATATTTGGCGTGGTTCTTACCAACAGTAACCTGAAATTCCCGCTGAAAATCGGTGATAACTTCATGAAATGGTTCTGCGGCAGGGGCGAAATAATAGGGATTGTCCACTGGTTGCTCATGAAAGTCTACATGCACATGTGGTAACCACTGGTTGTACATTTTAATACGTCGTTGACTTTCTGTCTGTGTCAGCCAAGCCCAGTCTCGATTAAGGTCGAACATATAATGATTGCCCCTACCGTTTAGCCATGGCTCATAGTGCTCTTTACTATCAGGGTCTATTTGGTGTGGAGCATTTTTATATTGATTGTACCAATTGACATAGCGGTCGCGCCCATCAGGATTGACGCACGGGTCAATGATGACCACAGTATTTTTTAGGTACTCACTTTTCTGTGTCAACAGTTCAAAGACAGTCTGCATCGAAGCCTCCGTGCTTACACTTTCGTTGCCATGTACGTTATAGCTCATCCAAACGATGGCCGTTTTGGGGTTTCCTTTGCCTTCGGTGTTTCTGAGATGTTCTTGGCGTATGTTCTCGAGATTCTTACTGTTTTTTGCGGCTGAGATATAAATCAAAAACAAGGGCCTGCCTTCGTTGGTCTGGCCATATTCTTGCAATCGAACCCGTTGGGGATTCGTTTCCGATAAATATTGGTAATAGTCAACTACCCGATGATGGCGTGTAAACCGGGTACCCAATTCATAGCTAAGAAATTCCGAAGGCGATTTTAAGTCTTGCGCAGCGGTCGAAAATGTATAAAAGCTTATGAAAAAAAGTAGAAGTGTTTTCAAATGCAATTTTTATGTCTCTTTTTCTTTCCTCAAAGCTAATAATTCTTAGCTGAAATAGTGTCGAATATCCGTGATAGGTATGAAAATCGGGTCGAACTAATTAACGTATTTTTAGGAAGCCACAATGGGGAAGAGTTTTTATATTTACATTTATATGGATATTGACTGTTTACCCTTCGATCGGACTGGTTATTTTACCGAATTAATTTGCGATTATATTGCTGAAAAGGATAGTCTGAGGCCCTTTTACAACAGGTATTCGAACATTGAGAATTTTGCAGGGCAAATAGCGGAGAAAGCGACACATTTTCCCGATACGAATCGGGAAGTCTTATACAATGCCCTTCAGGGCCAATACGAAGGGTTTTCGGTAACGGAGGAAACTAGGACCCATCTCAAAAAATTAAAGGAGCCCATAACATTTACAGTAGTTACAGGGCATCAACTAAACCTATTCACCGGCCCATTATATTTTCTTTATAAAATTGTCTCGACCATTAATCTTACGGCCGATTTAAAAAAGGCATTCCCTAAATACAATTTTGTACCTATTTACTGGATGGCCACAGAGGATCACGATTTTGATGAGATAAATTATTTTAATTTCAAAGGAAAAAAATTACAATGGAACCCCAATAGTAATTCCGGAGGGGCGGTGGGCCATCTGCAGACGAACGGCCTCGAAGAGGTCTATGAAACGTTCGCCAATCAACTTGGGAACAGTACTCATGCCGAACAGTTGAAAAATCTTTTTCAAAAAGCGTATTTAGAACACGACACCTTGACCGACGCCACACGGTATTTGGCAAACGAACTTTTTGGGGAGTATGGATTGGTCATTGTTGATGGTGATGATATAAACCTAAAACAACTTTTGGCGCCCCATGCTCAAAAAGATATTTTCGAAAACGCCTCGTTTAAAAAAGTAACAGAGACAATTTCCGATTTAGAAGGCCTCGGTCAAAATTATGGCGTGCAGGTCAACCCTCGAGAAATCAACTACTTTTATTTGAAAGATGGAATACGAGAGCGCATCGTTGAGAAAGACGGTAAGTTTTTCGTTTTGGATACGGAGATGGTCTTTTCAAAAGATGAATTAATAAAGGAGCTACAAGACCATCCTGAACGATTTTCCCCTAATGTTATCGCTCGGCCATTGTACCAAGAGGTCATCTTGCCCAATTTATGTTATATCGGAGGCGGAGGGGAGATTGCCTATTGGCTCGAATTGAAATCGATGTTCGAGGTGATGCAGGTGCCGTTTCCCATACTTTTGTTACGTAATTCTGCTTTGGTCATTACGGAAAAGCAGCAAAGAAAATTAGAAAAAATGAATCTTTCTGTTTCGGACCTTTTTCTGAAACGAAGTTCTTTTATCAATAAGAAAATTCGAGAAATATCGAATATCGACATTGACTTTACGCCCCAAAAACAAATTTTAGAAGAACAATTCAAAGCACTTTATGAGCTTGCCAACCAAACCGATAAGTCTTTTCTTGGTGCTGTTGGGGCCCAGGAAGTCAAACAAAAAAAAGGACTGGAAAAGCTAGAAAAACGTTTGCTCAAAGCCCAAAAACGTAAACTGAAAGATCATGTGACGCGTATGACCGAAATTCAGAACGAACTTTTTCCTAACCAGTCGTTGCAAGAGCGTAACCTAAATTTTTCCGAACTCTATTTGGAATTGGGAGAAAATCTGATTCCCCTATTGATTGAAGCTTTGGAACCTTTACGGTTGGAGTTTGCGGTTCTAAAGGTTTAAACTAAAACTTCATGCACAACATAGATATAGAATTGGTCGAAATGACCTTGGATGTCATGAAATACGCTATCCATAGGATTACCAACACTGAGTCGCAAATCGGCCGCCCGAAACAAGAGGCTGAACTGCGTCAATTGGTGGGTGAGACTATTAACTCTAAAGGTATTGGCGGCGAGAATGCTTTTCGGTTGTTCCGCGATGTGCTTGTAAAAGCTACCGTTCCTATAGACCATCCACGGCATTTGGCCTTCGTGCCGGCCGCGCCAACAAGGGCCGCCGTCATGTTTGATTTGGTAACCTCAGTATCGAGCATACACGGAGCCTATTGGATGGAAGGTGCCGGCGGCATTTTTTGCGAGAACGAGGCGATGAAGTGGTTAGTGTCGTTGACAGGACTCCCCAATCCTGCTTTTGGTGTCTTTACTAGTGGCGGTACGGCTGCCAACCTATCCGCCTTGGTCACGGCACGCGAGCAATGGCGCAAACGTCCCGAAAATCAAAATGAAAAGGGAATTATCTTAGCTTCTATCGGAGCTCATTCCTCTATCAAGGCCATGGCCAAAGTTATCGATGTCGATCTGCTTTTGATAGAGACTGAGGATGAGATGTCGGGGCAGGCACTTCAAAAGAAAATAAAAACTTTGGATGCCCATCAAAGAAAACGGGTTTTCGCTGTGGTCGCAACGGGCGGTACGACCAACGCGGGCATCATTGACGACCTTTCGGGAATTGCCGAAATCTGCCAAATCGAAAAGCTGTGGTACCATGTAGACGCGGCCTATGGAGGGGGTGCTTTGGCCGCCGATTCCGTACGGCATCTGTTCAATGGTATCGAAAGGGCGGACAGTATCACCATAGACCCCCACAAATGGTTGTTTTCGCCCTATGACTGTGGAGCGGTAATCTATAAAAATCCCGAACAGGCCAAAGAGGCCCATTCACAAGAAGGCTCCTACCTCGATATTTTTAAGGACGAGGGTGCGCAAGGTTTTAACCCGTCGGATTATCAGATTCAGTTGACAAGGCGCGTACGGGGCATGCCTTTGTGGTTTTCCCTTGCCATGCACGGTACTGACAAATACAAATGGGCGGTAGAGCAGGGTATTCAATTGGCCAATTTGGCAGGTAGGCTCATTACGGAACATTCTATGCTAGAGCTGGTGCGGGAGCCTAGCCTTTCTTGCGTGCTATTTCGACGAAAAGATTGGTCTGCTGAAGATTATAGAAACTGGACATATAAAAACCAACGTGAAGGCTTTGCACTCGTCACCCCAACAAAATGGAAACGGAGAGACACCTATGAGACTGTCGCACGTTTTTGCTTTATCAATCCCGATACCACGGAAAAGGATATCGTTGCGATTCTTGAAACGATGGAGTAGTGGATTGCTTTTGAAATTTACGATGTATATGACTTAAGACGATTAGAAGACTTATTGTGAAAGCCAAAAATTCGCACCTCTTGTTTTATCTTTTCCTAAGTCTTTGCATTTTATGTCAATTGTTTTACGGCACTAAAAACTCCCCTTTCCACTCAAGACCCTCTTTCGAAAAGCGAATTCGTAAATGGTTCGGCCTCTTCAGTTTTAAGTACTCGATTTTGAATGGTTCGATTTCGACGATACAAAAATGGTTATCGTCCTTAAGATATTCCAAATTGTCGGGATTTGTAAGTTCGCTGCCAGGTGCTGAGCGCGTAGTATAGTCCTTTTTACTGTTCGGCTGTACACCGCTCCAATATTTCTTTAGTATGGATTCGTCTTTAATCGTTGTTGCAAGACCCTCGACCTTTACTTGTAATAATTTATTAGGATTATAGAACAAAAGGCTTACTTTATTATTTTCCTTAATATGTACTATTTTTTTTGAGCGTCTATCCGTATAGAAAATCAATTTTAAGTTATCCGATACCCGTCGCAACACGACAGTTCTTAATCGGGGCATACTTTCAAGGCCTATCGTTGCCATTGTACAATAACGGAAGGGGTGTCCTTTTTTATGAACGCCTTTTTGGAGGTCGTCTTGAAACTCTTGAAAGAAAGTATCGGTCATGCTAAGAAATCTTTTCACTTAAAGGTACAGAAAAAAGCAGTTTTTTTCATGATTCTAGAAACTTTGTTACAAAGCTGTTTTTTCAAGGATTTGTAACAAAATTTCACAACAAGACTGTCATGACAATTATCATTATTTACCATTTTTTGAAAAAAGTTGGATGGTAAGGTAGGGTATTTTAGAAGTAGGGTGTTATATAAACAAATTGCTATGAAATTGAACTTTTTGAGTTAGTTACAATAAGTTCATGTGTTTAGGTTGGTTTTTTGATTTTGATGAAAAGTCCGGGTTTGGTAGCCCGGACTTTTGCTTTTTAAAACAGTCTTTCAGTCTTTAGGGGTTTTGCATATCGAGCATGACTTTCTTTTCCGTCAACTGATATCCCGCAAAAATACCCAGTGCCCGTTCGCGATCGAAATTATCTGGAGCGGTACCATATTCTACAAAAAGGTTGTTTTTTGTATCGGCCTTGGTCTACGCTGTTCGGAGGTTTTGAAATAGTATTTCCAAGACATGGTCAAATTGAATGGTCATTTTGTTTCCGTCATTAAGTCTTGAAAGATATGGCTGCCCAACAGTAAATATTGATACAACCAATGGCTAATTTTAATGAGCTCATGTTAACGAAACGATAAATCTTAGTTTGCATCAACGCGGGGAGAAGCATTTCAATCTTGCTCAATTGTCTTGAACAATTTTAGAACAAAAAGATTAAAACGGGACTAAAAATATTAAATTCAGCTTTTTGTAGGAAGTATTATAATGATTTAAAAACCAGTATTATAAATAATTTTATTTTAGTTTTTAGTTTAAGATTTATTTTTTTATAAAACCCTCCTGAAGAATGATATATTTCCCTTTTTCACTTCCAATTTTTTGATGTATTTTGGTTATACAGAAAATATTCTCCTATAATAACAGAGAAAAAAATCAATGGAAGCATTTAGCCGACAACTTGCATTAAGCACAAACTTTTTTAATCTGTTCTCTTGCCTCTTAGCTCTTATTGTTTTTTTTTAAATTGTTAAAAACCTCCTCATAAATATCCAAAAATACCATGCAGCAGTTTTTTGATTTTCCTATTTTTGCCCATGCAAAACAAAGTCCTAATTCTAGACTTCGGTTCTCAATACACGCAGTTAATTGGTAGACGCGTTCGAGAGCTGAATATTTTTTCCGAAATCAAACCCTATAACAAGCTGCCCAAAGACCTTTCGGGGTACGATGCAGTCATACTTTCGGGGTCGCCTTATTCAGTGCGTGCCGACGACGCACCCCATCCCGACTTGTCAGATATCAAAGGAAAAAAACCTTTATTGGGAGTGTGTTATGGGGCACAATATTTGGCCCATTTCAATGGTGGGAATGTTGAAAAATCGAATACACGGGAATATGGCCGAGCCAATTTGACCGCAATTTCAAATACGGAACCTTTTTTTTACGAAATTTCCGAAGGTTCACAAGTATGGATGAGCCATGCCGATACCATAAAAACTCTACCCGAAAACACAACACTTTTGGCGAGTACCAATGATGTAAAAAATGCAGCATTTAAATTCGAAGGGGAAGATACCTATTGCATACAATTCCATCCTGAAGTATACCATACCACTCAAGGAAAACAACTTTTAGAGAATTTTTTGATTCATATTGCCGGTCTAGAACAGACTTGGACACCCGATGCTTTTGTGGAATCTACAGTTGCTGGGTTAAAGACGAAAATAGGAAACGACAAAGTTATTTTGGGGTTGTCTGGCGGCGTCGATTCCACGGTTGCTGCGGTATTATTGCACAAGGCTATAGGAAAGCATTTACACTGTATTTTCGTCAATAATGGCCTGCTTAGAAAAAACGAATTTCAAGATGTTTTAGATCAGTATGAACACATGGGGCTAAATGTGAAAGGTGTTGATGCTTCGGAACGCTTTTTGGATGCCTTGGAAGGAGAAAGTGATCCGGAAAAGAAACGTAAAATTATAGGAAGGGTCTTTATCGAAGTGTTCGATGACGAAGCTCATCTTGTGGAAGATGCCAAATGGTTGGCCCAGGGTACCATCTATCCCGATGTTATCGAGTCGGTGTCCGCAACGGGAGGGCCTTCGGCAACTATAAAAAGTCATCATAATGTGGGTGGGCTGCCTGACTTTATGAAGCTTAAGGTTGTGGAACCGCTTAAAATGTTGTTCAAAGATGAGGTGCGAAGGGTCGGTAGAAGTATGGCCATCGGTGACGAACGTCTGGGCAGGCATCCATTTCCCGGTCCGGGACTAGCGATACGGATTTTAGGAGATATCACTCGCGAAAAGGTTGCCATTTTACAAGAAGTGGACCATATTTTTATTAACGGATTACGAGATTGGGGGCTTTATGATAAGGTTTGGCAGGCCGGAGCCATGCTTTTGCCCGTAAATAGTGTTGGGGTAATGGGCGATGAGCGCACTTATGAAAAATGTGTAGCTTTACGGGCTGTAGAAAGCACCGATGGAATGACAGCCGATTGGGTCAATTTACCCTATGAGTTTTTGCAAAAAACATCGAACGATATAATCAATAAGGTACCAGGGGTTAATAGGGTCGTTTACGATATCAGCTCAAAACCCCCGGCGACCATAGAATGGGAGTAAAAAATACTTTGGTTAAGGGTAAGGCGTTATAAATAAACATTAACTGATACTAGCGGATAACCATAATTAAATAACGATTGGATTCAATGAACCGGTTTTTTAAAAATACGATAGCGTTAATTCTATTGACCTTATCTTTTTCAACCTGTAAGGCGCAGAAGTTTACCACACATGCCGTTAAGAAAGGTGAAACTTTAGAAAGTATTGCCCAACAATACAAAGTGACGCCTTATACTATTCTTCAACTTAACAAGGAAATAAAACAGGGTGATGCACTTAGAGCTAATACGATACTCGTAATTCCGAAAGGAGGAAATGCCCAATTAAGTTCTTCACAGCCTCAGGTAAATACCGAGGCCAAAGTTTCAGACACTCCAGGTTTGGATCAAGAAGATCCGATCGGATTTACTTCGTACCGTGTCAGAAAAAAAGAAACCTTATACAGTATAGCAAATCGCTTTAATATTACTGAAGAGGATATTAAAAAATACAACCCAGAGCTTTATTCTTCACAATTACAAAAGAAGATGAGCTTGAAAATTCCCAAATACAAAAGGGTAAGAACTGAAAAAAATACGATCGGTGAAGAAGGCTTTGAAACATATACCGTTGCTCCGAAAGAAACACGATGGAGTATTGCCCATAAATATGGAATAACCATCGATAGTATGCTGGCACTTAACCCAGCACTTTCGAAAACGAGCAATTATCTCGCTACGGGACAAGAGCTACGAATGCCCAGAATGCCAGGAAGTACATTACAAAACCAAGAAACACAATTGTATATCTCATATACCGTACCACCAAAGATGAATTTCTATCAGTTAGAGCAGAAATTTGGTGTGAAGTCCGATGAAATCGTACGATTAAATCCTGAAATAGCGGAACGCAACGGACTGAAAGAAGGTATGGTCATTCGAATTCCCCAGAAAAAGCTGGATGCTGGCGAGGTCAATACTGACAACTTCAATTTTTATGAGGTAAAACCCAAACAGACTGAATTTTCTTTGACCCGTATGTTTGGCGTGTCGTGGAGAGAGTTATTGCTTTTGAATCCAGATTTGCAAGATGGACTAAAGGCAGGTATGGTTCTTAAATTACCTAAAGATCAAAAGGGGGATTTTGAAGTACGCAATTCGCTTGTTCTCGATAGAATAAATCTGCTCGATAGCATCGATGTTACAAATAGACCGAAGTTGCTCTTTCTTTTGCCATTTCGACTTGACAAACTTGATATGACCGATACGTCTCAGGTGACAGAACTTATCGAAAAAAGAAGTAGTTTGAAATTGAGTTTAGGTCTTTATTCAGGGGCTTTGGTTGCCCTAGATTCTATTGCCGACAGAGGTGTTTCGGTTGACGTCAAGACTTTTGACAACCAATTCAATCTGGCCATGACCAAAGAAATTCTTCAAAGAGAGAATCTAGGAACGTATAATGCCATAATGGGGCCAATAGACCTAGCCTCTTTAAAAGAGACAGCGATTAGGGCCAAAGGTAGTCAGGTACCGGTCATTGCTCCAGGGCCTGCGGAGAGTGATTTAAGCCTTTCGAACGTATTTTTTTCCTATACCCCTGACATGGTCTTGCGAAAACGACTTCTAGATTATGTGGCCGAGCAAAGAGAAGATCAAAATGTGATTATCATAGCCGATTCAGACCATACGGCTACACGCGATTCTATAGTACTAAAGTTTCCAGATGCGAAAGTGGTAGAAGTTATTGAAGAAGAAAAAAATACTGGTGTCAATATTGAAAAATTAAAACTACTGTTATCCGATGAAATCGAGAATTGGGTTTTTGTGGAGACCGATGACTTCAAATTAATATCTAGTGTGACCTCTATCTTAAATTCTTTTCATAATTCCCTGCTCGATCTGGAAGAACCAGAGCGGGAAAAAGTTAAGATGCGAATGTTCACCACTAATAAAAACATTGCTTTCGATAACGATGTTATATCGAGTGACCATCTTTCGAATCTGCGTTTTACATATCCGTCGGTTTATAAAGTTCCGGCGAATGACTCTTTTTCAAAGCGGTATGAAAAACGATTTGGTAGTTTGCCCGATAGATATGCAGTGCGCGGATTCGATTTAACGTACGATCTCTTGTTGAAGCTAGCATACAAAAATAATTTGATGGAAGTTTCTAAATTTATTGGCGAGACGGAATATTCGGGCAACAAGTTCAATTATGATAAGGATGCTACTTCCGGATATTTCAATCAGGCGTCATATATTATGACTTTCGAAGATTTGCGCATCAAGGAAGTTGAGTAGGCACTTAAGATAACTAGAAACAATCGATTATTTGAACTTGATACTTGTTGTCTTGCGATTGAACCTTTAAACCCAAAACAATGATATCAAAAATCATCTATACGGGTGAGTTACGAACTACTTGTGAACACATACGTTCAGGAAATACTTTTATTACAGACGCCCCGTTGGATAACAACGGTCTGGGTGAGGCCTTCTCACCTACCGATATTGTAGCTACCGGTTTGGGAACCTGTATGATCACGGTGATGGGTATTAAAGCAAATGGATTAGGTGTCAATTTGGCCAACTCTACGGTGGAAATTACGAAACATATGGCCGCTGACCCCAGAAGGATAGCGAAGATAGAAGCCAAACTGGTTTTACCATCCAATACTTCGGAAAAAAGCAGGAAAATTCTAGAGAATACAGCGAATACATGTCCGGTTATATATAGTCTGCATCCTGATATTGAAAAGGAAATTTCATTCCATTGGGAGCTCTAAATAGCATTTTTTTTACGTTGATTGTTTCCTTCTCATGCTTTGCTTTTGCGCAGGAGGAAGAGGTAATTCCGTGGAGTGTGGATAGAAAATTGAAATGGTCCGATTTTAAGGGTAGCTACTTTAAAACCCAATGGGCCGCTGCCACTACGGCAAGTAGTATAAGTTATGAGTTTTCGACCTTCGAGAAAGATGGCCAATTATATTTAGATTTCAAGGTCGGATGCGAATTTTATCCGAATAAATCATGGTACCGGCCTGAATTATGCGACTCTTTAATCTTAAGTCACGAGCAATTGCATTTTGATATCGCCGAACTACATGCACGAAAAATGCGAAAGCGTTTAGCTGAAACACAATTTACAAAGAACATTAAAGACGAGGTAAAGACTATTTACAAGGCCATAATAAAAGAACTTTATTTATTTCAGAATAAGTACGACCACGAAACTAATTACTCAAGAGACTTGGGAAAGCAACTCATTTGGAACAGAATGATTGCTGAAGCCTTGGTTGCTCAAGAATAAAAAACCCTCTCTAAAGAATCAGTCCAGAGGGCTTTTTAAATATTGGTAAGGTATAATGAAAAGCGCTAATTCTTCGGTTTTCAGAATCTGAAAGAAACTCCAAGAGTCAAAAAGGCTACACCATAGCTTCCCTCCGCAAATGCTGCAAACTGGTCTGAAAAGTACCAACGACCACCAACAAAGGGCGTAGCTCCCGGACGACTCTTGAAATCATCTCCGCCTGTACCATTATAGATATTGAAAGTCTCCATATCACCGCCGTAAACATCTAAGTGCTATATTTCAAAACCAGTATAATGGTAGGCTCCACGAACCCTTATAATACTATACGTCCAATCGTAATCTACAGATTGATTAGTATTAAAAAAAGACTCGTATCCGAAATAGCCTCCTAGACTTATGATGCCAGGGCCGCGCATTTTCCAAATACCTCTTTCATAGCTAATAGTGAAAAATGGGCTTTGCGATGAGATATCGTAACCGTAATAATAACCCTCGAAACCAATATCTTCATTGATTACGTTGGTGTCTTGACTAAATTCTTGGGCTGAAACGAATTGCAACGAAACCGCTAAAGCGGTTACTAAGAAGTGAGTAATCGTTTTTTTATTCTTTTTTGATTAAAAGATGAGATTTAATTTTTTTTAAGAATTCGACTATCATAG
>Ga0316189_10001546_pt1 | contig 22806 bp, 20 predicted proteins | sample LowCovwburrow_MG_FD_204930 | JGI IMG/M metagenome (GOLD analysis project Ga0316189, IMG submission 204930) | Coastal sediment microbial communities from Maine, United States - Lowes Cove worm burrow | ecosystem: Environmental > Aquatic > Marine > Coastal > Sediment | place: USA: Maine... | reverse complement strand
GCCGTTCCAGCAATTCCTGCTTGTCACCAACCCGCTTGCTGGCAACATCGTAAATCAGGTTCTCCAACGGATGATGACCCTGATCAGCATAGGTCTCCAGATACTCCAGCAACTCGATCTTCAGGTCAAAATTGGATTCCCGGCCAGCCGAAAAATTATCCAGCTGGGTGCAGAGCAGACTCAGGATCTGCTCCAGGTTCCGATGATCCTTTTTCAACTTCTCCAGTAACGGGTGCATAGCAGCCTCCACTTTCAGCAGCGTGGTAATTCTAGTGCATGCCTAACCCGGAAATAGCACCGGGTCATTCGATTATAATATAACCGTTTATTTTTAAATGAAATTCCAGCTCTATTAGGCAGGTAACGAAGTATAACTCCGGCTAGCGCATGGATATGGCCAATATTACGCCATCTTCCCGCTTCTGCGTCGGGAAGAGAAACGACCGATAGGGTGGATCCTAGGGCAGAAAGAACCAGCCGTCTACCCAAACTGAACTACCGCCTGGGTCAATCCGGGGGAGCTTCGGCGCAAAGAAACTCAATGATCCGCCGCAACCTTGCCGTTGGCACCCTTGCGAGAGAGCCAGCGCCAAAACCACCCCTGAGGTCTGGCTTGGCCGGTTAGAATGTAGCTCAGGGCATGATCGTTCTGCAGCGTCCATTCCATCCGCCCGAGGGCCGCAAATGAGCCGCAGACCAGCAACCGGTCACCCTGTTTTAGCTGGGTATCCTCCGGCGGCATGGTGGTCCGGGTGCTACCCCGCAGCAGCAACAGCGGGATACAGGGCAGCAAACGATCCCGTTCCCGGGGATCGGAAATCAGATTCGACAGGGTTATCACCCGCCCCCTATCCAGGGCGCCGCTGATCGCGTAGGTGGTATCGGCAGAGATTTTCAGCTCCCAAATCTCCGGCACTTCGGTATTGACCAGGGCGGTGATCCGGCTGATCAGCTCACAGGCCCAATCGTCGTCGTTGTACACGCTGAGGCTCAGGAACTCATGCAGCAACGGAGTCCCCAGCAGCACCCGGATCTTGTTGGCGATAATGGAACTGGGATGCATCACCACATCCGCCTGCACCGCATCGAACAGACGCAGATTTTCATCCATGTTCTGCCGGGCCACGACAAACAGGTCCGGTTTCATCTCCCTGGCGGTCATGATGATGGAGAGGTTGTTGGCATCATCGTCGGTCCCTGCCACCAGACCCACCGCCGAATGAATACCCGCCTCCTCAAGCGTCACCGCCTCTGTGCCACGCCCCCGCACCGACTCGCCACTCGGCAGACCGGTCTTCTCCGGCGTTGCCTCGATCACCACCGGCTCTATACCCTCTTCCTTCAGGCGACGATAGACCGCCTGGCCGAAACGCCCGTAGCCACAGACGATCCAGAGCCCCTCCCGCGGTGGGAAGATCGGTGGCTTCAACTGTTGATAGCGTATCCCGGTGATCCATTCAGCGAGCAGATAGAGCCCGGGTGTCTGCAGGGCAGTGGCCAGATGGTTGGCAAAGGAGTCGTAGGGGTCGATGATGTAATTGGTGCCGAAGGAGCCCATGTTGGCCTCCACATCATGGGAATCAGCACGGCAGATAACCTTGATGTCTGGATGCAACAGCTTACTGGTGATCGCCACCTTGAGGTTTACCTCGTTAAAATTGGTCACCGCCACCACCCCTTCGCACAGCGGGTGCTCCAGACCCGCCTCCAGGAGATGAATCGGCCGGGCCGCGTCACCGCACAAGGCCGGGACATACTGACGCAGATTCTCAAGCTTGAGCATACTGACCCGTTCGGGGTTGATGTCGATAACCACCACGTGTTGATGCCGATCGGTGAGGGCCCGTACCAGGGCACTGCCGGTCTCGCCATAGCCGCAGACCAGAATGAATGACTGGCGCTGGCGCTGGATGAGCCGGGCGAAACGCCTCTCTGTCACTGCCTGCTGGAAGGCGCGATCCTGAATCAATCGCAGCAGATTACCAATGGCGTAGATCCAGACCACCACCGTGGAATAGATTGAGATGATTACCCAGAGGCGCTGGCCATCGGTAAACTCGTAGGGGATCTCACCGAAACCGATGGTGGTGGCAGTAAAACTGATGAAGTAGAAGGCATGGAAGAAGTCCATATGCCAGGGGTTGCCGGCGGCGTCTACCCCCGGGATCAGCACCAGACCCAGCACCGTGATCGAGTAGGTCGACAGCAGGATCAGCAGGGGCCGGCGCATACGCCGGAAGACCAGGAAGATGATGTTTTCCATGGCGGAGCGGGCTTTTTAGCGGCGCAGCATCACCGTTTCGCTCACCAGCAGTACCACCGAGACCACATTGGCCAGCAGTGCCCCGCCCGAGAGGGAAACGATACTGGCGGTCACCACGGGGGTAAGGCCCACCCCGCTGACATGTTCGGCAACACCCCACACCAGGGCAGCGGCAAACAACTGCAGTACCGCCACCAGGCTGGTAGACAACAGAACTGCCCCCATCTGGGTCCGGTCACCGAACTTGAGTACGGTGGCGATCAGGTTCACTACGATCACGGCGAACAGTTCATAGACATGGTGATGGTCAGGATTGTCCAGTTCACCGACAAAAAAACCGAAATTGAGAGTAAATGCCAGAACGATGAAAAAACCGAAGGCAACCTTTTCCAGATTCATTCCCAGCTCCTCTGCCACCCATTGCTGATAGTTAGGGCCTGTTAACACAGTGCGGATGCCCAGCGTTGACCCTAAGCCTATATACCCCACGCTCTGGAATAATACGCCATCCGCCAGATTTCGACAGCTGAAAGCCTTCAAAGGAAAGAAAAAAGCCCCCTGGGAAGGGGGCTAAATAGGGAGGGAAGAGGAACTTTAAAACCGTTGTGCCAGGTCAGGTCAAATGAACACGACCTCCGTAGCTGTATAGGGTGTGCAAATTCTTACCCATGCGCTGCTCCCGTCTTGCATCCGCCGACGAATCATCACCTGCTCTCTGGAGCGAATCGAGGCTACCGCAAACCGCCTTTACTACCCGTGAATAACCCTCGTGGGAAGCGTGCTGAATTATCTCTGCGCAGGCATCACAGACTTGATAGGCGCCTCCATGCAGGGAAGATTGGAGGGGCAACTCACAGTGACAGGCCAAACAATGGGAACCGGTGCTCTGTTTCATAGCAATACAGCCTCACTGCATCGATGTCTCCGAATATTGGTCTTCCAGGAAATGCTCCGCCTCCTGAAGACTGGAAAAGGGACCCGCCTCACCTTCCCGGGTTTCAATAAACCAACCTTTGCTCATGACGCAGAAGAACCGTTCGTGGGTGTAAGCCTCATACCACCGGTCGATGATTCCGATTTCAGACCGCGGCGCCTCTCGATTGGAAACCTGATTGCGCATGACCCTCGTCTTTCCCCGCTCTGCCTGTTCGTTAATAACAACTCTATGACAGAGGTATTGCTATCTGATTTCCTCTGGATATCAGTGTGTTTCAGATTGTTTCAGATTGTTTCGGGTTGCGCGGCCCGGCGCCAGGATGGGTGCGGTAGAGGGGATGTAACCGATAGTAACAACTGGTAGGCTTTAGCCATGGCCAGACAACCAGATTCAGATCAGCAGAAAGAGCATACACTCCTGCTCAGCCTATTTGCCCTGTTCCTGTTCGCCTCCCCGTTCACCGTCTGGTGGGCATCGGATCACCAACCCTGGTTTCTTCCATACCTGCTGTGGCTGCTGATCATCCTGCTCTGTTTCTGGCTCAGCATACGCTATCGCCACCATGACCTATGAACTGGAGGTCCTGTTCGGGGCCAGCCTGCTCTATCTGCTGGTCCTGTTCCTGGTGGCCTATGTCACCGACAGTGGACTGATTCCGGAGAAATGGACCAGCAACTCCTTCGTCTATGTCCTCTCACTCGGGGTCTATGCCACTTCCTGGAGCTACTACGGCAGCGTCGGGTTTGCCGACCAGGAGGGTTTTCAGTTTCTGACCATCTATCTCGGGGTGACCATCGCCTTCCTGCTCACCCCTCTGCTGCTGCAGCCGATTCTGCGCATGACCCGGGACTATCAATTCAGTTCACTGGCCGACCTGTTTGCCTTCCGTTTCCGCAGTCAGCTGGCCGGCGCGCTGGTTACCCTGTTCATGCTGGTGGGTTCCCTGCCCTATATCGCCCTGCAGATACGCGCGGTTACTTCTTCACTTCGGGTGCTGACCCAGGAAGTCACGCCCCAATTCCTGGCCCTGGGATTCTGCATCATGCTGATCCTGTTCGCGATCATGTTCGGCGCCCGCCATATCTCTCCGCGGGAGAAACACACGGGTCTGGTAGCCGCCATCGCCTTTGAATCACTGATCAAACTCGCCGCCCTGCTGCTGGTCGGACTGTTTGCTGTGTTCGAGGTTTTCTCCGGTCCCGTCGAACTCTCCCGCTGGCTGACCAGCCACCCGGAGGCTACCGAGGCCCTCTATCAGCCGATGCGGGAAGGCCCCTGGATCACACTGCTGTTTCTCTCCTTCTGTGCCGCCTTTCTGCTGCCCCGGCAGTTTCATATGATCTTTGCGGAAAACCGCTCCTTTCGTTCGCTGGGAACCGCGAGCTGGGCCTTCCCCCTGTTCCTGCTGTTACTGAATCTGGCCATTCCACCCATTCTGTGGGCCGGCAATCACTTGGGGCTGGAGATGGATGCCGACTACTATGTGCTGGGAATTACCCTGGTCAAAGGGCCGGAATGGCTACCGGTGCTGGCCTTCATCGGCGGCGTGTCGGCCGCCAGCGCCATGGTGATTGTGACCACCCTTGCACTCTCCTCAATGAGCCTGAATCACTTGCTGCTGCCAGCCAGCTACCCGGACCCGAAGGTGGATCTCTATCGCTGGCTGCTGTGGGGAAGACGTCTGCTGATCTGCATCATCATCATGGCGGGATTCGGTTTCTACGAGTTGCTGGAGCACAATCAAGGGCTGGTGCAGATGGGATTGATCTCCTTCGTAGCCGTTGCCCAGTTCCTGCCCGGAATCATCGGGGTGCTCTACTGGCCCCGGGCCACCCGACTGGGATTCATCGCCGGGCTGCTGGGGGGTATAGCAGTCTGGTCCGTGAGCCTGCTGCTGCCGCTGCTGGAACAATCCGGATTCATGGAATCCGGCATCGACCTGCAGAACCTGCACCAGAGTTCGGGATTGGGCCAGTGGCCGTTCGCCACCTTCTGGTCGCTGGCCTGCAACGGGTTGTTATTCGTAGCAGTATCACTGCTCACCCGACAGTCGGCGGAGGAGCGGGAGGCCGCCCTGGCCTGCCACAGCGACTCAACCCTCTCCACTCCACTGGAAGGGGTGGTGACCGCCACCTCCCCCCACCAGTTCGAGGAGGGGCTCGCTCAGATCGTGGGCAGAGAGACCGCCGAGATGGAGGTAACCCAAGCCCTGCACGACCTGGGTATGTCTGCAGATGAATCCCGCCCCCGGGAATTACGGCACCTGCGTGAACAGATCGAGCGCAACCTTTCCGGCCTGATCGGGCCTCAGATGGCCCATATGATCATCAACCGACGGCTGGGAATGGACAGTCAGGCTAAGATCGCACTGGCCGATTCAATTCGCCATATGGAGGAGCGGCTGGAGGAATCGCGCAGCCGTCTGCAGGGAGTGAGCGCCGACCTGGACACCCTGCGCCGCTATCACCGGCAGATCCTGCTCGACCTGCCCCTTGGCGTCTGCGCCGTAACCCCAGACCACAGGGTAGTGCTCTGGAATCTGGCCCTGGAAGTGATGAGCGGGGTATCCGCAAATCAGGCAGTGGGGCGTAAACTCAGCGCCCTGCCGCAACCTTGGGCGCAACTGCTGGCCGGTTTTGCCCTGGCCCAGGACGAACACATTCCCCACATGGAGATCCAGGTAGACGAACGCCCCCGCTGGTACAACCTGCACAAGGCCACCATCCCAGAGCCAGATCTGACCCAACCGAAAGACAGCTCTCGCACCGGCCTGGTGATGTTGCTGGAAGACCTGACCGACCTGGAGAACCTGGAAGCCGAACTGGCCCACAGCGATCGGCTCGCCACCATCGGCCGACTGGCTGCCGGCGTGGCCCATGAGATCGGCAACCCGGTGACAGGGATTGCCTCCCTGGCGCAGAATCTGCGGGAAGAACAGGATCCAGTGATCATTGAGGAGAGTATCGAGGCCATACTCGAACAGACCCGCCGCATCTCCAGCATCGTCCAGGGGCTGATGAACTTCAGCCGCAGCGGCAGCGGCAGCGCAGGAACAGACTATCAAACCTTTGCCTTGAAGGAGATCGTGGAAGACGCCATCCGCCTGGTCCAATTGACCCGCAAGGGCAGACAGGTGGAATGCAGTAATCGCTGCCCCCCCCATCTGCAGCTGGTCGGTAACCGACAACGCCTGTCGCAGGTATTGCTCAATCTGTTGACCAATGCCTGTGATGCCTCCCGGCCGGGAGATGAGGTGGAGATCTTCGCGTTTGAGAAGCAAAATCAAATCCAGCTGGAAGTGATGGACCAGGGCCAGGGGATCCCGGAGCAGGTTCAGGAGTCCATATTTGAACCCTTCTTTACCACCAAAAAACCGGGCGAGGGGACTGGACTCGGCCTCTCCCTGGTGCATAAAATTATCCAGGAACACAATGGACAGATCGACGTCGATTCCGTTTCTGGCGTCGGTACCCGCGTGGTGATTCGGCTGCCAAGCCAGGCACCACCGTCCGACGCCGCACCCCACACCCCAGGGGATCATCTATGAACCCATACCCAGATACAACCCGGGACAGCAGCTGGACTGCGGATTCATCTGAAGGGTACTTCGAAAAGCACGATTTCCGATCGTCGTCATTTTTATGCGCTTATGCGCACGAAAATAGTGGTGCGGCCCTGCTTACCTCGAATTTTTCGAGGTGCATCTGAAATGGCAATCCGATACGCGCAGCGACCGAGACACCATATAAGGTGCCATATCAGAGGTTGTACGCCCACCTTCTGCTATCCTGTCTTGCCGGCAACCAGTGGCCAGTGGCCGCCCGTATAAACCATGTCTCAAATACTGATCATCGAAGACGAAAGTGTCATCCGCGGTGCCGTGCGCCGGCTGTTGGAACGCAACGGCTACCAGATAACCGAAGCCGACTCAGTGGAACAGGCGGAAAGGGAGTACGATCTCCAGAGCTTCAGTCTGATCCTGAGCGATCTGCGACTGCCGGGCCTTCCCGGGACGGACATAATCGCCAAGGCCGAAGGCGTCCCGGTGCTGATCATGACCAGCTATGCCAGCGTCCGCTCGGCTGTAGATTCGATGAAACAGGGGGCGATTGACTATATCGCCAAACCCTTCGATCACGACGAACTGCTGATTCTGGTAAAGCGGACCCTGAAACAGGGTCAACTGGAACGGCGCAGCGAAGCGCTGAAATCCGACCTCGACAAGGCTTATCCGGTTGACGGCATGGTGGGCCACTGTCCGGCGATGCATGAGGTGTGCCGTCAAATCAACCGGGTGGCTCCCACCGACACGACGGTGCTGATACTGGGGGAATCGGGTACCGGCAAAGAACTGGTGGCCCGGGCCCTGCATGAACAGAGCAACCGCAAAGAGGCGCCAATCATTACCGTCAACTGCGCGGCCATCCCGGAGACCCTGATCGAGTCGGAGTTGTTTGGCCATGTCAAAGGGGCCTTCACCAGCGCGGCCTCGAGCCGCACCGGACTGGTGGAATCAGCGGATGGAGGCAGCCTGTTTCTGGATGAGATTGGAGAACTCTCCCTCGCGGCCCAGGCCCGGCTGCTGCGCGTATTGCAGAACGGAGAAATCAGGCGCCTGGGCTCGGAACAGTCCCGGCAGGTGGATATCCGTCTGATCGCAGCCACCCACCGGGATTTGAAGCAGCTGGTCCAGGAGGGCCGCTTCCGCAGTGACCTTTTCTTTCGTCTGCGGGTGGTCGAGTTGAATCTGCCACCACTGAGAGAGCGGGGAGGCGATCTGCTCAAACTGGCCCGGTTTCTGCTCGAAAAGACACGCAAGCAACTGAACCGCGCAGCGATGGAATTAACCCCTGATGCACTGAAGACTATTGCTGCCTATAGCTGGCCCGGTAACGTCCGGGAACTGGAAAACGCGCTGGAACGCGCGGTCATCCTCTGCGATGACCAGAAAATCACCCCTGACCTGCTGGCGATCGAGACGGCCAAGGAGAGGCAAAGCCCCTTGTCCGAAGAGGATTTTATAGGCAACCCCAACCTCTCACTGGAGGCGTATTTTCGCCGTTTCGTACTGGAAAACCAGGAACGAATGACTGAAACCGAGCTGGCGAAAAGGCTGGGGATCAGCCGGAAGGCCCTGTGGGAGCGGCGACAGCGATTTGCCATCCCCCGGGCAAAGAAAAAAACCGGAGAGTGACTTACCGGGCGGGCTGATTCTGGCTTGCGATTTCTACAATTATGTTACCTAAAGAAACGAATATGTATAGAAAGGTAACGGTCTACAGGTAACACTCTTTCCCTATTCTCACCCAAGCTGCTGATACCAATAACAATCAATTTCTGGCACGATTTTCGCAGCATTTATCCCTGGTTTTTGGCATGCCGACGGCATACCAGAAAACAAAGAATCCAACGGTTAAAAACCGTTAATCAATCAAATGAATTAAATTTTGAGGGGGAATACGACCAATGGACCCGAAAGTAGTCTGGTTGTTTGTATTCGTTGCTGTGTATTGGGCCTACTGCATCTTTTGGGGTATTAAAGGTGCATTGTCGGCCAAGACCGCCAGCGATTACTTTGTAGCCGGTCGCCAGATTTCGCTGTGGGTGTTTATCCTCGCGGCAACGGCGACTTCTTTCTCGGGCTGGACCTTCATGGGCCACCCGGGACTCGTCTACCGTGATGGATTCCAATACGCCTACGCGTCTTTCTATGCCATCACTATCCCGTTTACCGGGGTGCTGTTCCTGAAACGCCAGTGGATGCTGGGCAAACGTTTCGGCTTCATCACCCCCGGTGAGATGATGGCCTACTATTTCAAGTCTGACGCCGTCCGCATTCTGGTAGTCCTGGTGGCCCTCATCTTCTCCGTGCCCTATCTGGGCATTCAGCTGCGCGCCTCCGGCTTTCTGTTCAACGTGCTGACCGATGGCATGCTGGGTGTTGAGGTTGGTATGTGGCTGCTCTCCATTGTGGTTATCATCTACGTCGCCTCCGGCGGCCTGCGAGCGGTGGCCTACGTCGACTCGGCCCAGGCCATCCTGCTGGCAGGCGGCATCGTGATGATCGGAGTGATCGCCTACCAGAGTCTGCCAGAGGGCAAGACCTGGGCCGATCTGCTCGGCGCCCTCAGCGCCATAAACCCAGAAACAGGTAAGGCCTTCTTCGGCAAGACCACCCCGGACGGCTACAGTTCATACATCGCCATTCCCGGTGTAATCCAGTACGGCATGGGCCTGGGTACGGATTCCGCCCCGGTCGGCGGCGCCTGGACAGGCGTCATGGTGCTGACCTATATGTTCGCGCTGATGGGTATCCAGTCCGCGCCCGCCTTCTCCATGTGGGCCTTCGGCAACAAGAGCCCGGCCCCCTTCGCACCCCAGCAGGTGTGGGCCTCCTCCCTCGGCATCGGTTTTATCCTGATGGTGTTCACCGCCATGCAGGGCCTGGGCTCCCACTTCCTGGGTGCCGACACCGCCTTCCTGGCCGCTCACCCCGAGCTGGTGAACGACGTCATGGGTGCCGGCCTCGGTGGCAAAGACATCATGGAGTCCGCCGGTAAGCAGGGCATGCTGGTCCCGCAGCTGATCTACCTGCTGACCGATACCGCCCCCTGGCTGGTCGGCCTGTTGTCGGTCTGTGCCCTGGCGGCGATGCAGTCTACTGGTGCCGCCTATATGTCTACCGCCGGCGGCATGCTGACCCGCGACCTGCTGAAGCGGTTCGTTATGACCAATGCCTCCCACAGCCAGCAGAAATTCTGGGGTAGGGTTGGCGTCGTCATCATCGTGCTGGCCGCCCTGGTTGTAGCCACCACCGCCACCGACGCCCTGGTGCTGCTGGGCGGACTGGCCGTGGCCTACGGTTTCCAGATGTGGCCGGCCCTGATCGCCGTCTGCTGGTGGCCCTTCCTGACCCGTCAGGGCATAGTGATCGGCCTGATTGCGGGTCTGGTCGGGGTCACCCTGACCGAGCAGATCGGCGCCCAGTTCATGCCCTGGGGCCGCTGGCCGATGACCTTGCACTCCGCCTTCTGGGGTATCTTCTTCAACCTCGGTCTGGCCATCATCATCTCCGCCGTGACCCAGAATACGGCAGAGCGTGAGCATCGCATGACCTTCCACAACTTCCTGCGGGAGCACGCCTCCCTGACAGCTAGTAAGCGGGGCCTGGTTCCGGTTGCCTGGATCATCACCCTGGTATGGTTCTTCTTCGGTATCGGTCCTGGCGCCGTGATCGGCAACTGGATCTTCGGTGACCCCACCAACTCAGCCACCTGGATGTTCGGTATCCCGTCCATCTGGACCTGGCAGCTGCTGTGGTGGGCGCTCGGTGTGTTCATGATGTGGTTCCTGGCCTATAAGATGGAGCTCTCGAAGGTTCCGACCAAAGAGGTTGAAGCACTGCACGAAGACATCGGCGACATCCAGATGGATGTCGACCGTCCATCCTGACGGTTTAGTCTGTGACTTGGGGGGGAGGCAATGCCTCCCCCCGTTTTTTTTTTTGAATAAATTTTGAGTTGTTAGTGGCGAGTCGCTGAGCGATGATTTAGCAGACTGCTTGGCAATATCTATCTTCGATCACAGCGGCTGGCTACTGGTCTCTCTATCCGACAAATGAATCTCTATTTCTATCTCTCCGTCGCAGCGCTTGCGGTACTGCTCTTTTTCCCGGTCAGCAAGATAATCTGGGTGCTGAGCGTAAGGCGGGCACAGCGCAAACTCGATCGCGAACTCAGCGCGCAGGAAATCAACGGGCAGCAATCGCGGGCCAGGTTCATCGCGGTGCTGCTGGTCACCCTCTTCTCCTGGTTCTTCAACCTGCAACTGCAAAATACACTTCATGGATGAGCGATGGTACAAACTGCTGATGCGGGTCGCGATCGTGCTGACCATTGCCTGGGTTGGCTGGAGTCTGTATGACTCTGGCCTGAATGAAACCACCCCGGAGGCCCGGGACGTGGCAGCGGCCCAAAAACTCCTGGAGGATGGGCAGTTCGGCGACGCCCTGCTGAGCTACGAAAAACTGCTCGACACCAATCCCGATAATCTAGGCGCCCTGCGCGGTAAGGCCCAGGCACTGATGCAGCTGGGGGCGCAGGAGGCCTTGGAATCCTACCAACAGCGCCAGCAGGGCCGGGGGCGGGAGGCGGATTCTCTGGCTATGGGCTCGGAGCGACGTTACCGGGAAGCGCTCGATGCCTATGATGAGGCGATACGGCGGGAAGAGGGAAAAGGCGTCACCGGGCAGAACCTGCCGATCCTGGGCGTATCCTATGCCAATCGAGGCATTCTGAAAGATCGCATGGGAGACTTCCCCGGCGCCCTTTCTGACTACCAGAGATCTATTGAACTTCATCCGGAAGTAGCTGAAGGCCCGGGTTTTCTAACCCGATTCATGCGCAATCAGGCAGAAAAACCGCCGACTATCGCCGATCGTGCCCGCTATCTGGAGCAACAGCTGAGCAGACCCGAATCCGAGCAAGTGTTGCGGTCGCCGGAACAGGATGCCACCCAGCGCCCGTATAAGATGGACTAAAAAATCTTCAGTATATCGACCAGCAGAACCCGCATGAAAAACAAAAGTGCGATAGAGCCAAACAGCAGGTGTCCGATATCGTTCTCCCCATCCTCATTGCGGTGGTTTATTGCGTGATAGGCGATAACACCGGTCACCAGCAGAAAAATCCAGTCGATCACGAATTGGCCTTTTGGTCGCTATGCGGTCAATAACAGGGGGGAAAATAGCAGTTTTCGGCGAGCTGTACCAAATCTTCGTAATACAGTGCCGCCAGCAACATCAAAAAACAGATCGACATCAGGGCAGCGACCAACAGCCCTCCCCGCCGCCGCATTACCCTGCTGGGTCGGGCGCGGCGTATTCCGTAATCGGCTGCCCGCAGAGTTCCCTCCCGGGCGCGCCCGAGGATTTCTCTGGTAAAATGGTGTACCCAGTGGGGTACGATGGAGTGAAACATATAATTGGCAAAATAGCGCTCCATGGCCTGGGCAGCCGACCGGCGGCCGAACCAGCGCCAATAAGCGATTGTAAATACCCTGAATTCGGTAATATCCAGCAGCGAAGCCACCTCCAGGACTTCATTTTCACCATTTTCTGCAGGTATATTTCTGCTCATGATCGACTGTTTTCGGCCTGATAAAAAACTTGCTGATCAAGGCATGATATTGAACCCATATCCGCATAATATAAAAGGGCAATCTGGCAGGGTTGTTGAGGCAGCTGGGAATAACCCGCCAGAACGGTTGAATGCGTCACTATCTGCCGGCACGCCCTGCCCTTCTGAAAACTGGTTGAGTCCTGGCGTCTACCCAGAAAAAACTTTGCTCATCCCCACCTCAAGTATAAAACACTGTTGGCAGATCATTCGATGGACATAAAGCGCTCAACCACCCAGCCCACACTGGAACAGATCCTGGCTGAAACTCCCAGCTTCAAAGGAGTATCACCCGAAACCATCAAGCTGTTGGTGGATAAATCGAATCTCCGCGTGCTTGCGGCGAGCGGCACCCTGTTCCGACCCGGCGACGTTTATAAGCAGGCGGTGTATGTGCTGGTCGATGGGGCCATCTCTATACAACGACCCTCAGGCTATCAGGAGCAGGCACAACCGGGGGATTTTATCGGCCTGGCCAATTATCTCGACAACAACAACTACAGCTCGACAGTGCAGGCCACTACCCAGTCCACCCTGATGGAGATCGAGGCGTCCGCCTTCCAGGAACTGGAACAATCTCGGCCGGATCTGTTCAACGCCCTTAACAGGGTGATCGCCACCAAGCTGCGTGAACGCAGCCCGGACCGGAGCATCACCACGGGGGCCCTGGCCCAGCCTGTCACCCGGGTGATGAAATCACCGGTCTCCTCCTGTGGCCCGGAGACCAACCTGCTGGGGGCCTTCGAGCTGATGCAGGAGCGCAAAATCGGCAGCCTGGTGGTCAAGGACGATGAGGACAAACTACTGGGGGTACTCACCTTTGCCGGCCTGGCAGAAGCGGTATTGTTGAGCAACTCGGCGCCAGAAGACAGCATCATGTCCGCCGCCTGCGAGGTTGCCCGGGTAATCGATCCGGATACCCCCTTGTGGGAAGCAGAAGAGCTGATGAAGCGTTACGTCGTAAAATATCTGATCGTGGTCGAGGGCCAGATCCCAATCGGCATCGTCTCTCAGAGCGACATCCTGCGGATCCTGATCTCGCGGCCCACCACCATAAACAACCGTATCCTGGAGGCGTCCAACCTGAAGGAGCTGGCTCTTCTCAGCAGCCAGATGACGGATGTGGCGGCTTATGCCCAGGAGACCAACCATCGCCCAAGCGACGCGGCGCGGCTGTTGAGCGAGGCCCATCTATCGATCCAGCAGCAGGCTATTAAACTGACAATCAAGTGGATGGAAGGCAAGGGCTATGGCCCACCACCCATCGGTTTTGCCGTCCTGATCATGGGCTCTGGCGGTCGGAAAGAGATGCTGCTCAACCCCGACCAGGATAACGGCATCATCATCGACGACCCGCCTAAGGCTGATACTGAGGCGGTGGAGGAGTGGTTCGAGCGCTTCTGCAAACGGATGAACCGAAACCTGGATCGGGTTGGCTACGTGCTCTGCCCCGGTGAAATCATGGCCCGCAACCCGATGTACCGGAAGACCCTGTCCGAGTGGAAAAAACAGATCAGTCACGTCTGTAAAAAACCCACCGAGAAGGCGGCCCGCTGGGCCAATGTGATGTTCGACTTCGATACCCTGTATGGGGACGATGCCCTGACCTCGGAACTGCGCCGCCACGCACTCAAGGAACTAAAAGAGCACCCCCGCCTGCTGAAGATGATGGCGGATCACGACTCCGAAGGAAAACCGGCGATCGGGTTCTTCAATCAACTGATCACCACCACCAAGGATGAACAGGGGGAACGAATCGATATCAAGCGCAACGGTCTACGCATCATTGCCGACGCCGCCCGTATCTTCGCCCTGCAGAACGGAGTGGCGGTCCAGAACACCACCGACCGCCTCAATGCCCTGGTGCGAGTAGGCAAACTGTCCGATGACTTCAAGGATTCAGTACAGGAATCCTATGAAGAGCTGCTCGACCTGCTGTTGACCCATCAAATCGGCCAGGCGCGCAGTGGTAAAAAGCTGGATAAGCTGATCGACCCGGTAAAACTGACACCTCAGTCGCGGGGTACCCTGCGCATGGCCATGCGGGCGATAAAACGATTCCAGGAACGGCTGCAGGACGATTACGCAACTGATATTTTTTAAGGATCATAAGCGGTGAACATCGAAATTTTCCACGGCAACAACGCCAAGACACCGGCATGCGTGCAACAAGAGGCGCCTGTGCCCGATGCCGCGTCTGGCAGGTCCAACGTTGTCAGCCATCAAGGAAATAGAGCGCGGTGGCCAGCGAACAGTTAGGCGAGCTCTTCGGGCGCATCCACGCGGGCCTCAGGCGCACCTTGAAAAAAGGCGCCCTGCTGGCCGATCCGTCCATGGTCGCACTTCATGATCGGCTGCTGGCGCTCGACCCGAAGAAACTGACCCGGCAGTCATTGGAAAATACCCGCTTCGTGGTCATAGATACCGAGACCACTGGACTGCGGGCCTATGCCGGAGACGAGATCTGCTCCATCTCTCTGATCGAAATCCAGGGTATGGAGATCACCGGTAGAGAGTTAAACACGCTGATCAATCCTGGCCGGGACATTCCACCGGAATCTACCGAGATCCATCACATCACCAACGAGGATGTGGCGGATGCCCCGGTGATGGAGGAGATGCTGCTGGAGGTCGCCGATTTTGTCGGTGAAAGCGTACTGGTGGGTCACCATATCGGTTTCGACATCCGCTTTCTCAACAAAATACTGCGTAAAGAACTACTCTGCCATCTGAAGCATCCCTGGCTGGACACCATGCTGCTCTATCTGGTCAATAGCGGCCGGGTCGGTCACTATACCCTGGAGGAGGTAGCTGAATTTTCCCAGGTTGAGGTCCACGGCCGGCACACCTCCCACGGCGATGCGATGACGGCTGCGCAGGTCTTCATCAAACTGACGGCCCGCCTGACTGAGTTTAACAACCCGGTGCAGAAACTGATCAATCGACAATACGAATTAGGGCATTTTTAGCCCATAATGCATAACCTATGGACATATCACAGTTAAAAACCCTGCTGACACACCCATTGACCCGCCGGGTCTACTGGGTAATCTACGCCGTTCTCTTTTACCAGGCAGGACTGGCGTTTACCACCTGGCTGTTGCAGCCGGAGAGCTTTGCCGGCGGAGGGGACTGGTTCTGGCTGGCACTTTTTCCCCTACTGCTCCCGGGTTTTTTTATCGTGAACCGCCACCTGGGCTGTGCAACGGGTACCTGCACTTCGGGCAGCCGGTGCCGAATCGAAACCGATGACCCGGAACAAGAAGAGCGCTACCGCGGGCGCATGCCCGGAATGTAACAAAGGAGTTTTCAACAGAAAGGGAATGGACGCCGGGTGGAGCGAGCAGTCAGCGTACAGGCTATTCTCCCCACCTGCCGTCAACAGCAACAAACGAAAAAATATAGTCTGTAGGGTGCGCCATGCGCATCATGAATCAGCGATTTGCATGTTGTTCCCGGTGCGCATGGCGCACCCTACATTGGTTCGTTGAATAAATCGGAGTTTCCTTAGAACATAATCTCAACGCACTGCCATTGACACCAAAGGAGATAAACCATGTCTGACGAAAAGGTCTACCCCGTTCCCGCAGAGTTTAAAACCGGGGCGCATATCGATGCCGCCAAATACGAACAAATGTACCGCCGCTCGATTGACGATCCAGACGGATTCTGGGCGGATGCGGCGGATGAGTTCGTCTCCTGGTCCAGGAAATGGGACAAAGTAATGGACTACAGCTTCAACAGCGCTGATCTCCACATTAAATGGTTCGAGGGCGGCAAGCTGAACGTGGCTTACAACTGCCTGGATCGCCACCTGGAGACCCGCGGCGATCAGACCGCGTTGATCTGGGAAGCAGATGATCCCACAGTGGACAAGAAGATCACCTACCGGGAACTCCACGAACAGGTGTGCAAGCTCGGCAATGTGCTTAAATCCCGTGGAGTAAAAAAGGGGGACAGGGTCTGTATCTATATGCCGATGATTCTGGAGGCCGCCGCCGCCATGCTGGCCTGCGCCCGCATTGGCGCTGTCCACTCCATCGTTTTCGGCGGATTTTCTCCTGATTCACTGCGCGATCGTATCCTCGATTCGGACTGTCAAACCGTGATCACGGCCGACCAGGGCGTGCGCGGCGGCAAGGCAGTACCGCTGAAGGCCAATGCCGACACCGCGCTCAAGGAGTGCCCCAACGTACACACCTGCCTCGTGGTGCGGCATACTGGTGGTGATGTCGACTGGAACCCCGCTCGCGACATCTGGTATCAGGAGGCCATGGCCGATGCCGCCAGTGACTGCCCGCCGGAGGAGATGGACGCGGAGGACCCGCTGTTCATCCTCTACACCTCCGGCTCCACCGGCAAACCGAAAGGGGTACTCCACACCACCGGCGGTTACCTGGTGTTTGCGGCCATGACCCATAAATACACCTTCGACTACAAAGACGGCGAAGTCTATTGGTGTACTGCTGACGTGGGCTGGGTAACCGGTCACACCTATATCGTATATGGCCCACTGGCCAACGGTGCCATCAGCCTGATGTTCGAGGGTATCCCCAACTATCCTGACGTCTCCCGCTTCTGGCAGGTAGTGGACAAGCACGATGTCTCCATCTTCTATACCGCCCCCACCGCTATCCGCGCCCTGATGCGGGCCGGCGAGGAGCCAGTCAAAAAGACCTCACGCAAATCCCTGCGGCTGTTGGGTTCCGTCGGGGAACCCATCAATCCGGAAGCCTGGGAGTGGTACTACCGCGTGGTGGGTGACGAACGCTGTCCCATCGTCGATACCTGGTGGCAGACCGAAACCGGAGGGCACCTGATCACGCCGCTGCCCGGTGCCACCGACATGAAGCCGGGTTCTGCCTCAAAACCCTTCTTCGGCGTTACCCCGGCGATTGTCGATCCGGCCGACGGCACTGTCCTGGATGGCGCCTGCTCTGGCGCCCTGGTCATCACCCAGCCCTGGCCGGCCATGATGCGCACCCTTTACGGTGACCATCAACGCTTCTTCGATACCTACTTCTCCCAGTACAAGGGCTACTACTTCACCGGCGACGGTTGCCGCCGAGATGAAGACGGCTACTACTGGATCACCGGCCGGATCGATGACGTACTGAATGTCTCCGGACATCGCCTTGGCACCGCTGAGATAGAGTCAGCCCTGGTACTCCATGGAAAGGTCGCTGAGGCAGCCGTGGTGGGTTATCCCCACGATATCAAAGGACAGGGGATCTATGCCTATGTCACCCTGATGGCTGGCGAGGAGTATACCGATGAGCTGAAGACGGAACTGGTGAAACTGGTCCGCAGCGAAATCGGCCCGATCGCAACCATCGACATCATTCAGTGGGCCCCCGGTCTGCCCAAGACCCGTTCCGGCAAAATCATGCGCCGCATCCTGCGCAAGGTTGCCTGCAACGAGATCGACTCGCTGGGCGACACCTCCACCCTGGCCGACCCGTCGGTGGTAAATGATCTGATCGACAACCGGGCAAACAAATAACCGACGTCAGATCATAGCCGGCTCCCACCCAGTTATGGGAGCCGGCCTGCAACGCAGCACACCGGCTGGGCATTCCGTTTGCGGGGTTCGAGGTTTCAAACAGTTGAGTAATCTGAAAGTTGGCGTGTTCGTGGACGCCGAGAACATTAAATTCAACGGCGGTTATCAACTGCGGTACGATATCCTGCGCCGTTTTGCCGCACGGGACAGCGGTACGCTGTTGCGCCTGAACACCTACCTTGCATTTGATCAGGAACGTGGGCGGGAAGATCCAGATTACCTGAAGAAGTCGCGCAGCTACCAGCAGATGGTGCGTGACTACGGCTGGAAGATCATCGTCAAGCATGTTCGCCGTTTTGTTGACGACGAGGGGAATATCAGTACCAAGGCGAATGCCGACCTGGACTTGGCCGTGGACGCCATGCTGCAGGTGGAGAATCTGGACCTGGTGCTGCTAGTCACGGGAGACGGGGATTTCCTGCAGGTGGTCACCGCACTTCAAAACCGCGGCTGCCGGGTGGAACTACTGGGGTTCAAAAATGTGTCCAAGCAGTTGCAGCGGCAGGTGGATGCATTTTACCAGGGTTATCTTATTCCCGACCTGCTCCCTTTTTCCCACGAACTACGCAACGAGTGGGGTAAACCCGGCTCCTGTGTCCGTGGTATCTGCACCAAATGGTTCTCCGACAAGCGATATGGATTTCTCCGGTTCGTACGGGAAATATCGCCCAATCTATGGATTACCGATCCGCGTGATCCTGAATCCCCTTACGAAAGTGTCTTTTGCCACGCTAACGAGCTGGCCGACAATGTCTCTGTCGATGAAATGATGAACCGCGGAAGCATTGTAGAATTCTATCTGCAGGAGAGCGAAGTGGACGAAGGACTTATCGCTACCAATGTACGGCTGGTCTACTCGGCCAACTAGTACTCCGTCAAGGCAATAAATTAGGATTCAGAGCCAACTCCCGGCATCCTGACTCCCGTGGAGTTTGTACATCTACAAAAGAATTGTTCGATAGCTTCTGGGTGATTCAGATACCCGCTCCAGGGTTCCCGCACGCATCCTGAAGTCGCCGACATCCTGATCCTGGAAGTAGAACTTCAGGGTTTCACTCACCACCTGAAACGCCAACCGATCCCACGGCAGTTCCTCTCGAGAGAAGAGCCTGACTTCCAGACTCTCCTCCCCCGGACCGAAATCCAGATCCAGCAGTTGGCCACGAAACAGCATATAGATCTGATCAATCCGAGGCAGGTTGAAAAGGGTATACAACTCGGCAACCTCAACCCGGGCATTGGCCTCTTCCAGGGTCTCCCGGGCAGCACCCTCGTGGCTGGATTCACCGTTTTCCATAAACCCCGCCGGCAGCGTCCACAAACCGTATCTGGGTTCAATGGCGCGGCGGCAGAGCAACACCCTGCCCTGCCACTCAGGAATACAGCCGGTAACTACCTTGGGGTTCTGGTAATGAATCGTGCCACAACAGGCGCACACATGCCGCTGCCGATTGTCGCCCTCGGGAATTTCTAGCGCGATACGGCCACCACATTGACTGCAGAATTTCATAAACGATCTCAAACCTAAAAACCAAAAGCAGCAAGCGATGATTCGTCTGTGCCCTAGTGACCAAAAATAGATTGAACTCCAGTAGACGCCCGGGGCAAATTTCCACCCACCAGAGTGCAACCTCGCCTGTCAGATGGGAAATACTATCTCCGTCTGCTGCATTCTAACAGCCTGGTTAAAACTGGCGTATAGAGAAGGCCGGCCACTATCCCGAAAAAGACCGGTATTAGGGCTACATCAACAGCAACTCCCTGGGCCACTCAATCGATACTATCGCGGAACTGATGGCCGCCAACAGCTTCCTTGGCGCATACGGAGAAAGTATACATATGGGATGTGTTAGGGCCTATTTTTACGCATCCACACTGCCAGCTGCCTGCTCCTTTCACCGCCCGCGACAAAGCTGATTACTGCTTATTTCTCTCCTACTTGTGCCCCCCTCTGAAGCGCTTTGTGGTAACTTATCCAAAGATGAAGATCGTCGTATAACGCTGTTCCTAACAGTACTGATCGAACTGGCGGTTTGATCAGTTTTTGGAGGCACCTGTCCCAGACACAGAACGTCTATGGATCTTAACGCATTCAATGAGGCGTTTCTGTCCGAGTACAAGGGCAGAAACGTCAGCAAAATCGTCCAACTGGTAACCCGTTTCCGTAACCAAGAGGGGTTCTCGGAGCTCTGCCGCCAGTTGGTCGTGGAAGGCAAGGTACGATCTACATCCAGCAGGATCGAGGAGATAGTCGAAGCACTGGCGGCAAAAGCAGAACAGGAACTCCAGTCTGGCGGCGCACTCAGTGTTGAAGCGAATTATTTCGAAATCGGAGAACAGCTCAAACGCAAGTTTAATCCTGAATTGGCTGAGATTTTTCTGAGCACCAAGATGCCCAGCGATTTCCTGTCACAAGTCCGGATTGATTCCGGTCATGGCGATGCCAGTCAGATTTCCGATGCGCTTGTCGAAGAATACAAGAATGAAATGATTCGGGTTGAAAACGGCAGACGGACAATCGTTGACACACTGCAGCCGTTCAGCAACTTCCCGATCAAGAACATTGTCGCGCTCAATGCACTCTTCCCACAGCTCTACCTGAAACTGAGAGCGGGTTACAAGTATATTTCTGTAAAACCCTATCTGCTGAACTGTTTTGACACGCAATCTGGGAAGGATTCTAAATCAGACGAGGAGCTTGACATCGAGCAGCTTTCCCTATTCCAGCACTATCTGGAAACAGGTGAAGAACCGCCCCTGATTCAGCAAATCCTGTTTCATATTGCGATAGACCGGCTATTCCAATTCATACAAAAACAGGCCCTGCTTTCAACCACGGAATGGGAGCATTTCTGGAACCCCGTATCCACTGTTTTAAGTTATCAGGCCTCTTCGGATATTTCTCTCAAGGGAAGAAAAATACTGGAAGAACTTCTGATCCAGGTCAATCATGACAAGTCGGCAATGCTGAAAAGACTGGCAAAAACCTTCGTCGAGGAGTATTTGTGCGCCGAAGAAATGATGCGGATTCGACACCGGATCATCCGAACTGACCTGGCATGCACCAAGGAATATCTGAAACACCTTGCTCCCAACGTGCAGAAGCTAAGTGACGAGGATCAGGAAAAGGCCCGACTCGCCCTGGAAAAACTGGTCTGTCTGAAAGAGATCTTTACCATATCCCAGCGCCAGCAGGAGGCCGCCTCTAAGAAATCGTTTTCCGAACTGGAGCGATCGGCACTGGATATCTCCGCGGCCGTAAGCCCCGCTCTTCTAACCAACTGGATCAAGATCTATTCCATCATCTTTTCCAATTCCCAGTTTCTCGCCTACAGCGAACAGAAGCTGGACCTTCCTGTGATGCGGGATTTGATCTCCGACCTCACCACCTCCCATCTGATTCAGAATATCGCCCAGCTCAAAATCGTAGTGGACCGCAGTCTGGATACTAATGAGGCGAAAAAGTCGGTACAGTTCAAACAATTCAATGATGCGCTTAAAATCAAACTGCAGGGATTGATGGGCACCGGAAAACAGGAAGAAAAATCCCTTGGCGAAATGATCCGTGAGTTGGTATTCCTGCAGAACGAGTCGGCGCAATTCGTCATCGCTGAGACCTTCAAGGGATTTCAGGCCATCGTCGACGCCTTCAATTCCACTGCCAATGACTATTTCGTCCGCGACCGGGAGGCACTGCTGAAGGAGTCCCGGGCACTGTACGATCAAATCTGCAGCAAGTGTCTGAAAGGATTCGTAAATCAGCCTCTCGAACAGCTGGTTAAAAAGACCCCGGAAACGACCGGGCGGAGGCGCTCCTGGCTCGGCCGGCTGTTCTCCTCCTGACGGAACTCCTTCGAATCAACCCGGTTTTCACCCACCATCACAGCCCCAGCCCCCACCCGGCGCGGAAAAGCTTGCGTCACAGCAGGGACGTGCTGTTGCGCTTAAAGTTCCGCTCATTCCTGACCGCTAAAATACTGAATGGCCGTATCAGATAGCCTGTCTTTGTCATAAAGGATAGATCTATGGGAAATTTTGTCGCATGGTCGGAGCAGCTCAGTGTCGGAATCGAAGAGATCGATGAACAACACAAGGTGCTGGTAAGCCTGGTAAACCGGATGCATGAGGCCATTCAGGAACACCACGGAAGTGACGCCGTCCAGGGCATTCTGGCAGAACTGGCCGACTACACCCGCATACACTTCGCGGTGGAAGAGAGCCTGATGCGAATTCTCAACTATCCGGGTTATGAGGAGCATAGGGAAATACACGAGGAACTGCTGCAGCATGTGGTTGAACTCAAAGAGAAGGTTGCCGCGGGGAAAAAAGCCATCAGCTTCGAACTGATGCACTTCCTCAAGACCTGGCTCACCAAGCATATCCTGGAAGAGGACATGAACTACAGCGGCTTTTTTCTGGCCGCCGGTGTCAGCCCGCATCTGGAAAAAAAGTCCTGGATCAAAAGGCTTTGGCGGCGTTGAGCCACGCTTTTTTCGCCTGCTATCCCAACTTCCGGTCCGGTTAGTATCGTGATCTGATGGTCTATCGGACTCACCGCCATCGGCAGCGATATCCGCCTTACTCCTGATCGTACACAAAGCGATGGTAAACTATGGCCGTTGGGCGCTACCCTGCCGGCAGCGAACCGACTCAGTGTAGATGTATCGACTGGTTGGGCACCTTGCACGTGCCGGAGTGAGTATCGTGACTATCCTGTTTAAAGGCCTGACGACAATGATCGAGGTTTTGTTGCTGGCCTCTCGGAGTTTGTATGACCGCATTTGCCGCTCTCTGGTGACTGCAACCCATGAATCAAGCGGATAGCCCTGTTGAAAGAAAACCTCGTCTCGCAACGCTATGCCGTGCA
>Ga0316189_10001545_pt1 | contig 22808 bp, 18 predicted proteins | sample LowCovwburrow_MG_FD_204930 | JGI IMG/M metagenome (GOLD analysis project Ga0316189, IMG submission 204930) | Coastal sediment microbial communities from Maine, United States - Lowes Cove worm burrow | ecosystem: Environmental > Aquatic > Marine > Coastal > Sediment | place: USA: Maine... | reverse complement strand
TCGGCCGGGAGGCACCCGACGTCGCAGCAGCGGTACAGCGTGTCGCCACTGCCTGCCAGGTCGAGCGGCGCCCCCTGAAGCGGCAGCGCAAGCGCGTACGCGGGCCCCCACGTCGGGATGCACAGTGCGCCTTCCAACGGGGCTACAGGGCCCAAGACGGCCGGATACTCGACATTGACGAAGTACGACATTGAGGCGACGGCAGCGTCCGGGGTGACCGTCACGGCGTACGAGCGGTCCGGCGAGTCACCCCCGCCACAATACGTATAGGTCTGCCGCGAGAATGTGCCGTCGTCGGCCGTGGCAACTCCGTTGTTGTCTGCGCGGCGCCCAGCCAGGGTCAGCAGGCACACTCCGTCTCCGCTGCAAAATCGTCCGTCCCCGCATTCACTGTCTTCGTCGCAGGTTGGGGCAAGGCCCAACGCGGACGCCCCAAACCGCTCGGCGCCCTCACCGATAGGGTCGGCGTGGCGGAACGCGACGTTGGCCCCTTCGATCGGCGCCGTCACCAGTCCCGTCTCGAGGTCGAATCCCAACACGGTGCCGGAGACTTCGCGGTTGCACTCGGAGTGGTAGACGAACCCGTAGTTGAACCCGGGGTCGCCGATCGCCGTGCAGCCGCCGTCGATGCAGTAGTTTGGGTTGTCGGTGCAGTCGCCGTCGCAGCAGTCCTCGTTGACGACACACGGCGTCTGAACGTCGTCGATGACCGGCGTGATCGTGGCCGGAGGCACCAACATCTGGATCATCGGAGCGATGGGCGGCGCCGGGTTGTCCGGATCGATCGGCCCCAGTGCCTCGGGGGCCGTCTTCCACACCAAAAATGGGGGAGGGGTCAGCGAGTCCTCGGGGTGGTAGCGCGGCCAGGCCACGCGTGTCGCCATTGTGACCTCCTCCGAGAACGCCTGGGTCACGGTGCGCTTGGGATCGGGCCGAAGTCCGAGACGACCGCTCTGCTCGAGCTCGATCCGCCCGCTGATGAGTTCTTCGGCGGTCGGAAGCACGCTGTTGTTGAGCGGCTCGGCGGTGTTGTAGACGAACAGTGAGAACGACTGCGCCGTCTCGCTGCGTGAAAACTCGAGTTCGCTCAGCCCATCTTGACTGGCGGTGACAGAGCGGTCGCAGCCAAACACCTCGGCCCGGAACAAGGTCTCGCCTGAGCTCGTTTCGCGAATGTCGAACGCGAGGTTTGCCCGTGGGGGACGCTCGTCGCCGCTCACACATCGCGCCGAGAAGGGGTCGCAGACGCCTTCGGCGCAGTCATCGTCGACCTCGCAGTCCTGCGACGGCATGGGCGCGGCACGGGTGCTGCACGCCGCCAGCAGGAGCGCGAGGGACCACGGCAGTGGGAGCGCGCGATGCATCAGTTGTCCTCCGGTGCACACGCGCAGACGGAGTCTTCATCGGCGATTGCGGCCTCGGTGTCGCCGGCCACGCACTCGAACACGTAGTTGGCGATGGACCACGTTGCCCCAGCCGCGAGGTCGGGCATGCCGAACTGAATCGCATCGAACTGGGGCTCCCCATCGGACCCGATCACAGGCTCGCCCTCCGCGTCGACGCGGATCGGGCGGAAGAACGGCCGGTCCGTCACGAGGATTTGCAGGGTGTGCATCCCTGCGTCGAGCTTCTCGCCGTTGTTGTCGTTGCACAGGTCGGCCCCCGCGCCATTGTTCTTGCCAAACCGAAAACGAACGAGCCGATCGTCCCGCTCGATGGATGCGGCAAGCAGCGACAGGTTCGTGTCGGGATCCTTATCGGCGTCCGCGAGGTTTTCGACATCGGCCTCGTCGACTCGAAAGACCTCACCCGTGTTCCCGGGCGCAAAATGCTGGTTGTAGGCCACAAAACGCTGCGGCTCGCGGGTCTGCGGATCCAAGTCGAGCAGGGCAACCGCGTACAGCTCGTCGGCGTCCGGGTCCTCGGCGTAGATGAAGAACTCGGGCACGGTGCGCAGGTCCGCGGAGCCCTCGAGACAAACGCAGTACGGGACGCGCTCGCCGGTCGTCTCGTCGATGTGAACCACAAGCCCGCTTCGGCGCCCGCTGGGCACCTGAGAGCATGTGCCGGGCTCTTCCAAGGGGGCGCAGTCGTCGGCAAACTCCAACGGTAGGTTGGTGGCCTCGACCATCCGCACGGGCCCAGGATTGCCCTGCACCGTCTCCGTCTCGATGTCGTAGTCGGGGATGATGCAGCCCCCCGCAAGAACGCCTGCACACAAGGTTGTGGCGGCCAGTGCTCGCGCGCGCCTCATGTGGGCTCCTCCTCGCCGAAGCATGCGCAAAGCGCCTCGCCCGGCTCCGTGGCGTCGACGCATCGAAACACAAACGCGGTGCTGGCGTACGTCGCCCCCGCCGCGAGATCCGGCACACCGATCAACGCGTCTCCACGCAGCGGGTTGCCCTCGTCATCGAGGTCGCCCGTTGGATCCGGCGGGGCGTACCAGGGCCGGTCGGTGACGACAAAACGCAGTTCGTGCAGTCCGGGGGCAAGCTCGTTGCCGTCGTTGTCGTTGCAGACGTCAAACGATCCGAGCGTATTGCCTGCGACCTGGAAGACCCGAAGCCGGGGCTGGTCGCGCTCGATCGTTCGGTACGCGGTGACCTCGAGCGCGGCGGGCACGTCGGGAGGTACGGCGCGGGTGTACGCCTGAAACTGTGTCAGGTCGGTCGCCCCCGCGGGCACGTCGAGCAGGAACGCGCCGAAGATGTCGTCTTTGGGGTCGCCTTCTTCGTCGAGGTCCGAGTCTTCGACAAAAATACGAAAACCGCCCGGGGCGTTGTCGTCGCTCTGGTTCTCGCCGCACGTGCAAAGATCGCCTTGCCCCTTGAGCTCACCACTGGGCAGGGTGTCAAAGACGTTGGGGCAGTCGGCGAACGCGGGCACCGCATCGCAGGCCGTGTTCGCGGCGCGGGTCACTGGGGTGGGCTCAACGATCCGCACCGTGCCCGGATTGGAGACCTCCCGCTGCTCGGTGATCTGGAGATCCGGAATGATGCAGCCCGCAGCGAGCGCAACAATGGCAAGCCACGGGCCAGGCCCTGTCCACTTGCGTTGTTGCCGGGTGCCCACTGCGGCTCAGGCTCCCTTTTCTGCCTTCTCCAGATGCCGAAAAATAGTGCGCGGGTCCACGCCGAGATCACGGGCCGTCTTGGTGCGGTTGCCACCGTTGAGGGCCAGAACACGGTTGATGTACGCGCGCTGCCACTGCTCGCGTGCCTCCGACAACGTCAGGATCTCGTCGTCCCCAGCGACGGCGCCCTCGGGGCCTTCCAGGTCGAGATCCTTGGCCCCGATCTGCGGCCCGTCTGCCAAGACGAGTGCCTTTTTGATGTGGTTTTCTAGCTGGCGAATGTTGCCCGGCCACTTGAACCGCATCATCGCGTTGACGGCGGAGTTCGACAGGGCATTGGCCGGATCGATGTTGCGGCCGTACTCCTTGGCGTAGCGGGCCACCAAGTACCGCGCGATCAGGAGGATGTCGTCGCCTCGCTCGCGCAGCGGGGGCAGTCCAACGCCGATGACGTTGAGTCGAAAGTACAGGTCCTCGCGGAAGCGTCCTTCCTTGACCTCGTCGGCGAGCTCGCGATTTGTTGCGGCGACCACCCGGGCATCGATGGGCGTTGTCTTGGCGTCGCCGACCCGCTGGATCTGTTTTTCCTGCAGGACGCGCAGCAGCTTGACCTGCAGCTGCAGTGGCAGCTCACCGATCTCATCGAGGAAGATGGTGCCCTTGTCGGCGGCCATGAACTTGCCGACCTGGCTGGCCACCGCGCCCGTGAACGCTCCCTTGATGTGCCCGAACAGCTCGGACTCGATGAGGTTCTCTGGAATCGCCCCGCAGTTGACGGTGATAAACGGCCCGTCGGCACGCGGCGAGCGGTTGTGAATCTCGCGGGCGATGAGCTCTTTGCCCGTGCCCGTCTCGCCGTTGATGAGCACGGTGATGTCCGTGCTGGCGACCTTCTCGACGCGCTCAAAGACCGAGATCATCTGCGGGCAGGTGCCGATGATCTCGCCAAACTTGAAGCTCTCGAGCCGCTCGGCGAGCTGGGCACTCTCGGTCCGGAGCGTGCCCACCAGCTGGGCATTTTGTAAAAACAGCGCCGCCTGGGCCGCGAACATCTCGAGCTGCTCGAGCTGCTGCTTGCGGAACAGGTCACGCACGTCGTCGTTGCCGACGTAGATGACGCCGAGCAGGTCACCACGCACCAGCAGCGGCACACACATGACGCTGCACAGCTTCAAGGCCATGACCGACAGGGAGTTTTGGAAGCGGTCATCGGCGTACGCGTCGCTGATGATCTGCGCCTCTTTGCTGTCGATGACCCCGCGGATGATGTTGTCCGACAGCAGCTCGGAAGGGTCGGCGACGCTCTCGCGCTCGAGATTTCGCGCCACGCGGATCTCGTAGCTGCCCTCGGGCCCCGAGAGCACCAAAAAGCCCTTGCTCGCGCGCGTCATGACCACGACTTGGTCGATGAGCTCCGCCAGCAACCCCTCGAGGTCGGCCGGCTTGGCGAGCAGCTGCGAGAACGTTTGCAGCTGGCGCATGGCCGACAGTGCGGTCGCAGATTCGTCGGTGGGCGCCTTCTCCGGGGGCGTGGGTTCGGGCGCGGGATCGACCGCCGAAAACACAAGCTCGTGCCCGCCGACGGTGACGACGTCGCCGTGCTTGAGCTCGAGGTTGCGCACCTTCTTGCCCTTGACGAAGAACGGGGTGCTGCGCTGCGCGGCCTCGAGCTTGTAGCGCCCAGGCTCATGCGCGACCGTGCAGTGGGTCGCCGCGACGTCAGGCCCAGTCAGGACGAGGTCGCATTCGGTTGAGGAACCGATCGCCGTCAGCCGGCGGTTGAGGGCATAGCGCAGCGTCGCCCCATCGTTCGCGTTGTACTGCAGATAGGGCATGAAACGGTCGTTTTGCAGACTAGCAGGGGTTCAAAACTGGATCGAGACGCCAAGGCTGGCGCCGTGGGCGGTGCCCCCGGCTGTGGGTCGCACCACCGCCTGGGTCTTGCCGTCGCGCCCGCGCTTGCGTGGGCGTTCGATCTTGGACGCGTCTTCACCGCCGTCGAGCGTGCTGCGAGGCACGCGCCGCTTCCGGACCGTCTCGACGGGCTTGAAGCGTAGCTGAGCGAGGGTGATGTCGATGATGACGGATCCGAGGAACATCCAACCCATCACCTCCTCGGTCTTGCGGCGGCGAGCGATGGCGTCGAGGTCGTCGTTGACGCAGGTCAGCGAGCCACGCTGAAAGCCACGGTTGCGACGGCAGCCGTCACCGACCACGCGGTACAGCAGCAGGCTGAGCCCGGTGACACCCAGAGCAACTTCTGCGGACAGGAACCCGGCGCCTAAGCCCCGATCGCCATTGTAGAAATGGCCCGCGCCAAACGGGATAGCGGCGAAGACCCGGCTGCGGGCGACGCGATCGTGGACCTCGATTTCCTGGGCTTCGTGGGCCTTTTGGAGTGCGGCGTGCTCCGCGGCGAGCTTGCGATACGCCCCTTGCTCGTTGCGGACGTCGCTGCGACACGCGATGCGGTCCGCGCGACAGGCGTCGAGGCGGTCGCTGCTGCGCTCCACGGAAACGTTGACGTAAAGGTCGAACAGATCCTTGGTGTAGATGTCGGCCGGCATCCGCCAGTCGGGCTGCGCATCCATCTGCAGATCCAGATACGAGGCTGCGAGCTGTCGACGCTCGTCGCGATCGGCAGCGGTATCGGGGGTGGGCACGTCGTTCAACGTGGCATCCGCGAGTAGCAGCAGCGCGCGCGTCCGCATGTGCGGAGCGGCGAGCAAGTCGGGCTGGTCGACGAGCGGCTCGAGCAACCGCTGGACTACGCCCCAGTTGCCGCCCGCCCAGGCCTCGGAGGCCGCATCGATGATGGCCGGAACGTCGGTGGGCTCGGTGTCCGGGACAGCCTCTGGCGTCTCGTCTGTGCCAGGCGAGGCAGCCGCGGCCTCCGGCGAGGTGCCCGAAGTTTCTGCAGATGGGGCGGCGGTCTCGGCAGATGCGGTGCTCGCGGGCGCCGCGCGGGCGGTTCCACTCATGGCGAGGGCCAGCCCCACAACACTACACACAACGACACGCACGGACGGAGAGGGACCTTAGCCCAACTTCCACCGATAATGAACGCTGGGCACGCGCTCACCGCCGCCACATCCGCGCAGTCCCTCCGCCGGGCCTCCGGGAGGCTCAGTTGCCACGCGGCTGGAGTTTGACCTCAACCACGTTCGGGCCGGGGTACACGGTGTGGCTCATCTTCAAGTTCTGGAACTCGTCGTGCTGAAACACCAGCGTCAGCACGCGGCTTTTCCCGTCATCCAAGGGGACTTTGCGGAAACTCCGAGCCATCTGGTTCTGTTTGGACAGCTGTGGGCCGCACCCCGACTCGCAGCGGACGGACGTATCGCGTGGGATTCCTCGAAACACGACCGCCGCGGGTTTGGGGAAGATCGGCAGCTCCGCGGGGCACTGATTGGGAAAGATCTTGCGGCGCGCCGAGTAGCGTTTGTGGTCGACACTGACGACAAGTCCCTCATCGGGAACCGACAGCTGCGCCTTGTCCCCTTTCACCGTGACCTTCTTGCCCGCTGCGGTGACGTTGAGACTGGCCAGCTGCGAGGCCGGCACACCCGACAGCGTGACCTCGCATTCGGACGGAACGGGGGTCTTGGGTGTCCGTGGCCGCTTGAACGTTCGGGTCGTCACATCGGCGCGGGGTTTTGGACCCCCGTCGGCGGTCGTGGGCGGGGGCTCGTCCACACCCGTTTCGGCAGGCGCCGGGCCCACGCTCGCGTCATCGTTCGGCGGGGCGTCCGAGTCGGAGCTGGCCGGCGCAGCCCCGGTTTCATCACCCGCGGGCGGCGGAACGGGGGTGTCTTCGTCGGCCCCGGCCATGGCAAGCATCGGTGGCTTGGATGTGCCCTCAGCGGTCTGTGAGGGGATGAGGACATAGCCTGCTGCGATAAGACCACCGAGGGCGAGGCTCCCCGCGGCCAGCAGGAACTGCCGGGATCGGCGCTCGCGGGCCTTGAACCGCGCGAGCAGCGTCGTGGCCCCTTCGTGGGTCGGCTCGATCTCGACAACACGCCCGAGCAAACGGATCGCGCGCGCGGTGCTGCCGGCCGCGCCCGCCTTGTCGGCGGCGTCGACGAGCGCCGCACAGACCCGCGCGTCAAGCTCGACGACATAGGCGTCGGGGTTCTTGAAGTAGGCGCCAAGCTCGGTGGTCGACGGCTCGAGCCCCATCTCACCCAGGTACTCGGCCAGCTCCTTGGCGAACGTTTCGACGCTTTGGTAGCGGTCGTCGGGGTTCAGTGCCAACGCGCGATCGATGATGGCTTCGAGGTCGCGATCCACCAGCGGGCAGATCGTCGACGGCGCCGGGTAGTCGCCGTCTGCGATGCGCGTAAGCACTTCGTGAGGGTTTCGCCCGTTGAACGGCAGCTCTGCCGTCGCGAGCTGATACAGCAGAATCCCGACGGAGAAGAGGTCGGTTCGGGCATCGAGTGGGCGCCCCGAGATCAACTCGGGCGCCATGTACGCTGGGCTTCCGATCAGCTGGCCCGTGAGCGTCAGCTTCTTGTTGTCGATGATCTGCGCGATGCCGAAGTCCATCAACTTGATGTTTCCGTCCTCCATCCGGATCATCACGTTTTCCGGCTTGATGTCGCGGTGGACGATCGACCCTTTGTGCGCGTGCCAAAGTGCCGTGCAGAGCCGGTGGACGACCATTGCGGCCACGACAGGGCGTGGGGCCGGGTGTTCTTCGATCCACTCCCTCAAGGTTGGGCCGTGGATGAACTCGGTGACGATGTAGCTCTCTTCGGCGTCCGGGCCCGAGTAGTCGAAAATCTCAAGGATGTTGTCGTGTCGCAGCTTCGCGACCGCGATGGCCTCGCGCTGGAGCCGCAGCCGCGACTCCTCGCGGTCGGCCAGGTGCGGATGCAACACCTTGACCGCGACTTCACGGTCGAGGACCGAGTCGCGCCCGCGGTAGACCACCGCCATACCGCCGCGCCCGACCTCCTCGAGCATCTCGTACTTGTCGATCCGCGTGCCCGTCAGGTTGGCCATCGCGTTGGACCTCCTCGTTGTGTGCGGCGCACCCTTTGAACAAACGCGGGGCGGGGCACAATGGCTCTTGGGCGTCGGCCGGTTACGGCCGCGCGCGCGCAAACGTGATCACGCCACGCTATCGCTGGGGGTGCCAAGGGGGCCAAGTCTTCACGTGCCAGCGGATTCATCGAGTCCAGGGCCGGGAAAATCGCGTGTAACAAAAGGTGGGCCGAGCCTTCGACGGTGCGGCACCAGCGCAATAGTGTATGGCGGGAGCTTACCCTGAGGGCGCGGCGTGGGGAACACACTGGACGCTGGGTTCGCGAGGATCCCGCACCCCCGCCTCGGAACTGTGGTACAGGGTCGCGCAGACGGTGGCTTCGGCCGCGGGTCTGTGTCGACGCCGATGGCCAACACCTCCGCCTCACAGCCGTTTGTCCCACGCCCGGCGGAAGGGCTCGCACACCCCAACGTGGTTGCCATGTTTGCCGCGCGAGCCGAGCGCTCCGGCAACCGACCCGCGCTGCGCCACAAGCAGTCCGGGGCGTGGCGCACCTTATCGTGGGAACAGTGGCAGAACACGGCCCGGGAGGCCGCCGCAGGGCTTGTCGGGATGGGTGTGAAGCAGGGAGATCGCATTGCGATCCTGTCGCGCTCGCAGGTGCATTGGGTCCTGGCGGATCTGGCGTGCGCGATCGTCGGCGCGGTTTCTGTCCCGATCTACCCAAGCCTCACCCCGCAGGACACCGCCTATATCCTGGGCGACAGCGGAGCGACGGTCGCGTTTGTCGACACCGCCGACCGACTCCGGGTGGAGCTTGATCTCCCAGACTCCGCCGAGCAGCGGGATGACGCCAAACCCGTCCAGCTGCGGCATATCGTTGTGTTTGACGGAGGGGCGGAGCCTGAGCTGGACGTCCCGAGGAGCGCATGGGACGCGCTGGTCGCGGACGGCGCGGCAGCACTGCGGGCGGGTGAAGCTGCCGCCACGCTGGAGGCCACCGCGCACGCGCTGGGCCTCGAGGATCCGCTGACGATCGTCTACACGTCGGGCACCACGGGCGAGCCCAAAGGGGCGGTGCTGACCCACGGCAACCTGGTCTACGAGTCCTGGGCCCTTCACAACGTCGTGCCGCTCGACCGCACCGACGAGCAGCTGATGGTGCTGCCTTTGGCCCACATCTTCGCCCGGCATCTGGTCTGGGGAGCGGTAGAGCAGGGGGCTATCACCGCGTTCGCGGAGTCCGACGACCGGACGATGGCCAACCTGCAGGAGTTGGCGCCGACGTTCATCGGGGGCGTTCCGCGGATGTATGAGGACATCTACGCCCAGGTCCGTGCCGAGGCAGCCTCGCGAGGCGGGCTGAGCAAGACCATGTTGGAGTACGCGCTGGACACGGGTCGCCGCGTGAGCGTGTGCAAACAGCGCGGCCAGGCTGTGCCAACCGCCCTGGCGGTGAAGATGGCCGTCGCCGACCGCCTCGTTTTCCGCCGCCTCCGCGGGATGTTTGGTGGACGGATCCGCTTTCTCGTTTCGGGGGGCGCAGCGCTCTCGCGGGACATCGCCGAGTTTTTCCACGCCGCTGGCATGCTCGTACTCGAGGGCTATGGGCTCTCAGAGACGTCCGGGGCCACCAACGTCAACCGCCCAGAGCGTTTTAGGTTCGGGACGGTGGGGCCAGCGATGCCCGGGTGTGAGGTGCGAATCGCCGATGACGGCGAGGTGCTCATCCGGGGGGCCAATGTGATGGCGCGCTACCACAACCGGCCGCAGGACAGCGCAGCGGCGTTTGATGGCGACGGCTGGTTCCGAACTGGCGATCTGGGCGAGATCCGGGACGGATTCCTGCAGATCACCGGGCGAAAGAAGAACCTCTTCAAGACCACCAACGGCAAGTACGTGGCGCCCCTCCTGGTCGAAAAACGACTCCGGGTGCGTCCCGGCATTGCGTACGCGGTCGTTTGCGGCGACGGTCGCCCGTACCCCATCGCGTTGGTGAGCCTCGACGAAGACCATTTGCTGGACGTCTCAGAGCACGAGGGGCTGGGCTGCCGCTCGTATGCGGATCTCGCGGTGCACCCGCGGATCCGGCAGCTGGTCCAGCAGGGCGTCGATGCGGTCAACGACACGCTGGCTCGGCACGAGCGTGTACGGCGCTTCGCGATCCTCCGAAAGCCGATGACCGAAGCGACGGGCGAGCTTACGCCGACCCGCAAGGTGAAGCGCACCGTGGTCTCCGGGCGGTACGAGGCCGTTGTGACCGGCCTGTACGACGAGGCGTAGGGGGCCGCGGGGCCCAAACCAAAGAAAAACCGCCCGAAGGCGGTTTTTGTTAGGGCTGGGCGGCTTCGAACCGCCGACTTCTACCGTGTCAAGGTAGCGCTCTACCCCTGAGCTACAGCCCTGTGTCGCGTTTGCGAAGCGAGCGTTTAGCGCGCGAATCATGGTGCGTCAAGAGACGAATTCAAGACACGCTGCGGGCGTCCGAACGGGGCGGTTTTCTGCCGTTCACGATTCGGCTGCAGCGGGACTCGCGTCGCGCCGAGAGGCACCGCCTTGGCGGGGTGGGTCTGGCCCCGCTGGACTTCCGTTGAGCGGGACGCTTGACGCGCCCCGCAAGCAGATGCAGGGTTACCCCGCCTCGCATCGGCGGACCCATTTTTTAATCCCGCGTCCGGCTTCAAACCAGACGCCCCGCTGGCAGGCACCACGACTCCAAGGAGAACGATCATCGGCCGCAGAACTTCGAGACCTCAGCACCGCCCGTCGGAACAACATCGCGTTGGACGCCGCATTCGCGCCCGCGAAGTAAGGGTGATCGACCACTTGGGTGAGCAGCGTGGGGTCATGCAGACATCCGACGCCATGGCACTCGCCGTCGAGGCGGGCATGCAGCTGGTTGAGGTCAACGCCAAGGCAAGCCCACCGGTTTGCAAGGTCATGGACTATGGGCGGTTCAAGTACGAGACCGCCAAGCGCGAGCGCGAGACCAAGAAGGGCACCAAAAAGCAGGAGCTCAAAGAGGTCAAGTTCCGCCCCAAGACCCACGGGCATGATTTCGATTTCAAGCTCGCGCATTGTCGACGCTTCCTGACCGACGGCGACAAGGTCAAGCTCGTCGTGCAGTTCCGCGGCCGAGAAGTCACGCATCCAGAGACGGGGCGTGCGATCTTGGACCGCGTGATCAAGGGCTGTGTCGATCTCGCGACCGTGCTTCAGATGGCGTCGATGGACGGCAACCGAATGAACATGGTGCTGGCCCCCAAGGCCAAGCGCGATCTGCCCAAGCCGAAGCCCGCGGCGGATGCCGAGGGATCGCGCCCGCCGCGCGACGCCAAGCCTGCGCCCAAGCCGGCCGAGCCGAAGGCAGATGCGGCTCAAGCCGCGCCTACACCCGCTGCAGCGCCAGCCGCTCCGGCCGCGGACGCCGCAAATTCAGACGCCTAGCGGGCGCACAAACAGGTCACCAGCGTGCACTTGTCAACGGCGAAAAACCGGGGTATCTCAGCGCGCTCGATTGCGGGGTGCTTATGCCCAAGATGAAGTCACACAGCGGCTCGAAGAAGCGTTTCCGGTTCACAGCAACCGGGAAGGCTCGCCGCAAGTTCACTCACAAGAACCATATCCTTACGAAGAAGAACGCTGATCGCGTCCGGCGGCTTCGCGGCACAACGATTGTGTCGGAGCCCGACCAGGTTCGCATCGACGCGCTTTTGCCCTACGGAAGGAAGTGACAGATGCCCCGCGCAAAAAGAGGCGTAAAAGCCCGTCGCCGTCGTAACCGGATCCTCAAGGCTGCCAGCGGTTTCCGCTCAGGCCGTCGCAAGATCTGGCGTCGTACGGTCGAGGCTGTTCACCACGCGTGGATGCACGCGTACGTTGGCCGCAAGCTCAAGAAGCGCCAGATGCGAAGGCTCTGGATCGTTCGAATCGGCGCCGCCGCACGTGGCCACGGTCTGAACTACAGCCGCTTCATCCACGGGGTCTCGGCCTCTGGCATTGAGATCGATCGCAAGGTCCTCGCGGAGCTTGCCGTCGTCGACCCGGCCGCGTTCACTCAGATCGTAACCCGGGCCAAAGCGGCCCTGGGCTAAGCAGCATCGAGCCGCGCAAGCGGTAACACCCAAACGAGCGCCCCGGTTTACCGCGGCGCTCGTTGACGTTGGTTGGTCCGATGCGGTGCGGGTGGGGTGGCCCCGGCTGATGCCGAAGCGCTACTGTGCGCGGCGTGTCGGATGACGCGATCCAACAGCTGCAGGGTATCGACGCCGAGTTGGCGACCAAGGTCGATGGTGCAGTCGACCCCGAGCAATTGTACGCGCTCTTCGTCGAGTACCTCGGCAAGAAGGGCAAGCTAACCAAGAAGCGTGCGCTCATGGGCAAGCTCGACGGCCCGGGCAAGAAGGCCTTTGGGCGGGCGTTCAACGCGATCAAAACCGCGATGGAGGCACGCATCGATGCGCGCAAGCAGGCGCTTGTGGCCGAGGCGCGCGCAGCTGAGCTGGCTCGGTTCGAGGACCTGACGATGCCCGCACCGCGCGGGCATCTCGGGTCCATCCACCCGCTGACCGCGACCCGCCGCAAGCTCGAGCGTGTGTTCTTGTCGATGGGGTACGAGGTGCTGGACGGACCGCACGTCGAGGCCGAGCAGTACAACTTCGACGACCTGAATTTTGGGAAGGACCATCCTGCGCGCGACATGCAGGACACCTTCTTTATCGATCCGCAGGAGGGCACGGACGCGCGCGATTTGGTCCTTCGAACGCACACGTCCCCTGTCCAGGTGCGGGCGATGCTGACCCGCGAGCCGCCCATCCGAATCATCGCGCCCGGCACCGTATTCCGGCGCGACGACGACGCGACGCACTCGCCGATGTTCCATCAGATCGAAGGCCTGTGCATCGACGAAGGCGTGTCGATGGCCGACCTCAAGGCCACGATGGAACGCTTCGTCGGCGCGTTCTTCGGCGCCAAGCTAGCGATTCGGCTGCGGCCCTCGTATTTCCCTTTTGTCGAGCCAGGTGCCGAGTTCGACGTGGTGTGCCCGTTCTGTGCACGGAATCCCGGCGAGACGTGCAACGTCTGCCGCGGCAGCGGCTGGATCGAGTTGGGCGGCTCGGGGATGGTGCACCCCAATGTGCTCCGCGCTGGCGGCATCGACCCGGAGCGCTACACCGGCTGGGCCTTTGGCTTTGGCATCGACCGCATGGCGATGCTCCTGCATGGGGTGACCCATCTACGCCTCATGTTTGAGGGTGACGTTCGTTTCTTGGAGCAGTTCCCGTGCTGATTTCGCGCGCTTGGCTACAAAGTTTGTTGATGCCCGGTCGGGTGGCCTTCCCCGACGAGGCTGGACTTTCCTCTTTGATCACCGGCTTGGGCCTGGAGGTTGAGGGCGTCACACAGTTTGGCGCCGGCCTCGAGGCGGTCGTCGTGGGGGTTGTGCGCGGCAAGCGTGTGCACCCTTCGGCGGACAAGCTGGGCTTGGTCGAGATCGACGACGGCACCCGGACCGTCGAGGTCGTCTGCGGCGCGGGCAACGTCCCCGACGTTGGGGGGCGCATTGCGTTCGCTCCTGAGGGCGCCGAGCTTCCAGGCGGGTTCAAGATTGGTGCTCGCACCATCCGCGGCGTCGAGAGCCGCGGCATGATCTGCTCCGAAGTCGAGCTTGGCATCGGGGTGGATGGCGATGGGATCATGGTGCTGCCCGAGGCCTGGGCCCCGGGCGACCGCCTCATCGATCGTGTGCCTGGGATCGTGGACACCGTCTACGAAGTCTCGGTCACGCCCAACCGCCCCGACGCGCTGGGCCACATCGGCGTGGCGCGGGACGTCGCGACCAAGCTGGGATGCACGCTGGTTGTCGACCCGCTGGCCGATCCCGAGCCGGTGCCCAACCCGAAGCTCGTCACGCTGTCCGCACCCGAGCGATGCGGACGCTACTTCGGCTATGCGTTTGAGGGTGCCGCCGTTGGCCCGGCCCCGCTGTGGATGCGCGTTCGCCTGCATCGACTCGGGCTGCGTTCCATCAACAGCGTCGTCGACATCACCAACTACGTCTTGATGGAGTGGGGCCAGCCCCTGCACGCATTCGACCGCGCCCGGCTGGCGGAAGGGCGCGTCGTTGTGCGTCTGGCCACCGACGGCGAGACGATGACCGCGCTGGACGGCGCCGAGCTCACGTTGACGGATGACGATCTGGTCATCGCCGATGCCGAGCGGCCGCAGGCCCTGGCGGGCGTCATGGGCGGCGCGGACAGTGGCGTCGCGGAAGGCACGACCACGCTCCTGCTGGAGGGCGCCTGGTTTGCGCCCAGGGACGTGCGACGCACGGCGCGTCGCCACCAGATCAGCAGCGATAGCTCCTTTCGGTTCGAGCGCGGGGCCGATCACGGCGTTGGGCTCGCGCGGGCGGTGGCGCGGGCGGTTCAGCTGATCGGCGACCACACGGGGGCACGCCTCGTGGGCGGACACTACGTCCGCGGCGAGGTCCCGGAACAACCAACTGTGGTCTTGCGGCCCGCTCGAGTCGACCGTGTCTTGGGGATGGCGATCCCCACCGACGAGGCTCGCCGAATCCTCGCAGGACTCGAGATCGAGGTCGACGCTTCCGATCCGGACGCGTGGAGCTGTGTGATCCCGACGCATCGTCCAGACCTCGGGATCGAGGAGGACCTGATCGAAGAACTCATGCGCCACCACGGCCTGGACGCACTGCCGTCGGCACCCGCGATGGCTACGGGCTACGGCACGCAGGCGCCCACCGCCTTGCGAGACCCTGCGGGGGCCCTGTCGCGAGCGGAGGTCGACGCTCTGGTCGACGCATTTGTGGCTACGGGCTGCCACGAGTTCGTCGGGCTTGCCTTTGCGTGCCCCGAGACGCTCGCGGCCGTGGACGGGCACTCGGTTCCGGTCGGCGTCACCAATCCGATGCGCAAGCAACACGGTGTGCTGCGAACGCACCTCCTGCCCGGGATGCTCGATGCGCTCGCGCTCAACACGGCGCGGCACGGCCGCCCCGTGAGGCTGTTCGAGATCGGACGCACCTACGCGTGGGACTCCCCGCCAACGGGCACGGGCCCCACGGAGTCTATCGATCGGCGGCTCCCCACCGAGCGTTTGCGGGCGGGCGTGCTCCTGTCCAGCGGCGTCATCGTTGCCGGGGGCGAGGATGCGGGATTCAGCGCCCAGACCGTCAGCGCGGTGCTTTGTGATGCGCTGGCACGCGTGGGTGTTCAGGCGCACGTGCGACCAACCTCCGACGGCGACACGGTCGCTTGCCTGCACCCTGGCGTGCAGGCGGAGCTGTGGGTTGGCGGGGCCGAGCCGCGCCGAATCGGACACGTCGGCCGGGTCCACCCCGACCTCTCGTTACGATGGGATCTCCCCGAAGGCGTAGACGCCTTCTACGGCGAACTCGAGCTGGGCGCCCTGCCGCCGGGCACACCGACGCTCATGGTCGGGCTCCCACGTTTTCCCGCGACAAGTCGGGATCTCTCCTTGGACACGGCGCAAAATCTTCCTGCGTGGACGGTGGTCGATGCCCTTCGACACGCCGCATCGACGCTGAAGCCGTCCGCCGAGGACGCGCCCAAGCTCGCGCCAGGGGACCGCACCAACGCCGACGTCGAGGTGCTCGAGGACTACCGGGGCAAGGGGATCGACCCTGGCCGTCGAGCATTGTTGCTGCGGCTGCACTATCGTGCGGCAGAGCGCTCCGTGAAGGATGCCGAGGTTCAGTCCGTCCACGACGCGCTGGTCGACGCTGCCCTGTCTGCGCTCCGCAGCACGGATCCCAGCGTACAGCGTCGGTGATTGCCCGGCCCGGGGGGCTCCGGCCGTCCGTCCGTCAGACGGCGGCCTGGAGCGTGTAGCTGCACCAAAAAGCGTAGCGACGCAGGGTACTTGCGTCCGCCGCACCGTCGGGCGAGGATGCGGCAGTGACCAAGGCCGACATCATCGATCGGGTCTGCGAGCGCGTTGGGGGCTTTTCAAAGAAAGAGGCCGCCGACCTCGTTGAGCGGGTGTTCGACGTCATGAAGTCGACGCTCGAGGACGGCGAGAAGATCAAGATCTCTGGCTTCGGAAACTTCCTGGTGCGCGACAAGCAGCCGCGGCCGGGCCGGAACCCGCAGACGGGACGTGAGATCACGATCGAGGCGCGTCGCGTGCTGACGTTCAAGCCGAGCCCTGTGCTCAAGACGGCGCTGAACGGCGACGCCTAGGGCGGCGAAGGCCCTGCTCGCAGGGAAGGTCCTGTGCCAGCGATCGGGTTTTTTCCGGCGTCTTGGTCTAGGCTCGGCGGTGCGTGCTTGAGTCCGACAAGCTGTACTTCAAGATCGGGGAGGTGGCGGAGATCGTCGGGGTTGCTCCCCACGTCTTGCGCTACTGGGAGACCGAGTTCCGCTCGGTCCGACCGCAGAAGTCCAGCAAACAGCAGCGGGTCTACCGACGTCGCGATGTCGAGCGTCTACTCCGGATCAAGCATCTGCTGTACGTCGACAAGTTCACGATCGCTGGGGCCCGCAAGCGGCTCAAAGAGGAGCCCGACGGGCCGGTGGCGGAGCCCGACGCCGGCTACCGCACACGGGCGTCGCTCAAGCGGGTGCGGTCGGCGATGGCCGATCTGCAGGCGGTGATCGACGGCACCACGGAGCGAACCGCGGCGGACCCGGCGGCGCTGGTCGCCAAGGCTGGCGGCGTGACAGCCGTAACCGACACTCCGGGGTAGGGCGCATACCTCGCGGTCCGGATCTCGACCCGGCCCGACCCGGACCCGATTCCCCGCCCGAACCCGGTTGCCTTCGGCGATCCTGGGTGCTACACAACGCGTCCGTTTCGGGGCGTAGCGCAGTCTGGTAGCGCACTTGACTGGGGGTCAAGGGGGCGGAGGTTCGAATCCTCTCGCCCCGACAAACGGTTTTCGGCCCCCCGGGTTTTACCCGGGGGGCTGACCCAAAGAGGATGCTGTGGCCGCTTCCGCACCAACTTCATCGGGCCAAGAACGCCGGCCGCTGATCCTCGTCAGCAACGACGACGGCATTCACGCTCCTGGGTTGGCTGTGCTGGTAGAGGCGATGCGTCCGCTGGGCCGCGTCGTGGTCTGCGCGCCCGAGGGCGAGCGCAGTGGTGCCGGCCACTCGATGACGTTTCACACCCATCTGCGCGCGAACGAAATTCGCGACGGTTGGTGGGCGGTCGCGGGCACGCCCGTCGACTGCGTGTACTTCGGCCTTGTGCACCTGTGTCGCCAAGCCGCTCCGGATCTTGTCGTTTCGGGGATCAACGCTGGGTACAACCTCGGCAGCGACGTTTTTTACTCGGGCACGGTTGGCGCGGCCGCCGAAGGGCACATGCGAGGTCGCGCTGGGCTGGCGGTCTCTGCGGAGCGTGGCGTCGATCCACGCTGGGCCGCACACGCCAGCCGCGTGGTGGCGCGACACATGCTGGCCGCGGGCGGCAACCGACTGTTGTCGGTCAACGTTCCGCACGCTGCCGGCAGCGAGCAAGCCGACGCCGCAGCGATCGACGCGAAGAGCAAAACGATGCCGTTTTGCGTCACGCGGCTGGGCACACGCGTGTACCAAGACGAGGTCTTGGAACGGCGCGACCCCAGCGGTCGCGCGTACTACTGGATCGGTGGTCCGCCCGGTGATGTGCGGGGCACCCCCGGAGACGACCTGTGGGCGGTCGATCAGGGGATGGTCTCGGTGACGCCGCTGCACATGGACATCACGGCGCCCGACCTCAAGGCGACGCAAAGCCTGCTCGCCAATGACCCGGACATCACGGTGCGAGAATCATCATGAGCGACCCAACGTCTCCACCACACTCGCCACAAGGCCTGGCGCTTGTCCGCGACTCGATTCGAGCGATCCCGGATTTTCCCAAGCCCGGCATCTTGTTCCGCGACATCACGCCGCTACTCGGCGATGGCGCCGCGCTTGCGGCCGCGATGGCGCTGCATGTGGATGCCGCCGCCCAGTTCGAGGGGCCCGTGGACTGCATCTGCGGGATTGAGTCCCGGGGATTCTTGTTTGGACTCGCACTGGCCAACCACCTCGGCGTCGGTTTTGCCCCGATCCGCAAACCCGGCAAGCTGCCCGCGACCACCGTCTCGGAGAGCTACGCCTTGGAGTACGGGACGGACACACTCGAGCTGCACACCGACGCGTTCAGCAAGGGTGCACGGGTCCTCATCGTTGATGACCTGCTGGCGACGGGTGGCACGGCGGCGACCGCTTGCACGCTGGTGCAGCGTGTCGGCGGCACGGTGGCGGGCTGTTTGTTCCTGGTCGAGCTGCTGGGGCTGCAGGGGCGCCAGAAGCTGGACGTTCCCGTGCGCTCAATCGTGACGTACTGACCGCGCTCAGGCTCCGAGCGCGCGCTCGATCTCGGCGCGCAAGCCCCGAGGGTCGAGGAACGGCGGCGGGTGGCGGCCGTACAGTCCGTGCACCAGTCTTGTCACCGTTGCGTTGGCGGGCGCCTCCAGGCCAGCGTCCTGCGCGAGCTCGGCAATCGCTCCGTTGAGCACGTCGATCTCGGTGCGGCGGCCAGCCAGGACGTCCTGCAGCGTGCTGGACCGCGCGCTGGGGTCGACCTTGACCATTTGCTTGGCGACCCGCATCACGACGAAGTTGGGCAGCGAGAGCATGCGGGCGATGGCCCAGGCGGGTAGGGCGACAACCTTGGCTGGCGCGGGGCCTGTAACGCCAAGGATTCGCACCCCCTCGCGCATGCAAGCGGCAAAGCACCACCGCGCATCGCGGCTGCGCAGAGACTCGGCGATCGTCAGGCCTGTCGCCGCGCAGATACCGTTGTTGAGGTTGAGCAAGAGCTTGCCCGCCGCCACGGACGGCATGTCGTCTCGAAGCTCGAGGACGTCACCCGCCCGCGCGAACGCTTCTTGGAGCCACCGCATGCTCTCGGCCATGGAGCCCTGACTCCGCTCGGCGAGCAGGGCCCCGCTCGTGGCCTGCGTGAACTGGTGCTCGTCATCCCGAAACACGTTGAACGGCACCATGCCCGCCGCGACGCGGTCACCAAGGGCGTCGCGGAGCAGCGTCGCGTTGCGGAGTCCGTTCTGCATCGAGACCACCGTGCACCCGTCGGACAAAACGTCGGCCAGGGCGCGTCCCGCCTCTTGCGTTCCGCCCGACTTCACCGTGACCAGGCACAGGTCGACGTCGGCCAGCGCGGCGGCGTCGGCTGTGACCGTCGCGTCGGCTGCCAGGGTAGCCCGCGTGCCGGCCAACGACACCGCGGCGACGCGATCCGCGACATCGACGAGGGACTGGCGCCCCAACAGAGTCACCCGCACCCCCGCTGCCGAGAGCCGAATGCCCAGATAGCACCCAATGGCGCCCGCTCCGAACACGCCGACGTGCATCAGGGGAGAACCTCCCCAAGGTCGAACCGCTCAGGGCTGAGCCGCGCCACGTCGCTGGCGTCGCGATCATGGGCCGCCAGGACGATCGAAGCGCCCTCCGCTTGCGCCTTGATGAGCGCATCGAGAAGGCGACCGCGGCCGTCGGCGTCGACCCCAGCGAAGGGCTCGTCGAGTACAAATAACGCAGCGCTGCCCAGCATCAGTGTTCCAAACGCGAGTAACCGACGCATCCCGACGCTGTAGGTCGTTGCAAAACGTTCGAGCGCGTCCCCGAGCCCGGTGATCTTCGCAGCGCGGTCGATGCTGTCGGGATCGGCCTTGAAGATCGTCGCGGACAGCTCCAGCAACTCCCGCCCTGTGATCCCGGCGGGGACTTCCACTTCTTGCGGCAGGTAGCGCAGAGCCGCACGTGCGGCGACCGGCTTGGCTATCAAGTCGTGCCCGGCGATGGCGACGGTGCCCTGGTCGGGGACGATCGTCCCGGCGACGCACCCCAGCAGCGTCGACTTGCCCGCGCCGTTGGGACCTCGCAAGACCATGGTGTGGCCGGCCGCAAGACGGAGACTCACCGCATCCAGCACGACGTGCGGCCCGAACGCCTTGCGCACGCCATCGACCACCAGGACCTCGTCTAGGACCTCGTCGCTCATTCAGGCGCCTCCTTGCAGAAGGGTCCCGCCCGCGGCGAGCCCGATGGCCACGATGGCCGGCACAGCCAGCAACAACGCCCCGCTCGGGCACGCGCCGCTTCGCGGCCGCTCGGCGAGCGGTAGGGCGGCGAAGAACGCTCTCCGTCCGGGACGGAGCTTGGCCACGCGCACGGCCGGTACGAGCCACAGTGCCAACAGGGCCAGCAGTATCGCAGCTTGTGGGACCCGCAGCGTCGCCGTCCAGCCGATCCATCCTCCCACCCCGATCAGCGCCCACAGCCGGAGTCCGGGCACCGGGGTGACCCGCCACAGCTGAAGCGCCCACAAGCGCAAGGACGGATCCGAGATGCGGGAGACCCAGCGCGGCGCGGGCTCGGGGATCGGGGGTCCGGCGAGGGTCCGGGTTGCTTGCGCGAGCCAGGCAACGGCCTGGAACATGCCGGCGGCGTAGCCTCGTCGGGCCCATGCCCGCAGCGCCACGGCGAGAGCCGGGGGGACCAACCCGGCGGCACTCAGGCCGGCCGACACGGATCCAACCGCGCCTGCGTCTGCAATGCGGTCTAAGGTCAGCTGGCCGGGCATGGCCAGGAGGGCCGCAACGCCGATTCCCAGCGCGGGCGCGTATAGATGCACAACGGCCTCGGGCAGGGTCCAACCACCGCCGGCCTGAAGCTGAAGCCGTCGCGGTGCCGAGTCATCGTCGAAGCGACGGCCCAGCCAGGCGGAGACTCCCGCGATTGCCGGCTCGACAAGCGCCGCGAGCAGCACCAGCCAGAGCCAGTCGGCGACCAGCAACGCCACGCCTCCGACGGGGGCGCCAGCCGGGAGCAGCTCCGAGACGGCGGCCACCAGGAGCGCCGAGGTCCCCAAGGCTGCGGTGCCCAGCAATCCCACGCGGTGCGGGCGGGCTGCGGCTTCGAAGTGGAGATCCGGATGGAGCGGTAGCGGGAGAAGCGTGTGCCGGTGGGGCGCATGCAAGTACGCGCCAAGACGCTCGAACAGCCCAGCGAGCAGAACGAGCGGCCCCCCAACAAACACGATCGTTCGCGCGAGGGGCAGCTCGCTCCCCGCGCTCGCAACGAGCGTGCCCCATACCGCCGCTGCGACCGCGGGCGCCAGCCACAGCTCCCAGCCGATCCGCTCAAACCGTGAGAGCATGTGGGACATCGGGCGGCCGTAGCCTGCCGCTGACGGGTCTCCGTTTGCAAGTCACGCGGCTCGCCCCGCGAGTCGGCCGCGGCCCGGATCTACCCGAGGGAGTCGCCGAACGTCGGTCCCGGCCTGGTCCCGTAGGCGGGGCACTATCGCTCGGGTGACCAATTACGCCTCAAGGATGCCGTAAAACGGCCCTCGGGCCGCTTCTGCGCCAAGGTCAGGAGCGCGTCAAGGTGCTGAAATCATGCGCCCGCCGATCGAACCTCAGGTTGGCACACAACGTGCTGTTGCACAGCGATGTGTTGCTGTTTCCGGATCCGAGGAAGTCACGAGGCTTCACGCTCATCGAGTTGATGATCGTCGTCGGGATCTTGGGCCTGCTCGCCTCCATCGCCGTGCCCGCGATGACGAAGTTTTTGCGCCGCTCCAAGACAAGCGAAGCGCGGGTCAATCTCGCGAAGCTCTTTGACGGCACGGCCACATTCTTCTCGGCCGAGCATGCCGAGCGCGGCGAGGTTGAGACCATCTCGCTCGGCGGCGCAGTGGTCGATCTCGCGACGCATCGGTGCCCGTACCGCACGGGTGAAATGGTGGGTGCGACTCAAGCTGGCATCACACCTGCGGCCAACTTCAACTGCAACGCGGGTGTCGGTGCGCACTGTATCCCCGCGGCGGGCGGGGGCGGCGCTGGCTACTACGACATCACGCTGTGGAGCGACAACGAGGTCTGGAACGGCCTCGGCTTCACGATGGAGCAGGGGCACTTCTTCCACTACAACTACATCGCGAACAACGCCGCGACGGGCTATGGCCAGTGCCAGTTCACGGCCCAAGCGTTCGCGGACTTGGACGACGACCTCACGTTCTCCACGTACGAGCGTTCGGGCGCCGCCGACCAGGCGGGCATCAACGCCTCGATCGGGTTGTTCATCGACAATCCCGTCGAGTAGGGCCCCCGGTCGGGACCCCCTCATGTCGCCCGTGGCCTGGGACTGGCCCAGGCTCGGGGCCGCCTGCGTTAGGCGAGGATCGCCGTGAGCGGGGTGTTGGACTGCAGCCCGCCAACGCCCACCGACGCCGCTCCCGGGTCAAACGCCTGGAGGCAGGTGAGCAGCACGTCGGTCATGTTGCCCGACGAGTTCGGGTTGCCGTTGTTGCCGTTCCAGCCGGTCGACTGATAGTGAACGCTCGGGCTGGCGAGGTACCCCCGACCGCCACCTGCGACGATCATGGGTTGGCGCTCCAAGGAGTGCGACGAACCGGTCGAGCAATCGCTCGTGGCGTAGAGGATCGTCGAGTCCAAGAGGGTCCCCCCGGTGGGGTCGTCGAAGCTGTTCAGCTTGTTGAGCAAGTCAGCGAGCTTCTCCATCTGGTAGGTCACACCCGCCTGATAGTTCGCATTGCCCGCCCCGCTGTGGCTGGAGCTGTGGTGCTGGTTGCTGGCGCCGATCTCCGTGAACACGGTCGACGACACAAACTTCTTGAACATCACCGTGGCCACGCGCGTGACGTCGCAAGTGAACGCATACGCGATGAGATCGGACATTG
>Ga0316189_10001544_pt1 | contig 22817 bp, 19 predicted proteins | sample LowCovwburrow_MG_FD_204930 | JGI IMG/M metagenome (GOLD analysis project Ga0316189, IMG submission 204930) | Coastal sediment microbial communities from Maine, United States - Lowes Cove worm burrow | ecosystem: Environmental > Aquatic > Marine > Coastal > Sediment | place: USA: Maine... | reverse complement strand
CCTTGCCCCGAAAGTCCTCGAGAGAGAATTCACATCCCTGATCATCCAAAAACCTGAACTCCGGCAACAATCGCGGAGGATCGATACGACTCATCGGTCTGGTAGAGATTCGGTCTTGGGAATCTTTGCCCATCCTTGCCGCAAACGGAAACTCTCCACTGCTATGCCTAAACATATAGACCGCGACGAGTAGCGCCGCAACGGCGGCGGAAAACATCCATACCCTTTGCATATCTTTGACTCTTTGCCTTTTCCGGCAGTGGATTTTACGGAGCGTCGATCAGGGATCCACCGACATTGCCATCGATGCTCATCCAAAGATGGGGTAAACCGAGCTCCCTGAGCCAAGCTGGACCTTCCTCTTCCTTCAACATCGCAATGGTCGATATGCTTCCGGCTACTACGCAGAGCTCCGCGATGACTGAAACCGACGCCAGATAACTCACCGGCCAACCCGTTCTGCAATTCAGTACATGACCATAGCGTACGCCGTCGACGACAATGCGGCGTTCATAGTCGCCGCTGGTAGCGATGGCCCCACGTTGAATTGGTAAGGTTTTCAACGCTGCGTCCCGCCGCCGTGGGTGGGAGATGCCAACTTGCCAGGGACCTCCATCGGGTCGCGGACCGATAAGGCTGACATCGCCGCCAAGATTCACGATACCATGATGCAAGCCTGCCTCCCGACAAATGGAAGCGGCACGATCAACGGCATATTCTTTTACAATGCCTCCAAAATCAAGCTCCAGGCCTGGAGTGAGAAATGACAATAACGGTGGTTCCCAGCGCAGTTTTTCCCAGCCGATTTTTTCCAACAGCGCCTGTATCCGTGTTTGGTTTGGGAGTTCCCCTCGGTCGAAACGCCAGGCACGGCGCAGCACTCCGGAGGTGATATCGAACAAGCCGTGACTCTGCGCGTAGCAGGTTGATGCATAGTTCAGCAGACAGGCGGTTTCCTCATCGACGGCGATCTGCCCACCGATGGCCGCAATTCGGTTGATGGAAGACAACAGACTGTCGTTACGATAGCGGGAATAGCGTGCCTCAAGGCGTACCACGTCTGCAATGATTCGATCAGCGATGGATTTTGCCTGGGCGGGGGTAGTTGCAAAGAGCTGTATCTCACAGGGGCTGCCCATCGCCTTGAAAGGAAAACGGAAACGATAAAGTTTGTATCTGTGCAAAGGTGATCCTGGAGGTCGGCTTAGCGACGGCTCAAACGGCGAAACGAGTATCAGAAATGATAACTCCAACTCGCATACAAGGTACCTTCGCGATCCAGCTGATAGCCGTTGTTGTCCTGCCGGATGGGCTCTAACCATTCGAGCTTCAGACCGTGCCCGGAAAAGGCCCCGTCAGGCACCGCCAGATTCACACCCAGCCCCAGGTCCCAGAACTGACCACCATAATTTTCTGGGAAATCGACCGGGGTAGACTGCGAATTGTGTCGATCGGTCTCGCCGTGTATTTCACCGCGATCAGTAAAGATACCGCGCACAGAGGCGCTGAGCCAGGGTGAAATGCGAAAACCGCCCCAGGTAGAAACCTGCCACTCATCACCAAACCGATAGTGCTGACCGTTTTCGTCCTCCAAGCGCTTTGTGCCCCTGATCTGGGCTCCCCAGGACCAGCGGCTTGCCTGTCCGGTATAGGTGAGACTCGGAATAAAGTCCCAAGTGCCACTGCCGAGCTGCATACCATATCCCTGAAGCTCGCTGTCATAGAGCTTGGAGTTTATACTCCCGGTCGGCGCGCTTAGACCCAGCCCGAGATGGAGATGATGCCCAGGACTGTCATACAGTTGAGTTAATGCCGCCAGCAGCGTATCCCCTATACCGTCCGAATCGTGTCGATTGGAGTGGGAGTCATTATCCGGTGCCCCTTCGAGCGACCTCATCCTCATTTTTTTGTTGATCAGGGTAGGCATTACGGCCAGGTTCAACCAATCCGTCGGGGCATACATCAGGTGCAACATGTTCATATGCATTTCCATCTGCCTCGATGTATTGGTGCACCCGAGGTTTCGACAGCCCTGGTCAATGACCTCCCTGTCATTTGCCTTGCGAGTGCCTCGATACATGTCTCCATCCAGCCGGCCGTACATGTACTGATATCCAACCATCAAGTCGCCGGCCCGGTTCATCATCTGGCCGAACATCAGGCCCGCCGGGGGTTGTACCGGATGGCTCGCCTTAACGTGATGTCCATGGTGACCAGCGGCTGAATAACCTGACGAAGAGAAACGACTCTCCAGGTCGAGTTCCAGAGACGCATGAAGCAGATAGGAGTGAAAATCCGCATAGTCACCGATCCCACCACCACCCAGTTTGAGGCTTCCCTTTTGGGTGCGGTAATCGATACCGGCCTGCAACGCGAAACCTCGATCGAACTCCTTGCGCAAGTTCAAGCCAGTGCTCAGGGCACCGAACGCTGACAGTCGGTAGTCGCTCGAATAGTAGCCATCCGACCGCGGGGCGAGGAAGTAGGGGGCGTAGAAGTATGCCTCGGATTGAGAGTAGTAACGAACATAAGGCGTAACCGTGACCCCCCTGCTCAACTCCTGATACCAACTGGTTTCCAGGGTGTGGGAATCTATATTCCAGTTATCCCAGTAATACCGATAATCGAGATGCAGGGAGGAATCCAAAGCGGGGAAATAGTGGCGAAGCTGAGTGGAAACGGCGTATCGGTTCCGTCGGTCCGGCCTCACTTCACGAAACAACTCTACCCCTGCCACCTCGAGATCGGTTACATCCTGAAAGATCGCCTGTTGGAGATTCAGGGCAGCATACTCATCGGGAGTAATCTCACCCCGCACGTAAACAAGTTTGTAGGGGTTGGTGAGATAGCCCCGCTGATGGGTATAGGAGGCGTTTAGCTGCAGCAGGGTATTCTTCGTGAGCACGCGTGATAAGCCGAAGTTGAAACTGTGGTAGGTGCTGTCCTCATCAAGATCCTGATAGTCCTCATCTCCTGCATGTACGTGGTCACCACCGCTGCCGTGACTCTCGACTCGGGATATCTCATTGGAGGTGAGACCATAGCCGAAATTCAGCGTGGTGAGGTCATCGCCCAGTTCCCAACTGACGTTGGTTGAGCCAAAGCTAGACTTGTAATCCGGTTCATCGGAAACACCCCCAGAGACAGCCAGGGTGACATCGTCAAAATAGTAATTCAGCCCCAACACCCCCTCCTTTCGGGCCTCTTGGGGATGATCGACGAAGGTTTGAGATATGTCACCCTCATCCGGAACCATCTCATCGATCACCTCGGTGTACCCCGCGGCGAGACCACCTTCCACGGTCTGCAGCGCGGGTGGGGTATTCAGGATGTAGTCGAAAACACCGTCTTCGAAGGATTTGAAACCGTGCATGCTGGTGGTCACTTCAAAGGTACCGACCACCGGCGAGGCACTGACAACTACATCCGCGGGTTCGTAGATGTTGGTGCCTAAAATTCGTTTGGGTTTGTCCCGCATGGCGTTGGGGACGCTGAACAAGGGGGTGGCACCGGAATAAACGTCCTCGTTTGCCTTGAAGGTGAAATCCACGCGTTCCCTCATAGGAAACAACACGTCGGCATGGAAGACCTGGGCCTTCATGCGATCGTCGCTTTCGCGATAATCCCCGAACAGAAAATTGGCGCTCGCATTGGAGGCCGGCAGCGCAGCCTTTGCACTCAGCCCCGGCAGACTCAAAGCAGCAGAGGTCAACACCGCGAGGGCGTTGTTGATGCGATCAGTTACAGCCACAACCGCCTGCCGAACCGCCCTTTCCGCCGTCCGTAGCCTCTCTGCTGAGGTACACCTGCTCCCGCAACTCCCGCAGCGGCGGGTCCGGGGAAATGGCCATTTCCCTCTTAGCCAGGTTACCGCGCTGCCAGGGTTTGACTGTTATACCGCAACCCTGGAGCGGCAGGACCAGACAGAGAAGAATTACCGCGGCTAGGGTTCTGCTGTTCAAGACTACTCCTCCAGCAAGGAGAGGACTTTCTCTCTTATCAGCGCCCGATCGCTTTCCCGATAACCGTGGTGAACAAACCTGATCCTTCCTTTTCTACCGACAAAGTAGGAAGAGGGCATGGTTTCGACAGCAAAGGCTTGGGGACACTCACCCCGGGGATCGAACAGGATGGGGTAGTCCACCGGATGACTGGCCAGATAGCGGGTGGCTTCCCGGGTTTCTTCATCTAAGTTGACCGCTATCACTTCAAAACCCTGATCACCCAACTCGTTACGCAGACTGTTCAGGAAAGGCATGGATTTTCTGCACGGCGGGCACCAGGTAGCCCAGAAGTCTATCAGCAGTACCCGACCCTGGTAGCCTGTGAAATCCTGGACTTCCGGTTTGGTTGAGGAGAGAGCGGCGCACTCCGGTAACAACTGGTCGACATCAGCCGCACCGCAGAACGATGCAGTCAGCATCAGGGGAAAGCACCAACCAAACGGTTTAGTGATCCTCAGGCATGCTACCCCCGACCTCCAAAAACTGAAGCCGGAGGAAACGTGCCCAAACCTATTGGCCACTGCGCGTGCTGCCTTCTTGTATACTGCGGGCATCGACGATCGGGCAGCTTTATCAGGCGGCCCGTTTTCTACCAAAGGCAGTCAAACCCAGCAACGCAGAACCCATCAACCAGAAAGCGGCGGGCAATGGTACCGCGCTCACCTGACTCACCCGAACATTGTCGATCACAATATCCCAGCTGCTGCCGTCGCTGGGTGTGGCCGTGTACCCATCGTAGTAAATCCAGAACGCATTGATGTTGGAGAAAGAGGCGTCCAATATCTTCAACCCGTTAGCGGTGATGGTATCGAATGCGACCTGGTTAGAAAATGGGGGAGTATCCCCTACAATATCTCCATTATATGATGTACCGAACCCGACGATATTAAAGTTGGGGCCGTTGTCACCGGCAATATCCCGGATCTCAAGGGAATCCAAGCTGAATGCACCGAGATTCGCCGCTCTCACGTAGATCCCTGCTGAGTCACCATGATAGGCCAGCCCATTGCTTATAGTGGTGTCAAGATGGACATGAGAAAAGGGACTAGCCGCATCATAAGGGGTACCGAAGACCACCCCCTTCTCGACATAGCAGCTGAATAAGCCGACACAACCGTATGTAGCATCATCTATATTGGTCTTACCATATACGGCACCATCCATCAAACCTTCGAAATCGATGGTAGCTGTCGTTGCCGCCGCTCCAACCGTTCCAGTTATAATCATCAAGCCTGTGAGCATCCCCGCACAGATTATCTGTTTTATTTTCATATCAATCTTTCTCCTCGATTAGTTACCATCAAATTACTCTATATTCTTAGTGTGGTGGTCCAAAGCATGAGCCAATGAGTTCGCCTTCCGCCTGATCAAGGCGCAAGCAGATCCACGAACGGAGGAACGGGCTCGCCCTTTCCAGTGGCGCCGACTGCCTCTATTATCAGAAATTCATCCTTCCCCAGTTCTGTTTCCAGGGCATTTCCATCAATCACCGAAAAATGGTCTCCTTTGTGACCATGAGGTATGGCGAGTTCCGGATGATCAAAAGGTGCCCGCTCAAAGCGCACCCGATCGTCCGTCAAGGTCTTCATAAAGGCCATAATCTGAGCCCGTTTCTCCGGAATAAAGGCGAGCATGGCCTGCGAAAAGACAAACCCGAAATTCAGAGACTGAGTGTCGAAATTCCCGCCTCGGGTATAAAACTCGATCACTTCCTCCAGGGTAGCCATGCTTCCGTTGTGCATATAAGGCCCGGTCAGCTCGACGTTGCGCAGTGTCGGGATCTTGAATGCACCCCGAACGCCTGTGAGCATCTTTTTGGTATAGGGGTCAGCCAGTTCGGCGGTGGCTGCTTCGACGGTAGGCAAGAAGGCACCCGCCGGGTTATAGCAACCATCGGTGGCTTGTACCTGGGGAACAATACCGTCGGTCCGGGTAAAGAGAGTCAGATGAGGTCCGGGTATATCCATTGCCAGGGGTATGTCGAAATCACACGGGCGGACATCGAACACCTCATCGTCCACCACTGCCTGACTGTTTCCGGTCAACAACTGGAGATACTGTTCCGAGAAGGATAACGGGTTTCCGAAGGGATCTTTTCCGCCGAGGCCCTCATCCCATTCGCTGCGGATTACACCGGTGCTGGTAAAGCCGGTATCCAGCAAGGAGCCGCCGTTATCCACGCTGCCGTCTTCTCTTTCCTGCAGCACAGACATGCGGGTAATCACGTTGCGGCTGGTACTGACAGCCAGTTGTTGATCGCCAAATACCAGCGGATTTGCCGCCACTAAATCTGCATTCGTCACCAACGCTGCCGATGTCATCAAGGGACCTATGTGGCATAGGCTGCAGTGGGCAACCCGGAATTCATTCAGGCCGTCTACTTCATCCGGCAAGAGATCAACCGGCATGCCCTGTTCGTCCCGCGCACTGCGATCGAAGGGAGAGTCATCGGAGATCAATGTAGACTCATAAAGCTGTATGGCCAATGCAAAGAACATGGCGAAGTTGGCTTCATACTGGTCGTAGGGCAATGGAACCCGCCGGCCGTATTGAACCGGTGCACCCAGCTCCCCCCCTCGTTGAGTAGAGTTCCAATACTTCGGGTTGAACGCTGCCCTGACCAACCCGTAGTAAAAGGTATTGAGGCCTTTTCTCAGGTTCCCAGGCGTGCTGCTTGCGTATGTGCCAAGCACACTGTCGTCCCAATGCACGCGTTGATTACTCAAGGGTTTGCGCCACATCAACTTGCGTCCCAGATCGGCGAAGCGACGGTCGGCGCAGCCCATCTCCAGGTCACTGAGGGGCGGTGCAATCGCCTGGGAGGCCAGGGATGAATTAATGAGCCGCAGGCGTTGCTTTACCAGACCCTGGGGAGTACTAACCCAGACCCCGGCATCCGGGTCCCGGTCTCCCCAGGGACTGCTGCCGTTGAAGATATTACTGGCCCGGCCATCCCAGAAATTGCGGTGGTTGAAGACGGCGTTTATCACCGTCGGGGTATTGCGCGGCTCCACCCTGCGGACGCCAGCTGCGCCCACGTGGAACACGGGGTCCGCAGCGCGATCGCATTCGTCACTCTGCTTGCCAAACCAGTGCACCTCTTTGAACTGACCACCAAAGGTACCGGCCGATGAAACGACATCATCGCTGGAATAGGTGATCGGAGCATTGGGATTCAAGGGGTCTTCGGTGCGGTGAAAGGGAAAGTCACTGCGTTTCAGGGTATAGTTTGGACCGCGCATGCTGCCGTCGGGGGCTGGATCGAATGCTTGGTCACCAAGGATAGCGGGAATACCCTCCGGAGAGATCTGGTTCTTGATCCGGCTGTCCGCACCGGCGTGAAAATGGCAGGAGGCACAGGCCATGCCGTCACTGCCCACCTGGGTGTCCCAAAACAACGCCTTTCCGAGCACAATCGCCTTTTCCTTGTTAACCACGATAGGATCAGGGCCGTCGGTCAGTCCCGGCACTTCTGGTATAGGCACCCCCTTCAATGACATAGGAATCGGCCCGAAATGGGCAAGCGCCATGGAGAGCCACCCCATACCTGCAAGACAGATGAAAGCTTGCGGCAGAATGGCAGCGATTTTTTTCTTGTAATTGATATGCTTTAGCGATTGCACAGTATCCCCCTATAAAAACGGAAAAACGCCGGAAGGGACGACCACCAACAGGCCGTCCCTTCCCTGGGTCCAGTAATTTTTTTGTGACCCTACGCGGTTAGCGTTTTGGAGGATAAGGATTTACGTCGCGCCACTCCCACCAGGCCCAGAAGCGCTGAGCCAAAAAGCCAAGCCGCTGCCGGAATCGGCACGGTGCTTACATTGATATCGTAAAAGCCACCGAGACTCGCGTCGTTCGTCCCGCCTACGTACAGGGTGTACCAACCGGCTGCCAGGTCGTTGAAGACCAGTTCGGCAAAATCATTGCCCACACTTCCGGTGATGCCGTTTTCAAAGATATTGGTGAGACTCACATCATGGGCACCAGAAAAGATACCCTCACCCCACCCGGTGGGCGTAGTCCCTGGATAGTTCACGGTATTGGACACCGCATACCCCAGGGTCTCCAGAATATTGCCGCCGAAGCCGTTTGCCATCCACTGGGTACCGCTGTCTCCCTGCGCGCCGGTGGAGTTGAAGGAATGGGGTGTGCCGAAACCCGCGCTGGAAACTTCTCCACCGAAGCTCGTTGTACCGCCGTCGAAGACGGTGTCACCAGAGGCCCAGACCGAGAAACCAGGCCAGAAATCCTGGCCAGCCTGGGCCGCTACACGGATAGTCGTTGTTGCAGTATCGGTCAGCTGGAAATTCCACCAGGCGCCGGTGTGTGCCCAGGAAGAGTAATTGAGCTGGGGGTTGTCGGTATAGGCGCTCTGCTTTCCGGCAAAACCGGTCATGCTGATAGATCCGCCAAGGCCCAGCGAATCTGTGCCACCGGGACCCGGTCCGTCCCAGTTCTGGATCGCCACCGCATCCGCGGCAAACGCGTTAGAACCGGTCAGCAGACAAAGCGCAGCCCCCGCAGTGATCAATTTAGTCAGCGGCGCCTGTCCAAACTTGGACTCTGTTTTCATCTTGCTCTCCTCTTGAGAAATAGGAAGTTTTGTTTCCGTCTATTCATGACGGATTTTTATAACAGCCGGTTGAACTGTCTTGGAGGCAAGTTATCAGTGTGTCAAAAGATTGGTCAATGCGGCATTTTGTCGCGCCTTTTAAGTCGTGCTTGCATCAACAAAAAAACGCGCGTTTTAACGATAAGATAAAAAAATTCTGTGTGGAATGCCACATAAATTTCTTGAAATGCAGCATCAGGCTACCAAAGGGAGAAAACAGCCGCGACAATTTGTCGCGGGCGTTTAAACGAAAGTGTAGATATGGTTACTATTAGAACTATTCAATAACAAGTTGCAGCTTTATTTCTCGCCTTAATGTCAACCCAGAACCCGACAGAAGTCAGCAGTTCACGCAATCTGAAACGATTGTTTGTTCTTCGCAACCTGATGGTTGGCGGCGAGTTGATCGCGCTGCTGACTGTAAACTATTTGATCGGTATCCCCCTTCCGCTAAATCCCCTTTCATCTATTATTGGCACGCTGGCTCTGATAAATCTGTGGACCTGGCACCGCATCAGAAGCGGCGCTTTTATCCACGACAAGGAATTTCTAATCCAATTGGCCATCGATGTCACTGCATTGACAGGAGTTCTCTATTTTACCGGCGGCGCCACCAATCCCTTTGCGTGGATTTTCCTTATACCACTGATCATCGCCGCCACGGTCCTCTCTGCTAAAGCCACCTGGATGATGGCCACACTTACGATCACTTGCTACACCCTACTCATGATTTTCTTTCTGCCTTTACCGGGGCAGGAGCATATGCACCATAGTGCGAACTTTTCCCAGCACGTGTTTGGTATGTGGTTCGGATTTATCTTGAGTGCAGTGTTGATTTCCTGGTCAGTCGTTGGTATGGCAAGAACACTACGGGAGCGTGATCATCTACTGGGTGAAGTTCGAGAACGAGCCTTGCGCGACGAGCAACTTGTGGCCATGGGCACATTGGCGACCGGTGCCGCTCACGAGCTGGGTACCCCCCTGGCCACCATGGCCGTTGTCACCAGGGAACTGGAGCGACAGGAAACCAGCACAGCCGTCAAACGCAAAGCACGCATCATGCGTGACCAGATTGATCGTTGCAAACGGGCGCTCTCCATTATTTCGGCATCGGCCGGAGAGGCGCAGGCAGAAAGCGGCAGCTTGATCAATGTCGACAAGTTTCTGACTGGAATCATGGCGCAGTGGAAGGATCTACACCCTGGAGTTGCCATCGAAACAGAGATTCAGGACGGTCCCGCGTCGGCAACAATCGTGGACGAATATACTCTTCATCAGTCGCTATTCAATCTACTCAATAATGCTGCGGAAGTCTCTGCGGATTCTCTGCTGCTGAAAGCCGATTGGGATGAAAAGCAGCTCATTATAGATATCTTGGATCGCGGACCCGGCTTACATCCGAGCCTACACTCCCAGCTTGATCAGCATAAACCCAGCCGGAAAGAGTTTGGGATGGGACTAGGGCTTTTTCTAACCCATGCAACCATCCGACGGCTCGGAGGAAATATCGCTCTATTTGACCGAGACGGCGGAGGAACCAGCACGCGAATCAAATTACCACTCACAAATTTTCCCAACAACAATGAATAGTACAACCAATTCACGTCCATCTTTACTGATCGTCGATGATGATGATGTTTTTTGTGAAGTACTTGCCGACGCCATGGTAAACCGGGGATACGAACCTGCCACGGCGCACAGCATCCAGTCGGCGCTGGATAAGGCGTCTAAACTGGAACCGGAGTATGCCGTTATTGACCTGCGCATAGGCAACGAATCTGGACTGGTGCTGGCGGAAAAGCTCCGTGACCAGGATGAGAACACCCGGATGGTTATACTAACTGGCTATGCCAGTGTTGCGACAGCGGTTGAAGCCATCAAGTTGGGTGCGGTTCATTATCTGACCAAACCCGCTGATGCCGATGAAATACTCACTGCCCTTCACAAGGACGAAGGTAATTCCAACATACGGGTTTCCGACAATCCACTGTCCGTTAAACGACTGGAATGGGAACATCTGCAGAAGGTGCTAAAGGAGTGCGATGGAAATATATCGGCCGCCTCCAGAAAGCTACGTATGCACCGGCGCACACTGCAGCGCAAGTTGTCAAAGAGACCAGTAAAGGAATAAGAGACAGGTTTATTTTCGGAGACAGACCTTCTTTGCGATAACCTGACGGCTACGTCCCAGAATTCGCCAGTTCCGAATTTCGTCGGTTTAAACGCTCAATCAGGCCATCTAATCCACCTTTGCGAACGTGACTGGCGAAACTGGCGCGATAATTGGCCACCAGGCTGACTCCATCCACGACAACATCGTAAATCTTCCAGAGATCACTTCGAAAATGCAGCTTGTAGCTTACCGGAATGGGGCGGGTGCTCCCTGGTTGGCGCACCTCGGAGTTCACTGTGACCTTTTTCTCACCATCTATCGATCGCAGTGGCAAAAAATCCATCACGTCCTTCGGAATATCGTTATCCTTGGTGTATTCAAGCAACGATGCTGTATAGAAGCGGACCAGGAACTGGCGAAACTCCCGGATAAAAGCCTTACGTTGCTCGGTTGTCGCCGTACGCCAGTTCTTACCCAGTACTAATTGCGAAATATAAACAAAATCGATACGTGGGAGCATGTGCTCTTCCACCAGTTCATATACCCGCTGACGGTTGCCCTGCAACGCATGACCTTCCTCTTCCAGCGCTGAGAGCATATGGTCTGCCATTGAGGTAACGAGCTGGTATGCGGCCTGTGGATCGGAACTGGCCAGCGCCACGCTTGGAGCTGCCACCAACCCCAAGAGCAAGACCAAGGCGGCAAGCGGGCAACCCGCTCGTTTCCAGTTTGAAGACAAATTATTTCGAATTTGATTGATCATGGCCCATGGACCTCCATTTTTATCAGAATGAGGCCTCAACATTATTTGAGCTTCATTGTCATTCAGGGTTCCCGGAAAAGTCCAGCCTATTTTTTACGGCGTGCCTGGATGCAGTGAATGTTGGGGGAGGAACTGGTGATTCGGATCTAGCAGAGAGAGGCTGGACAGCCCATGTCTTAACGCGCGCTAACCTATGCTTCTCCCGGGGGCCTCCCCTCCATTGGATTCTTCGAAACGGCGATCGGTGTATGAGTCAGTCGAATGTCTGGGATTCACCATGGGAGGTGGCTGACAGGAAACCAAACACCCGCCCGGAGAGTCCTCCGTCGATGCAGGCGCTGAAGGAATGGTCCGCATCGGGCAGCAGATCGAGACGGTACTCAGTAGCCAACCCGTGTCGCAAGGCCGCACGGCGCATAGCCTCAATCCAGTTGCGACCGCGGGCGATACGCTGTTCGCCTTGTCGCCGGTCCAGGCGGCGACTCTTATTCAATTCATCATCCCGCTGATGGTCGAGTTCACCAACCAGAGTGTAGAATGGCACACGAAGATAGTCAGCGGCTTCAAAGGCGATGCCGGGCAGCCCCTTGCAGCGAGCCGTGCCGTAGGGAAACCGCCGCTTAGGGTCTGGCAGGCTGTACCAGCCAGGCGCACCGAGCACCACTTTTCCTACCTGCAGGGGATGGGCAAATGCATAGCGGTGCACGAACTGACCGCCACCCGAATAGCCGAACAGATCAGGCCGCCTGCAATCGGCCCCGGTCAGCAGAGCTACCTCGCGCAGGATTCGCTGCAGCGCAAGATCAGACCTGGGACCACACCCGGCGCGGCCCAGGCGCTGGTAGTCACGGAAACGGGCACTATCGAAAATCGGCGCGACCAACAGCGTGTCATTCTGCTCCGCATCGGCCATGAAAGCACACGCCTGTTCTTCGGCGTTTCGCGAGATGCCGTGCACCGTGACCAGCACGCGAGCGGCTTCAGATGCAACACCGCGGGGCAGGTAAAGCAGGTAGCCCTGCCGCGGGTCACTGATCAGGTTGCGCCGCAGGATACGGCCACGGGGCAATCCATGATTTCGGATGGCCTGTCTGCCATTGAGAAGCAACTGAGGTGGGCGGGGTTCGATAGTGTGCGTCAACATGGGTGTTCTCCGTTGCGATCAACCGCGCTCCAATGACACATGGGTGATTCGACAGGACTCGGAAATCAGAGTGGATGCAGTCGTAGCGACATTCTCTTTTTCAGTCAGTCGCCCCCCCTCCTCCATCTGCCATATACGGTCGGCCAGCTGCAGCAACCCGGGTCGATGACTGACCAGTATAACGGTGCCGGGATACACCTCGAGCAGCTTTGCCAGCAACCGGTCGGCATCGGCATCGAAGTTCGCGTCTGCCTCGTCCAGCAGCAGAATACCGGGATCACCGAGCAGCGCGCGGCCAAGCGCTATGCGTGCCCGCTGCCCCTGAGACAAGTTGCGTCCGCCCTCGCTTACGCGGGTCGACAACCCCTGCGGCAGCTGATCGATCAGCGGCTGCAGGGCACAATAGTCGATGGTGCGTTGCAGCTGTTCCGCGGTGGCCCCGGGCATACGGTAGCGCAGGTTCCAGGCGACAGTGCCACGCAGCAGCGGCAGGTCGGGGCTGACGATGCCAATTTGCTCTCGCACCGAGGCCAGGTTGCAGCGAGCGATATCCTGACCATCGAGCAGTACCCGTCCGCCGTCTGGCTGCAACATCCGGCCGATCACCGCAAGCAGCGTTGACTTGCCAGCACCGTTGCAGCCGGCGATGGCGATGCGCTCACCCGCCTCTACCTTGGCGTCGACGCGCCTGAGGATGCCGTCGACTTTGATCCTGCGAAGCTCGATATGGCCGCGTTGCAGCTGCAGCCTCGGTCCACGGCGTCGCCGCGGCAACTGCTCCATCCCCTTGAGAAGTCCAAGGATCTTCTGTCGCGACACCTGCGCACCATGCCAGTATTCGTGCACCCGACCGAGGTCACGCAGTGCGGGCGTCAACAGGCCGACGACAGCCATCGCGGCAACCACGGTACCTGGGGTAAGTTGACCAGTCGCGACCAAAGACGCACCGAACAGCAATACACCACCGCTGGTCAGCGCCGTTACCAGTTCGGTCAGTGCACGCAAGCGTCCGAGCCGACTGGCACGCATCAGCATCGCGCCGAACAGAGCCTGGTTGTGGCGGTGGAGCCTGCGTCGCTCCCGCCGCCGCTGCCCGTAGGCCTGCACCACCGCCATCGCAGCGAGCTTTTCAGTCACATTGCCGGCCATGCGCGCGCGCCACTTGTGGCTCTCGCGAGTGGCGCTCTGCAGAGAACGCCCCAACAGCAGCGCCATCACCCCGCCGCCAAACAATAATATCGTGACCAGCCCGGCCAACAACGGATTCACCAACAGCAATGCCGAGAGTACGCCAACCGTCGCGACCCCGGCTACGCTCAGCCGCGCCAGACCGAGACTCACCCACTGACGCAACGCATTCAGATCGCCGATGAAACGCAGCAGTGTGCCGCCGCGGCCACGACGTTGTAACGCCCGCTGTGTTGCCTGGCTCAGACGGTCAAACAAAAGCAACCGCAACTGCTGTGCATAGGATTGACCCAGCCGCTCGGCATCGATACGCTCGCGCCAGCGCAGCCCGGCCGAAGCGAATGCAACCAACAGTAAACCACCGCCGGTCTGCATCAACGAGATGCCGCCGGAGTCCGGTGCGGTGACCATCAGCAGATCGAATGCATCGCGGATGAGCAGCGCCAACGCTACCGCCAGCATGGCCTGTAGCAGCCCGTTTACCACCAGCTGCACCATCAGCCATCGTCGCTCACCACTCAACAGCGGGGGCAGTACCATTGCTCAGGCCCGCAACTTTGTCTGCGACGGCATCGGAGCGACCAGCGTGGCGGCGACCTGGGGGTCGGCGAGCTGTTCACTGTCAAACACCGGCAGCCGAAGCACTTGCTGCACCTCACGCACTGACAACGGCGACGCGGTCAATGCACCGCTGATCCCACTGACAGGTATGTTACGTGCCTGCATCCATTGGCAACCGGCCACTGCGCCCATGGCGTCCCCGGCCGCGAAAAGAACCTGATCAATACGCTGCGCGAACAACGATGACTGGAGTAGCGTGGCGGTCTCCTGCTGCATCAGACCATCGGCAATTTCAAGCACGATAGCGTCGAGGTCGTGACTGGCGAGCTCCGCAGTCAGGGTATCGAGTATCTCCGTCAGTTCGGCGGTATCAAGCCGGAAAGTGGTTGCGTACCCGACATCGGTGAAATCCAGCACCGGATCGGCGCCGGAATCAAACATAAACCATACATCACCCCCTGAACCCGTCCCGGTAATTTTGGCCGCGCCGACACGCAACCCGGCACGGTCCATCCCCTTGATCAGATGGGCGGCGGTAGTGGTCTTGCCCGCATTCATCGAGGTACCCACCACTGCAACCGTGTGTGGCCGACAGGTTGCATTAGTCGGGCGGACAATGCGGGCGTCGCGCAGGTTTATACGCCGACCGTTGCTATCCCCGATCAGGCCGATTGGTTCAATCTCTGTGGCACCTTTCATGCGCTGGTGTTTGGCCTGCACCTTCGATGCGATGCCGCCGGCGGCGACGAGGTGGCAGGGGCCAAGATCGTCCGGCACCAGGGATTCAAACTGATCCGGTGCGTAGCGGTTGCCGTAGCAGACCAGAATCTCGTCGCCGACATGCAGACGGGCCCGGCGCCCATTGTCGAGTTCGATTCGGGTATGCTGCCGAATCCGGGTCACCCTTGCCAGCAGCAAATCGCCCGCCACAGGCTTCAACTGCCCACTCAGCACTGTCGCAGCGCCAGAAAGGTCAACCCGGCGGGTGGTGAAGGCACACTTCACACGGGAGAGCCGGCCCGCGTCGAGCGGGGTGGCAGACTGAAACGATCTGTCGCCCTGGGGCGGGACAATCACGCTGGATAAGTTTTTCGCTGACATTACTACTCCTCCGGAAGCGGTTATCTTTTGGCATTATTGGCGCCTTTAGGGGATAGAACGGTCCACGCGGATGTTTTGTTCCCTCCATAGAAAAAAATATTACCCTATATAAATAAGGTTAATCTGTTGTGAAGGGCAGCCAGAAAAATTCGAGATGGCCGTGTCGAGTAGGGGCACACCACTATTTTCGTGTGCGTAAGCGCATGAAAATAAACGAGATCGGAAATCACACTTTTCGTCCACTGTATCGAAAATCCCAAGTCAGGAATTCTTCGAAGTATCCTAAATACAATCAAACCAGGCGATTGAGAGAACAATCGGTTGATCTGTTTTACTCCCGCATGGTCCAGAACAAAATGCTGATTGTCGTCTGGCTGACTGGGATAAGATACGCCCAAAACAACAAGGGATAGCGCACATGTTTGGCCGGGTGTACAGATGGTTTGATCGCAATGTACTGGAACTGGGGCGTGAACTGCGTTTGACGTTTCTGCCCCCCCTGATGATTTATGCCGCCTACGGAGTTTCCAGCCTTACCGGCATCGTAGGGACCTTTTTCGTCAAGGATTACCTGGGCCTGTCGGCGGAATTCCTCGCTGCCCTGTTGTTCTGGGCCAACATTCCCTGGGCGCTCAAGATGCCACTCGGACACCTTGTGGACCTGATCTGGCGTTTCAAGGCCGCGCTGGTGTTTCTCGGCGCCGGTCTAATCGCGCTAAGCCTTTTGATCATGATCGGCCTGCTCAGCAACCCACTACCCATGGCTAACATAATGCCGTTGTCAGCCTGGTACGTCACCAGTGCCCTGCTCGCCCCAATCGGTTACGTCGTGCAGGATGTGGTCGCCGATGCCATGACCGTTGAAGCCGTTCCGCGTATCGGTGGTGACGGCCTGCCTATAGATGCAGCACGCATCCGTCTGATGCACACAACCATGCAGACACTTGGGCGGGTCGCCATCATTGGCGGAGGGATCGCGGTCGCCCTGCTCAACATTTATAAATTCAGCGATGTGCAGATCATGTCCGAGCCGGACAAGGCGCGTGTCTATGTTGAGATATTCCAACTGGCGCTATTGATCCCGCTGATCTCCGTTGTCGGAGTCGCGCTGGCGGGCTGGTTGAAACTGCGAGACCAGGCTCGCCTGCGCAAGCAAGGTTACGATCGGCAGCAAGCCCGAACGATGATCTGTGGTCAAACCGAGCAGCCGGCGCCAAACTGGTGGATACTGATCGGCAGCCTGGTGTTCGTAGTGTTCACGATCTCCGTCGGCTTAAGCGAGCTACGCTACGCCGAAGAGATTATTTTCACGGGCTCAATGGCCATCGTGCTATTCCTGATGATGCGCCTGGTTCGAATGCTGGAGGAATCCGCGCGACGCATACTCGTGGGCACTGCGATCATCATCTTCGTCTACCGAGCCATGCCAACGGCGGGGGCCGGTGAAACCTGGTGGATGATCGATCAACTCGGCTTCGACCAGCATTTTCTCTCCATCCTGTCACTGATCAGCAGCAGCCTGGCGCTGTTCGGGATGTTTCTATTTCGACGTTTCATGGCGGAACGATCCATCGCTACCGTAATCACTTTTCTGACCTTAGTCGGGACCTTCCTCTACCTACCAGTGATCGGGATGTTCTACGGCCTGCACGAATGGACCGCGTCGCTCACGGGCGGTCTCGTCGATGCACGGTTCATCGCACTGGTGGACACCGCCCTTGAATCACCGCTCGGTCAGGTAGCGATGATTCCAATGCTGGCCTGGATCGCCAATTCGGCGCCGGCCAATCTCAAGGCGACCTTTTTCGCGGTGATGGCCTCCTTCACAAACTTGGCACTTTCGTTGAGCCAACTGGTGACAAAATACATCAATCAGCTGTTTGTCATCTCCCGGGAAGTGCGCGATCCGGTCAGCAATGCCGTTACGATACCAGCCGACTACAGCGAACTGGGAACTCTACTCATCACGGTTGGTGCTATCGGCCTGCTGCTGCCGTTGGCAGCAATCGCTTTGGTCAAGACCACATCACTTCGCAGCGCATGAATATCGACATTCTTGACAGTCTGATCCGGATATCTATCGCCGACGGGAATATTGGTCTGGGCTCAAACGGCTATCGGCGCTAACTGATTGCCATTACCAACCTGGTGGCGTCCTTGAGTCGACCGGCGGTGTAATGCAAGCTTAGGTTCGCTATCCGAAACACCCTACGGCTCGTTTTTCAGAGGTCGAGAGGATAAGGCGATATCCACGGCTTTTTCGGCATGAATCCTTGTCGTATCGTACAATTTCAGCGATGTATGCGCCTGCTGAACCAGCAAGGCGATTTCTGTGCAACCGAGTATCACCGCCTGCACCCCTTTGACCCGAAGGGATTCAATAACTTCAATATACTTTTGCCGTGAGCTGTCTACGAGCCGGCCAACGCAGAGCTCGTGATAAATCACCTCATGAATAAACTCCCTTTCCTGTCGTTCGGGGATCAGCACTTCGATGCCAAATTTCTGCTTTAACCTGTTTTTGTAAAAATCATGTTCCATGGTAAAGCGGGTTCCAAGCAGCCCCACCTCCTGTACCTGGTCCGCTACTAGTTTCTCCCCTGTGGCATCGGCAATGTGTATAAGTGGAATGGAGATTGCGCTTTCAATCTCGGGTGCTACCAAGTGCATGGTATTAGTACAAATGAGAAGAAATTCTGCACCCGCTGATTCTATAGATCTTGCCGCATCCGCCAAAATTTCCGCACATGCCTGCCAGTTCCCCTGCTGTTGTAGCTTCTCGATCTCCTGGAAATCTACGCTGTAAAGACACAGTTTGGCAGAATGCAGCCCACCAAGACGTTCGTTGACACCTGCATTGATTGCCTCATAGTAACTGGCTGTGGATTCCCAGCTCATCCCGCCAAGCAGACCGATTGTTTTCATTTCACTCCGGGTCAGTTGATGTAACAGAGCACTAACACGAGGCGCGCCAGCCCCTACATCATCTCCAACAGCCTGCGTTTCAACACTTTGATTTCTATCTCAATCTCCTCCAGGCGCTGAAGGACGGATTGAAACTTCGCCGTTTTATCTGCGGATATCAGGCAAGTATTTCCCCAGACTTCAGCTGCAAACTCCGGGTGATCGACAAAGGGATTACGATTGCCTTGCCAGTCGTAAATGCGATTGTTGCGTCTGCTTTCTGCTTCTGAGACAGGGTCTGCCTGATGCCAGTCGAGCAACAAGCACAGCCCCCCCAGGTGTGGAGTCTCCTTTTCTGGTTTCCCTGGGACCAGTTCTAAATCGGGGGTCAGACTACTGTCGTTTCCCTGGTAGCGTATCGCCATGTAGAACAGGGTGCGTGCATAGTCACCGCGTAGCGCTAGCGGAACATCTTTCTGCGGAATCCGATCAACCAGTTCAGTTGGTTGAATCGAGCGCCACAGATTGTGTGCGTCGCTATGCGCATCCTGTATGTCGTCGGGGAACCCGACATTTTTCGGCCAGAGATAATGAAATTCCCGAGAATCTTCAGCAACATCTTCGCCCATAACTGTTGGAATACACGCAAGTTCCTGCCGATGATGATTAGCAATAAGATTGTGCAGTGCCAGTTTCAGTTTTTCGCCTTCAAGACCAACTGTGGACGAGTAATACTGTTTCTCCGCATAGGCAGCTACCTCGGGCCTGACGCACTCAGCCTGAGATGAGACACTCAGGCAGATCAAACAGAGCATCGATAAGCATCTGAAAAGCAGCATAGTTGATTCCCGTCAAAAGGTGCTATCTAGCAAGTCGCCAATCCACTGCAGCCCAGTGGTGGTTACTCAGTATACCGGGTGAGCTGTCTCGCTACAGCGATGTAGAATTACCATTTTTTGTTTATTTATAGCGTGTTACAGAACTGGCTCACTGCCAAAATAATGTTGATTCCAGACAGTACTCATTATCCTATCGAATTCTGCCTAAACGTCTGTTTAATTTAACAATCTAATCAAATTGACTATATCAATAATATTAATTGATGAATAATCTATCCCTGCTCAGGACTTCGCCCTGAACAGCATCAACCTCACGCACAGGGTGTAGGGCCACATCACCACATCCCGCCAGATAGAGGCTTCCACGCTGATAAAGGTGTAAGCGGCAGTGCGAGGACAACGGGGACTCACTCTGGGGAATGTTGCTGCCGTGGTGATGGTCCGGGGGATTCTCAAAATGAGACGATGTAGCATCCGCTCCCTGCACCTTAGAAAGATAATTTCCTGGTGATTTATCAGATGACAAAAACCGACCCAATTGAGACATTGGGCTGATGATCAATTGGGGTGGGCGAATCAGATACTAAAATTTATCCCTCGGCCTCTTCCTCTTCTTCCATCTCGATACCGTCAACCACGCGACCGAGGAAGTCGTACATCACGAGATTCTTGCCGAACTTGCCTTCGTTGCGCTGCTTCCCCTCTTGCAGGCTCATGGGCTCGAAGGCGTAATGAAGGGGTTCATCCTCTTTGATCTGATCTTCGATGATATAGACCTTCACCTCATCTTCAAACCAATCCTCCATGGTGAACTTGTGGAGCTCTTCTAGCTTGGTGAGAATCACCTCGTGGCTGCAGATCTCTAAGGTTAGTTGCTGACCGGTTCTCAGTTCGGAGATATTGATTATTCCGTCTTCCATCTGCTCTTTCCTCATCTAAATAAGACGTTCTCAAGGTGCGGGCGTCATGAAAAGTCAATCCAATCGCAACAGGTTCACTTAAAACCCAGAATGTACTGCATATCATACAGACCGGGATCGCGATTGACGACCCATTTAGCCACCCGCACCGTCCCTTTACAATGATCATGCGGCTGGAGGCCTTGGGATACCCAGAATTATGAATGGGGATTCAACGGTATAGTCCGGAACATTACCGGTGAACTACATTTGATCATTACGAAAGGTCACTTTTGGCCGACTCCCGACTATTGCGGCGCAGCATTGTGGCAAGGTAATCCTGAGTGATTTACTGAGATGACTTGACCCGACCCGAACCTGTCCTTCGTACCCAGATTATCAACCGGCTGCGTATAGTTAATATAATCGGAATGTCAGAGTATTTAGCTTGGTCGCATATTTGAAATTCGCACCTCGATCGTACAAAGTAGGGCACGCATTTTTACAACTCAAGGGTATTTATGGCAGATATAACAACTTAAGATCCCTACACTACGGATTACGAGGTCGGCCAGGACAATCTGAAAATGTTCGGAATGGATCTCCACAATCCGGTTTTTTTTATAAGCGCTTGCCTTATTCTCGTATTCGTTATCGGAACCTTAATGTTCCCTGCCGAAGCAAAGTCCATGCTCGACAGCGCAAAGGGTTGGTCCATAGAAAACTTCGATTGGTTGTTCATCTGGGCGGCCAACCTGTTTGTGGTGTTCTGTATTACCTTGGTTTTTCTTCCAGTGGGCAGTATCCGTATCGGTGGTGAAAACGCAGTCCCGGAGTTTTCCACCATATCCTGGTTCGCCATGCTATTTGCTGCTGGCATGGGTATCGGTCTCATGTTCTGGAGCGTGGCCGAGCCCGTTGCCTATTACACTGATTGGTATGGTACGCCGCTCAACGCACCGCCAAACACGCCGGAGGGTGCCCGTGCTGCCATGGGTGCAACCATGTTTCACTGGGGTCTGCACCCATGGGCCATTTATGCAGTGGTGGCGCTGTCGCTGGCCTTTTTCTCCTACAACAAAGGTATGCCGTTGACCATACGTTCAGCCTTCTACCCGATTCTTGGGGAAGCTTGCTGGGGCTGGGCAGGTCACATTATCGATCTGCTGGCGGTATTGGCTACGATTTTCGGGCTCGCCACCTCATTGGGCCTGGGAGCCCAGCAAGCCGCTGGGGGGCTGCAGCATCTATTTGGTATCCCCAATGCCATCAATACCCAGATTGCTATCATTGTGGGTGTGACAAGCGTAGCCATTTTCTCAGTGGTCCGTGGAATCGATGGTGGGGTGAAATTGCTCAGCAATATCAACATGGCACTAGCTGCCTGCCTGTTACTGTTTGTACTAGTGCTGGGCCAGGGCCTTATTATATTCAGCAGCCTGGCTGATACGACAGGGGCGTACCTGGAAAACCTTCTGCCGCTAAGCAACTCCTTTGGCCGTGAGGATGACACCTGGTTTCATGGATGGACCGTATTCTATTGGGCTTGGTGGATCTCCTGGTCACCGTTCGTTGGTATGTTCATCGCCCGCATTTCCAAAGGGCGTACTGTCCGTCAGTTTGTAACTGCTGTGCTACTGGTACCAACACTAGTGACCATTGTCTGGATGACTGCATTTGGCGGAACCGGACTGGATCAGGCCATCAACGGTGTTGGGCAACTGGCCAATGGTATCTCGGATGTCTCCCTGGCAATGTTCCACATGCTGGAAAATCTGCCGCTTTCCCAGATTACCTCATTTCTGGGTATCACTCTGGTTCTGATATTTTTTATTACTTCTTCAGATTCCGGGTCACTGGTAATCGACAGTATTACCGCTGGAGGCAAGGTAGATGCTCCGGTTCCGCAACGCATCTTCTGGGCTACGCTGGAGGGCGTGATCGCTGCCACTTTGTTGTACGGCGGTGGCGCGGAGGCCCTCAAAGCGTTGCAGGCGGGAGCTATTACCGTCGGGTTGCCATTCACCATTGTGCTAGTGATTATGTGTGTAAGCCTTTACAAGGGTCTTGCAATGGAAAGAAAACAGATCGGTACGCAAGCCTAAATAAAAATGGTCTCGGAATAGTGTAGACCGGAGGAGCAAAATAAAGACCCCGCTATGGTTCGCCCTGGCGGGGTTTTTCGCGTCTGACGAATGTCTCTTCCTGGCCGACGGTGTGAGAAAACTCAGAAGCGTTCCGGCAGCAGAGGTGCATTCCAAATTACGCGTGTCACGCGACTGACTAACTTTGGAGCCGATAACACACCTCCAGAAGAACCCCAACTTTACCTGCAATCTTGCTGGAGTTAGCTATCATTTCAGAAGGTCAATTTTGTGTTTTCACACAGCCTCGGCCGACTCTCGCCTATTGCTGTGCAACATTATTGAACGCGAGAAAGAAATCCTGAGCGCTTTACTCGGATGAGTACTTTCGTCAAAGCTTCTCAGGCGCCTGCCCGTTAAACGGTTGCATGCGTTGACAGCCCTTTCGTGCAGGGCAGGCATCTAAGAACCCTTAACGAACTCTGCCTCACTCATAAAGCCCTCTAGGACTAGCACTTACCCTCATTCCTAAACTGGACATATTGGCTTAAGTAGTGCATGCTTGTCGCATGATCACACAAAACCAAATCAAGCGGACGCTG
>Ga0316189_10001543_pt1 | contig 22820 bp, 22 predicted proteins | sample LowCovwburrow_MG_FD_204930 | JGI IMG/M metagenome (GOLD analysis project Ga0316189, IMG submission 204930) | Coastal sediment microbial communities from Maine, United States - Lowes Cove worm burrow | ecosystem: Environmental > Aquatic > Marine > Coastal > Sediment | place: USA: Maine... | reverse complement strand
TTGGCGAGGATCGCGTCGGCGGCCGGGGTGGTGGGGTTGTTGGCGCCCTCGACAATCAGACGCGCCTTGACATTGTTGGCGTTGCCGGAATGAATCTGGTTGCCCAGCGCCGCTGGCATCAGGATGTCACAGTCCAGCTCCAGCAACTCCGCATTAGTAATCGTCATGGTGTCTGGCAGACCCACCACGCTGCCGTGTTCCGCCTTGAAGGTCTGCACCTCCGCCGGATCCAGTCCGTCTTCGCGAACTATGCCGCCCTGGCTGTCGCTTACGGCGATGACTTTCGCGCCTTCACGAAAAAACGTCTGTGCGGCTACGGAGCCGACATCCCCGAATCCCTGGATCGCCACCCGCGCACCGGCCAGGTCCTGCTGCTCAGGCAACAAAGCCTTGGAGAGAAAACGTTGAGCGGCGAGCACACAGCCTTGGCCCGTGGCCTCGTAACGCCCGTAGGAACCGCCCATGGCGATGGGCTTGCCGGTCACCACCGGACGGTTGTTGTAGCCCGGATGCAAGATATCGTAGGTATCGAAGATCCACGCCATGGTCTGCTCGCTGGTGTAGAGGTCAGGCGCGGGTATATCGGTGTGGGGACCGAAAACATCGAACATCTCGGAGGTGAAACGCCGTGTGATACGCCGCAATTCCTTCTCACTGAGCTCCTTCGGTTTGCACACCACAGCACCCTTGGCACCACCGAAGGGCACGTTGACCAGCGCGCACTTCCAGGTCATCAGCTTGGCCAGCGAAATCACTTCCTCGATAGTGACATCGGGATGATAGCGGATTCCGCCTTTGCTCGGACCGAAAACGCGGTTGTGCACCACGCGGTAACCCTGGAAGCTCTGCACCGAACCATCGTCCATCTCAATGGGAAAGTTCACGATGTTGATGCGCTTGGGCTGCTTGAGAAAGTCGATCAGGCCTCTCTTGAGGCCGTGAATATAGCGGCCGGCCTGGTCGAACTGCCGTTCGCTGATGGCGATCGGATCCAGGTTTTCACCTGTCGGTGGATCGGGATTCTGGTCTGCCATTCACTGCCACTCCAAGTAAAACGCGCCGTACCCCCGAATGATTCTAGTGATTCTTTGGTTCTGCGACAATGCGAAACTCGTTGAACCCACAGGCTATACCGGCGACCTCTATGGGTGGCCATGTAATGGTCTAATGAATCCGTACCTCAGTATAGGTGATAAAATTCACCCTAGATACGAGAGGTATAGAAATGGCAAGAAGGACTTTTTCACCAGATTTCAAACAAGAATCAGCCTGCCTGGTGCTGGATCAAGGTTATTCGATCAGCGAAGCCTGCACGGCACTTGATGTTGGTTCGACGGCGCTACGACGCTGGGTCAGGCAGCTTAGAGCGGAGCGAGGTGGGATGACGCCCGTAGGCAGCAAAGCAGGTAGCTTGATGAAAGCAGCAGGCTTGGTAAGCAAGCAACTGAAGAAACATCGCTATCGAGTGGCAAACGAAGCCTCTGTGATAGCGGACAACCTCCTGGACAGGCAGTTTACCGTTGATCGTCCCAATCAGGTTTGGTGCGGAGATGTAACGTATATCTGGTCCGGCCGGCGTTGATTGTACCTGGCCGTTGTATTGGACTTATATACGCGTCGTGTTGTGGGCTGGTCACACTCGAAGCATCCAGACTCACGCCTGACTATGCAGGCGCTGCGGATGGCGTATGAATCGAGAGGCAGGCCCTGTCAGTTACTCTTTCATTCTGATCAGGACTGTCATTATACAGGCCGGGTATGTGGCAACTGTTGGGACAACGATCCAATGGAACTTTTTTTCAGGAGTTATAAAACTGAATGGATGCCAGGTGATGCCTACAACAGTTTCACTGAGGCTGTGATTGATATCGCTGCGTACATCAGGCACTACAATTACGAACGTGGCCACAGTTACAACGGGTATTTGTGTCCGGTTGCAGCAGAAACTACATGAAACGACCTATCGGGTGGTACGGAAATACTTGACCACTACACTGCGACTGTGACTTCCGAGAGGCGCTTTTTCCCGATAGCCGGGATAACGTCCTTTTTCAGCACCCGGCGGATATTGCGTGGATTCTTGTTGGTCTTCTCCACCACCTCAGCCAACCACTGATACACGAAAGGCTCCACCTTATCCGGTATTTTCAGGGCGGCCTTTTCCTCCCGCTTGGCCATCATTGGGCTTTCCCCTTTGGCGATCATTGTCCGGCACTGTTCGCACCACTGGCGGGCCTCTGTCAGCGTGTACGAGGGATATTCGCCTAAGGTAACCTTCTCCTGTATTCCATTCAGACGGTAGCGAAGCCGCCAGGTCTTCTTACCCCCTGGGTTGACCTCGATGAAAAGACCCCGCCCATCTGCAAGCTGGTACGACTTTTCCCGTGACTTGAGGTTCTTTAGTTTGGTGTCCGATAGCGTTATGTGTGCCCATTTGTGTCCGTAAATGCGCCAATTAGCTAAATGGGAACAGTTCTGGGCACAATTGTACCCGGATTCTGTTGGGCTTAAAAGGACGATAAAGGACTATATCTAACTGTTAATAAAGGTAAGTAGGGAAGACTTTAGGATTAGTCAGGACTCTACCGGAACCACTTCTATTTTCCGATACAGAAACCCGAAAAAATTTTTCCCAGCAGATCATCACTGGAAAATTCGCCGGTAATCTCCGACAGGTGTTGCTGAGCCAGGCGTAACTCTTCCGCCACTAACTCGCCCGCAGCGCTGTTCAGACAGCTTTGTGCATTGTCCAGATTACCACTGGCTCGCAGCAAGGCATCCAGGTGACGCCTTCTTGCGCTGAAGCCGCCGGCGCCGGGTTCCTCGTAACCCATTACCTCTTTCAGGTGGCTTCTCAGGCAGTCCAGTCCTTCTCCGCCAGTCGCGCTTAGCGCTACTTCGGTAACGGACTCCCGCCTCTTGATCCCGGCCGGTCGCGCGCCCAGATCAATCTTGTTGTACACCAGGGTGTGCGCCAGTTCGGGTGGCAGACGAGCCAGCACCGCTTCGTCTTCCCGCGTTAATCCCAGCTGATCATCTATAATCAGCAGGACCCGGTCAGCCTGTTCAATCTGGGACCAGGCCCGGCGCACGCCCTCCTGTTCAATCGGGTCGTTGCTGTCGCGCAAGCCCGCGGTATCGATAACATGCAAGGGCATGCCATCAATCTGTATATGCTCGCGCAGCACGTCCCGGGTGGTGCCGGCGATGGGCGTGACGATAGCTGTTTCATTTCCGGCCAGTGCATTCAGCAGGCTGGACTTGCCGGCGTTGGGTTGACCTGCCAGCACCAGGTTCATACCTTCGCGCAACAAACAGCCCTGCCGCGCCTGCGAACGCACCTGCTGCAAGCGCCCGGCCACGCTGCTCAGGCGGCGCTGCACTTCGCCGTCGCTGAGGAAATCGATTTCCTCCTCGGGAAAATCAATAGCGGCCTCGACATAGCTGCGCAATTCAATCAGCTCGGTGATCAGTAGCTGAATCTTGCCGGAGAATTCGCCTTGCAGCGAACGCGTCGCGGCGCGGGCCGCCTGCTCGGTGCTGCTGTCGATAAGATCGGCAATGGCTTCCGCCTGTGCCAGATCCAGCTTGCCATTCAGGAAGGCGCGTTCCGAGAATTCACCCGGACGCGCCTGCCGCACGCCCAACTCCAGGATGCGTGCCAATAGCAAATCCATAACAACAGGGCCGCCATGACCATGCAGTTCCAGAACGTGTTCGCCAGTAAAAGAATGGGGCGCCGGAAAGAACAGGCTCAACCCCTCATCGATAGCCTGACCATCAGCATCAGTGAAGACATGCAGTTCGGCAACACGAGGGGTAGCGGGGGCGCCAAACAACTGACCGGTAATGGCAGGTACCTGTGGCCCGGATATTCTGACAATACCAACACCACCACGGCCAGGCGGTGTCGCCACTGCTGCAATGGTGTCAGTAGTCTCGAGCGGCGATTCAGCGCTCACCGCCTTACTGTCAGCCTGCCGCTTCCACACGTTTGGTGATGACGTACTGCTGGGCAATCGACAGGGTGTTGTTCACCACCCAGTACAGCACCAGGCCGGACGGGAAGAAGGCAAAAAACACCGTGAACACGATCGGCAAAATCATCATGACCTTTGCCTGCATAGGATCCATAGGCGCCGGATTCAGCTTTTGCTGAATCAGCATGGTAACACCCATGATCAGCGGCAATATGAAATAAGGATCAGGAGCTGACAGGTTCTGGATCCACAGCATGAACGGAGCCTGGCGCATTTCAACACTTTCAAGCAACACCCAGTACAGCGAGATGAAGACCGGAATCTGGACCAGCACGGGAAGACAGCCACCCAGCGGGTTGACCTTTTCCTTTTTGTACATGTCCATCATGGCCTGGTTCAACTTCTGCTTGTCGTCACCGTAACGTTCCTTCAACGCCTTCAGTCGCGGTGCGAGCTTGCGCATGTTGGCCATGGATTTGTAACTGGTCTCTGACAATTTGAAAAAAGCCAGCTTGATCAGCATGGTGAGGAAAATAATCGACCAGCCCCAGTTGCCTACCAGTGAATGAATATTTTCCAGTAACCAGAATATCGGCTGCGCCAGTATGGTAAGCACGCCATAGTCAACGGTAAGTTCCAGGCCCGGAGCCACTTCTTTCATGGCGTGCTGCAATTTGGGTCCGACGTACAGCTGCGCCTGGGCACTGCCTTCACTACCAGGGGCTACCTGCAGGGTCTGGCCGATCAGACCCATCACATAGCGTTCGCCCTTCAGCGCGCGCGTGTAGTAGCGGTCGGTCTGGTTGCCTGGCGGCACCCAGGCAGCAACAAAGTAATGCTGGATCATGGCGGCCCAGCCGTCCTTTACATCGCGGCTCAGTGGCTCATCCTGCATGTCATCGAACTTGATCTTCTCGTATTTTTCTTCCGGGCTGTACAGCACGCCACCGGTATAGGTGTACAGTAAGCGGTTCTCCTGCTCCATAGGTATGCGCTGCAACTGGTAGTAGGGACGTGCCGACCAGGGCTGGTCACTGCCGTTGCGCACCAGGAACTCCACCTCTACGGCATAGCTGTTGCGATGAAAGCGATACAGTTTAATAACTTCTACACCATTGCCATCGGTCCAGCGCAGCGGCACTTCCACGCTATCGCTATCACCAAGTTCAAAGCGGTTTTTATCGACCTGGAAAGTCGCGTGGTGGGTCGGTTCCGGTCCCTTGCCGGCGCGCAACCCGCTTTGCGCAACAAACAGTTTGTCAGGACTGCCGTCCAGCAGGCGGTAGGGAGGGCTGTCCTTGTCGGTGTTCTGCGGGTACTGCAACAACTCCACTTCTCTGAGATCGCCGCCGCCGGTATCTATAACGGCGTGGTACAGATCCGTGATAACTTCCACGCGCTGGCCCTCGGGAAACTGAGCCGCTACCGCTTCTTTAGCGGCGGCAGGTGGCGTATCGTCAGGTGTTACTGGCAGGTCTTCACCACTTTCAGCGACTGTCGGCATCGCGGGTTCCGCGGACTGTTCTACGCTCTGTGGTTGCGGCTGTGCTCCGTAGTCTTTCATCCAGGCTTGCCATATAAGCAACACAAGAAAGGAGAGGGCGATGGCGAGAAGGGTGCGTGGATTATCCATGGGTATGCTTCGGTGACTGTGCTTGTGATGATGTGTGTTTACAGCTTTTCTCTGGCACCGGGTCGAGCCCTCCGACATGCCAGGGGTGACAGGAGCCGATACGGCGCAATGCCAGCCAGCCCCCGCGCAACAGACCAAAGCGCTCTATCGCTGTGATCGAGTAGTGAGAACAGGTCGGCGTGAACCGGCAATGGTTACCCAGCCAGGGGCTGATGACCATGCGATAGCCTTTAATGAGTGTCAGAACCAGTGTGCGCATGCGCTGCGATTGTACGCCAGTGAGTGTCCAGTGCGCTGAGTAATTGTTGATTGCTTCGTGAACTGATGCCCGGCCGCACCAGAACGACCAGGTCGCTGCTGCCCAGAATTTCCTGGTGCAGACGAAAACTTTCGCGTACCAGGCGCTTGATTCGGTTACGCTGCACCGCGTTGCCAGCAGCCTTGATCGATACCGCTGTTCCCAAACGCGTATGCTGCAAATCATTGCGCACCGCCAGTATCGTCATAAAACGATCGCTGGCCTTGTATTCGCAACGTTTGAACACCCGTTGGTATTGTGCAGCCTTCAACAGGCGATACGTAGAAGGGTAACGCGCTGTGGCCGCGCTCAAGGAAGCGCCGTTCAGACGGCCAGGCGCGCGCGCCCTTTTGCCCGCCGTGCCTTGATCACAAGACGGCCACTCTTGGTACGCATCCGGGCACGGAATCCGTGGGTGCGTTTGCGCTTCAGGTTACTTGGTTGAAATGTTTGCTTCATGCCGCAATCCGATCTGAAATATAGTTAAAGGCCCGCGCAAGTGCGGGCCAAAACAGACCGGGCAGAGTACTGTTTCACCCCCGGCCTGTCAACTGCTTCCGGACCAGGTATGGTCGGTTTAGTTGTGGATAAGCTCTGGCACGCACGTTAGACTGCCGCGTTCAGCGAACTACATAGCTAACCATCGAGGTCACCTTTGCAGGGCTCACTCTGGCAACAGTGTCTGGTGCGGCTCGAAACCGAGCTGCCAGAACAGCAATTCAACACCTGGATACGTCCACTACATGCGGTGGAAGAGGGTCCGGAGCTGAAATTACTGGCGCCCAACCGCTTTGTGCTGGACTGGGTAAAAAACAACTACATTACCAGTATCCAGAAAACGGTGGACACCCTCTGTCAGAATGAAGGCCTGAAAGTAGAGCTGGAAATCGGTTCCGCCCGGTCTGCCGAAGACAGGGAGGTGACATCCGGCTTTGAAGCTGCTGTACCAGCGGTGCGCATGGCCCGACGCATGGATAAAAACCAGCCGCAAAAAAGCAACCTGAACCCGGGCTTTAATTTTGACAGCTTTGTGGAAGGCAAATCCAACCAGCTGGCGCGTGCTGCATCCTTGCAGATTGCCGAATATCCCGGTGAAGCCTACAACCCGTTGTTTATTTATGGGGGTGTAGGGTTGGGAAAAACCCACCTGATGCAGGCTGTGGGAAACATGATTGTCGCCAACCGGCCCGGCGCCCGGGTGAGCTATCTGCATTCAGAGCGTTTTGTCGCCGATATGGTCAAGGCACTGCAACACAACGCTATGAACGAATTTAAACGGCATTACCGTTCTGTCGACGCGCTGCTAATCGATGATATCCAGTTTTTCGCGGGCAAGGAGCGCTCTCAGGAAGAATTTTTTCATACTTTCAATGCCTTACTGGAGGGTCAGAGTCAGATCATCCTGACCTGTGACCGCTACCCCAAAGAGATCAAGGGCCTGGAGGAACGGCTAAAATCCCGCTTTGGCTGGGGTTTGACCGTTGCCATCGAACCTCCGGAACTGGAAACCCGCGTCGCCATACTGGTGAACAAGGCGGCACAGGCAAATGTCGAGTTACCCGGTGACGTTGCCTTTTTTATCGCCAAGCGTATTAACTCCAATGTCCGCGAACTGGAAGGCGCCCTGAAACGCGTGATTGCCAGCGCGCGATTTACCGGCCGCAGCATTGATGTCAAATTTACCAAAGAAGCCTTGCGTGATCTGCTGGCGTTGCAGGACAAACTGGTTTCGATTGACAACATCCAGAAAACGGTTGCCGAATACTACAAAATCCGCGTTGCCGATCTGCACTCTGCGCGTCGTACACGCTCCATTACCCGGCCACGTCAGATTGCCATGGCACTGGCAAAGGAGCTGACTAATCACAGCTTGCCGGAAATCGGATCTGCGTTTGGCGGGCGCGACCACACCACTGTGTTACACGCCTGTCGCAAGGTGAATGAACTGAAAGAATCGGATATGCGAATTGCCGAAGACTACAGTAACCTGTGGAGAATTCTGACTACATAGTGTGGACAAGCTGTGAATAAATTTGCGGTGCAATAGTTTTCCGATATTATCCACAGGTGATTCACAGTTTAAGAGGTGCTTTATCAGCACGCTGGAGCACTTTAATTAATTGAATTATTTATATATATTTTTGTTAGTAACAATTATGCCGGGCACTAATAACAGTAACTAGAGAATAACTTAAAGAATATATATTAAAGGATAATTAATGAAATTCACGATTGACCGAGAGTCTTTGCTAAAACCGCTGCAGCAAGTCATTGGTGTCGTAGAACGTCGTCAAACACTACCTGTGTTAGGTAATCTGCTAATTGTTGCAGATGAAAAAGGTTTACAGATAATCGCAACCGATCTGGAAGTTGAAATCCAGGCGAGGGCGACTGTTCAAATTGATGAGAGCGGGGAAATTACGCTACCGGCGCGCAAACTGGTGGATATCTGCAAAGCACTTCCCGAAGACGCAAAGATTCAGTTTACCTTCAAGGACCAGAAGGCGCAGATAAAATCCGGTAAGAGTCGATTTACCCTGGCTACTTTACCCGCTGCAGATTTCCCTGTTGTAGACGAGATCAAAAGCGATTGTCAGTTCGCAGTCTCACAAGCCAAGTTCAAGGAAAGTATCGAACGTACCCAGTTTTCCATGGCCCAGCAGGATGTGCGTTATTACCTCAATGGATTGATGCTGGAAATAGGCAGTGGCTTGTTGCGCACTGTAGCAACGGACGGTCACCGTCTGGCATTGTGTGATACGGAGGTTGATATTGCTGTCAGTCATTCCCGCCAGGTGATTGTACCGCGCAAGGGGATTCAGGAATTACTGCGTTTGCTGGATAGCAGCGATGAACCGGTGCAGGTTGAAGTGGGTGCGAACCATATTCGTTTACGTACCGCTGATGTTTGTTTCACCTCCAAGTTGGTTGATGGGCGCTTCCCGGACTATGAACGCGTAGTGCCTAAAAACGGCGACAAAATAGTGGTTGCCGACCGGGAGTTATTTCGCCAGGCACTGTCGCGTGCTTCGATTTTATCAAACGAAAAATATCGCGGCATCCGACTCAATTTGTGTAAAAATAACGTTAAAATTCAAGCACATAACCCAGAACAGGAAGAAGCTGACGAAGAATTTGAGGTGGATTACCAGGGCAGTGATCTGGAAATCGGCTTTAACGTGACCTACCTGCTGGATGTACTGTCGTCGGTGCGCAGCGACAATGTGGAAATTACTTTGAGCGATTCCAATAGCAGTTGCCTGATTCGGCAGCCCGGAACCGAGCAATACCGCTATGTCGTTATGCCGATGCGTCTTTAGTTGAAATTTAGTGGCGAGGTGTAGTAGCGGTCCTGTGCAAGGGATCAGCTATTTCTGATGCCTCTGAAATCCCTATCGATTGACGGCTTCCGTAATATCGAATCGGTCAAGCTCCGTTTTTCCCCCCGGTTAAACCTCTTTGTCGGCGAAAATGCCGCTGGTAAAACCAGTTTGCTTGAAGCCCTGTTCGTGTTAGCCAGGGCGCGATCATTCCGTACCCGTGATCTGGATAAAACAATACAGGCGGGTGCAACAGGATTCCAGCTGGTGGCTGCGGTGTGCAAGGCAGGGGAGCGAGAGATCCCTGTCGGAATGAGTCGCTCTGAAAAGAAACTTATCGCTCGCATCGACAGTAAGCCGGTAAAACGGCTGTCTGAACTGGCGGCACTTTTCCCGGTGCAATGGATGGGGGGTAATTTGCATCGGCTCATCGAGGAAGGACCGGCTTTTAGGCGCCATTACCTCGATTGGGGATTGTTTCACGTGAAACCAACGTACTTGCAGGAATGGAAGCGATTCCATAAGTTATTGAAACAGCGTAATGCGGCATTGCGAAAAAACGCTTCGGTAAAAGAAATAAGTGCCTGGGATACTGAGCTCGCGGTTAGTGGTGAAGAACTTCATGACATGCGGGAGCGCTATCTAGTGGAACTGGAATCGGTGGTGTCGATTATAAGCACGGAACTGCTGGATACGGACGGGGAATTGAGGATCGATTATCGAAAGGGGTGGTCACAGGAGCTTTCCTACCGCCAGGCCCTGGAAACTGGACTAACAAGAGACAAAGAACTGGGCTATACACGGCAAGGCCCACAGCGCGCGGAGCTTGTATTTCGCTATGCGGGTCAGCCGCTAATAGAGCAGTTTTCCAGAGGACAACTCAAACTGTTTGTGGTTGCACTGAAAGTCGCTCAGGCAAAGCTTCTAAAAAGTGACACTTCGCAAATCAGTCTTTTCCTGATGGATGATGTTGGCGCTGAACTCGACGGTGAAAATCAACGGCGTGTTCTTCAACTCTTACATTCAGTTGGAGCGCAGGTTTTCGTTACGGCGATTAGCGATATTGAAGATACTGGTTGGACGTCAGATCAGGCTGGACGGTTCCACGTGAAACACGGCGTTGTCACCGAAGTGGTATAATCCTGCGATGTCCCCCGGATTCTAACATTATGAGCGATAAACCCAGCTACGATTCCTCAAATATCAAGGTTCTTAAAGGACTTGAAGCCGTTCGCAAACGGCCGGGCATGTACATCGGCGATACCGATGACGGTACCGGATTGCACCATATGGTGTTCGAGGTTGTAGATAATTCTATCGACGAAGCGCTCGCCAACTATTGTTCGGAGATTACCGTTACGCTGCATAGCGATAATTCTGTCACCATCACCGATGACGGTCGCGGAATTCCTGTTGATATCCACCCCGAAGAAGGTAGATCAGCTGCTGAAGTCATTATGACGGTGTTGCACGCCGGCGGTAAGTTTGACGATAACTCGTATAAGGTCTCGGGTGGATTGCACGGCGTCGGTATTTCGGTTGTCAATGCGTTATCTGAAAGTCTGAAACTGACCGTTCGTCGTGATGGCAAGCTCCACTACCAGGAATACGCACTGGGTGAACCCAAAGAACCGCTGAAAGCTGTCAGTGATACGGACCAGAGCGGTACCGAAATCAGGTTCAAGCCAAGCACTGAAATTTTTACCGATACCGAGTTCCACTACGATATTCTCTCCAAGCGATTGAGAGAACTATCTTTTCTGAATTCCGGCGTGCGCATAAAACTGACCGATGAACGTACGGATAAACAGGATATTTTCGAATACCAGGGCGGTATCCGTGCTTTCGTGGCGCACCTGAACAGGAACAAAACGCCGTTACACACGACCGTTTTCTACTTCACCGGCCAGAAAGATGGTGTCGGTGTCGAAGTTGCCATGCAGTGGAATGACTCCTACCAGGAAAATATTTTCTGCTTCACCAACAACATTCCCCAGCTGGATGGTGGTACCCACCTGGCCGGTTTCCGTGCTGCATTGACGCGCACCTTGAACCAGTACATGGAGAAACAGATAAGCAAAAAAAACAAGGTCAACACTATCGGTGACGATGCCCGGGAAGGGTTGACCGCGGTGCTGTCAGTCAAGGTGCCGGATCCCAAGTTCTCCTCACAGACCAAGGAAAAACTGGTGTCATCCGAGGTAAAAGGTATTGTGGAATCCACGGTATCCGAAAAACTGGAGAGTTATCTACTTGAAAATCCAGCAGATTCCAAGGCCATCACAGCAAAAATAGTGGAAGCGGCGATGGCCCGCGAGGCCGCTCGCAAGGCGCGTGAAATGACGCGCCGCAAGGGTGCGCTGGATATAGCCGGTTTGCCCGGCAAGCTTGCCGACTGCCAGGAACGCGACCCTGCAAAAAGCGAGCTGTACCTGGTGGAGGGCGATTCCGCCGGTGGTTCGGCCAAACAGGGCAGGGACCGGCGCACACAGGCGATCCTTCCTCTCAAGGGTAAAATTTTAAATGTGGAGAAAGCTCGTTTTGACAAGATGCTTTCTTCCGTTGAGGTGGGGACTTTGATCACCGCACTTGGCTGTGGCATCGGTCGGGAGGAGTTCAATATTGATAAACTCCGTTATCACCGGATCATAATCATGACAGATGCGGATGTAGACGGGTCCCACATTCGCACGCTGCTGCTGACCTTCTTTTACCGTCAGATGCGCGAGTTGATAGAAAAGGGCTATATCTATATCGCTCAGCCGCCACTGTATAAAGCCAAAAAAGGCAAGCAAGAACAATATGTTAAGGATGATTCCGCGCTGCGGGATTACCTTATGCAGGCAGCGTTGGATAAAGCCAGCCTGTATGTCAACGAAAATGCCCCGGCCCTGACAGGCCCCGGGCTGGAAAACCTGGCGAAGCAATATATGGCGGTGATGGCATCGATAGAGCGACTGTCACGCCGTTATAACCCCACCGTTCTGGAGAGGATGCTGTACATGCCGGCGCTGAAAGAGATTGATCTGCACGATATGCACAAGATCCAGGAATGGTGCGTTGAACTTCAGGATCGTATTAACAGCCAGCAAAAGGCGGGTGAGCGCTACGCCATCAAAGTGGACAAGGATGAGGAACACGAGGGATTTAGCATACACATCTGTAAAATGACTCACGGCATAGTGTCCAGCGAACAGCGGCTCCCGAGTGAATTTTTTGCCAGCGCCGAGTACGGGCGCATGATTGTACTGGGTGAACAACTTGATGGTCTGCTGGGGGATGATGCTTTTATCCAGCGCGGGGAAAAACAGCAGCCGGTTGCCAGCTTCAAACAGGTGATGGCGTGGTTAATCGACCAGGCAAAACGTGGACAGCATATTCAGCGCTACAAGGGACTGGGCGAAATGAACCCGGAGCAGTTATGGGAGACTACTATGGATCCCGAATCCCGCCGTATGTTACGGGTGCAAATCGAGGATGCTGTTGCAGCCGATGAGATTTTTACCACCTTGATGGGTGACCAGGTTGAGCCGCGCCGGGATTTCATTGAAAGCAACGCGTTGTCTGTTTCCAATCTTGACGTCTGATTTTCACCAGGATCCTGTCCGACGACTTACAGTGTCGTAATCCTCGCCATCTCTGATTCTATCCACTGTTCCGCTTCAGCCAGAATTTTCTGAGGCGTTTTGTTTTTTGAGTCAATCAGCGGTCCGATGTGAATTTTAATAACACCCGGCCGTTTTATGAAACTGCGTCGAGGCCAGTACTCGCCGGCATTGTGTGCGATTGGTGTTATCGACGCACCGGTACGTTCAGCCAGAATTGCACCACCAATGCGGTAACGTCCCTTCGTACCGGGCGCGGTGCGGGTGCCTTCAGGAAAAATAACAATCCAGCTGCCTTTTTCAAGTCGCTCGCGTCCTTGTTCCACTAACTGGTCAATAGCCTTTTTACCGGCACTACGATCCAGCGCTATCGGGTTCATCATGTACATACCCCAGCCGAACACCGGCACCCGAAGGAGCTCACGCTTTATTACCCAGGATTGTTTTTCAAACCAGAAATTCAGTATCAGTGTTTCCCAGGTCGACTGGTGTTTGGAAAATATAATCCCCGCCGTGTCCGGTATGTTTTCAGTTCCCTGGACTTCATGGCGGAGATTGCAGGTGATGCCCAGCCAGCGGATAGTTGCGCTCGACCAGGCGCGTGTTAACGCGAATCTTTTTTCCAGCGGGAACGGAAAACTCAGTACCAGCAGAAGTGCAAAGACAAGAGTGAATGTCGCAAATCCCAGCCAGAACAGGAAGGAGCGCAGATAGAGAACCGGGAGTGAGGGTTGTTGATCGACAGTGCTCAAGATTCGGGCGCATCCTGTTTCATGTTGCGAAATTCGGATACGCGGATGCGGCCATTGACCATACGCGACTCGCGTTGCATGAGCAGATCCATTTTTTTCCAGAAGGCATCACGCAGATCGAAGTCCGCTGCAATGGCGGTGCCGATAATAAGAATAAACAGGTCGGCGACTTCCTCGGATAGATCATCCTTGTTTTTACCTTTGGTTACACAGGCGGAAATTTCACCCAGTTCCTCTGCCATCAGTGCGAGCCGGTAGGTCATTTCTTCACCGCCGGTATTTTTAAAGTCATGCTTGTCGTGAAAGGCCTGCACCGCATTCAGCATGGCCTGGTAGGAATCCCGATCGGTCATGATATGCCTCAGCTTTGTAAGCGTGAAAGATCGGCGACCCTGAGAAACAACAGGCTCAGGTTCTGTAACAGCGCAAGTCGGTTGGCACGCAAGCTGTCGTCCTCTGCCATCACCATGACCTGATCGAAGAAGGCATCGACACTTTCCCGAAGACCGGCCAGGTGTTTAAGCGCAGGCGTATAATCACCTGCATCCATCAGCGGAGTAACGGTAGCACTCATACTCTCGAGTTGTTCGGCCAGTTGCTTTTCAGCTGTATCGACAAGTTTTGCGGTATCAACCTGTTCCGGTATCGCCTGGTCGGTTTTCTTCAGAATATTACTGATGCGCTTGTTGGCCGCAGCCAGGCTTTGTGCCTCCGGTAGTTGCCGGAAGGCCTGGCAGGCCTGGATACGGTGGTCGAAATCCAGCAGGCGCGTAGGCCGCACTGCGAGCACTGCATCGATCAGGTCTACATCGATGCCGGAATCCCGGTAGTAGGCGCGCAGGCGATCCATGACGTAGCCGAATACCGCAGCGGTGACGGATGAAGCACCCAACGATCTATCAAAGCCCGTAGCAGCGGTATCCAGTAATGTTTCAAGATCAACATCCAGTTCCTGCTCGATGCACAGGCGCACCAGGCCAAGCGCAGCGCGACGCAGTGCAAAGGGATCTTTTTCCCCGCTCGGTTGCTCTCCAATGGCGAAGATACCCACCAGGCTGTCGAGCCGGTCGGCGATCGCGACTGCCTGTCCTTCAGGACTTATCGGCAAATTATCGCCGGCGAAGCGCGGCCGGTAATGTTCTTCGATGGCTGTTGCAACGGATTCGGGTTCTCCGTCGTTGCCGGCGTAGTAGCGCCCCATGATGCCCTGTAGTTCGGGGAACTCAGATACCATGCTGGTAAGCAAGTCGCATTTGCACAATCGTGCAGCCCTTTCGGCGTGCGCGGAATTGCCACCGATTTGCGCGGCAATGGTTGCAGCCAGCTCTGCCACACGTTCCTGCTTGTCGTACAGGGTGCCGAGTTTTTTCTGGTATACCATACTGCGCAAACCACCGGCACGCTGTTCGAGTGTTTGTTTGCGGTCCTGGTTCCAGAAAAATGCAGCGTCCGCCAGACGTGGCCGTATGACGCGTTCATTGCCGGCCTGGATCTGTTGAGGGTCCTTGCTGACAATGTTGGCTACAGTAATAAAATGCGCCATCAGCTTGCCGTCATTATCGACGACGGGAAAGTACTTCTGATGATCCTGCATACTTGAGATAAGTGCTTCAGATGGCACGTCCAGAAACGCTTTGTCAAAGCGTCCGGAGATGGCTACCGGCCATTCGACCAGCGCACATACTTCATCCAGCAAGTCGTCGTCGATGACCGCCTGTCCACCCAGTTTCTCGGCCTGCTCCAGAACCTGCGCGCGAATAGCCTCGCGGCGAGCTGAGTAATCGGCCAGCACATAGCCTTCGCTTTCGAGTATCGGCAAGTAGGCCTCTGGTTCGCCCAGATAAATCGGTGCCGGGTGGTGGAAACGATGCCCCCGAGTATGCCGGCCAGCCTTGATGCCAAGTATGTCAGCATCAATAACGTCGTCACCGAATAGCAGCACTACCCAGTGCACCGGACGCACGAACTCATCATTGCGATCCCCCCAACGCATACGCTTGGGAATCGGTAAGCCGGTCAGTGACTGGTGGACAAGATCGGGAATCAGCTCGCTTGTTAGCTTGCCTTGTACAACAGCCCGGAACGATAGCCAGCTGCCTTTTTTGGTTTCCTGTTGATCCAGCTGATCAACTTCCACGCCGCAGGATCTGGCAAAACCGACAGCAGCCTGTGTCGGGCAGCCATCATCGTCGAATGCTGCGGCCAGTGCCGGACCACGCCGAACCGATTCACGGTCCGCTTGAGCGAGCGGCAGATTCTTTATTAAAAGCGCAAGCCTGCGCGGTGTTGCGTAGGCGTATATCCTGGAAGGTTTGAGTGCCGCGGCCTCGAGTCCTTTTTCCATACCATCGGCAAAAGCGCTGGACAAACGACGCAGGGCTTTGGGTGGCAACTCCTCGGTACCGATTTCAATCAGCAGGTCGCGGGTCTCGCTCATGATTGCGACTCCTGCTTGAGCATCGGGAAGCCTAATGCCTCACGGCGGTCGTAGTAGGCCTGGGCGACAGCCCTGGACAAGGCACGTACGCGCAGGATAAAGCGCTGCCGTTCAGTAACAGAAATGGCACTGCGGGCATCCAGCAGGTTAAAGGTATGCGAAGCTTTCAGCATCAATTCGTACGCGGGTAACGGCAAGCCTGCTTCAATCAACGCCTGGCTATCGTTTTCGCAGCTATCGAACCAGTGGAACAACTCTTTGGTGTTGGCATGCTTAAAATTAAAGGCGGACATCTCCACTTCATTCTGGTGAAAAACATCTCCGTAGAGAATCCTGCCCTGCGGTCCTTCGGTCCAGACCAGATCAAACACGCTTTCCACGCTTTGCAGATACATGGCAATGCGTTCCAGGCCATAGGTGATTTCACCGCTGACCGGTTTACAGTCCAGGCCGCCGACCTGCTGGAAGTAAGTAAACTGGGTGACCTCCATACCGTTCAACCAGATTTCCCAGCCGAGCCCCCAGGCGCCAAGGGAGGGTGATTCCCAGTTGTCCTCGACAAAACGGATATCGTGCACCAGAGGATCGATACCCAGCTCCTTAAGCGAATCCAGGTACAGCTCCTGGATGTTATCCGGGCTGGGTTTCAGCAATACCTGGAACTGGTAGTAGTGCTGAAGGCGGTTTGGGTTCTCGCCATAGCGTCCGTCGGTGGGACGCCGCGATGGTTGAACGTAGGCGGTACGCCACGGCTCCGGACCGATGGAGCGCAGAAATGTTGCCGGGTGAAAAGTGCCGGCGCCCACTTCCATATCGTACGGCTGCAGCACGACGCAGCCCTGGCGTGACCAGTAATCCTGCAGCGCCAGGATCAGGCCCTGAAATGTCATGGCTTGTGATGTATTTGCGGTGTCCAAAATAAATGATCAACAGTTTGGGATTATCGAAGCCGCGCAGTATAGCTTGAGCTGCACGCCGGATGTAGTTCGGAGCTTATAAATTCAGGGAATTTAAGGGCCTAAGCCTTCAAGAAGAATTATTTATCGGCCGATAAGATGTGTGAAGGGATGGACACCGAGGTGCTGGATGAATTCACTGGTTCTGCAACCAACAGAGGTTGCCCAATGGCACGCGCTGGTCTCTGAAGCGCAAGTTGCCAGCCATCGTAATCTTGAAGAAAGCCTTGAATCATATCTGGTTTTCCTGCTAATGCGATTTTCAGGGCAGCCCGAACTGGCGCGTAAAGTCATGGCGCTTGAGTTTTTGCAGGCGCAGCGGGAGCAAAGCCGGAAAGCTGACAGATTACGCGATGTTGGCGACCAATGTCTGCTATTTTCAGGTCTTTTCCCGAATATAGCCGAAAGTCGTCAGGTTAAGGTAAGTTACTTTGTCGCGCTCGGCCGTACCGCCTACGATCAGCTGGCTTCGATCGTGGACCGGCAGAGCGATCAGCTCTATGCTCGTCTGGCCCATGCTTTTGTGGGTATTATGGACGTGCTGCACGCCATGCGTGGACTTTCCGGTCAGCCGGTTCTGGACCCGCTGGCGGCAGCCGAGCTGTGGGCTGAGACCGGTAGTCAGAGTGCCTACCGGTCAATAGTGCCGGATGGCGGAGCCCAACCCGTTGCGCTAGATCTGTTGTACAAACGATCGCACTGAATTCCCCTGCAAACTTTCAAACAATGATGCCGCCCGCATACGCTACAATGCGCGTTTGAATTCAGGCGCATTAGCGCAATAAACATGAGTGAACCACGTAAAGCCGTGGCCCTGATTTCCGGTGGCCTGGATTCACTGCTGGCTGCAAAGGTCATCCAGGAACAGGGTATCCATGTCGAGGGTATTAACTTCTATACCGGCTTCTGCGTGGAGGGCCATACCCACGCTATCCGCAAAAAGGACAAGGCCAAACCCAAGCGTAACAATGCGCTGTGGGTTGCCGAGCAGCTGGGTATCAAGCTGCACATTATCGACATCATCGAGGAATACAAGGACGTCGTGATCAATCCGAAACACGGTTATGGCGCCAACCTCAACCCCTGCCTGGACTGTAAAGTCTTCATGGTGCAAAAAGCCAGACAGTGGATTGAAAAGAAAGATTTTGACTTCATTATTACCGGTGAAGTGATAGGCCAGCGCCCGATGTCCCAGCGCAAGGATACCCTGCCGGTTATCTCACGCGATTCCGGAGCCAATGAACTTCTTTTGCGTCCGCTGTGCGCGAAAAACCTGGAGCCGAGCAAACCCGAGCTTGAAGGCTGGGTGGACCGCGACAGGCTGTACGGATTTGAAGGTCGTACGCGTAAACCACAAATGGCGCTGGCGGCTTCGTTTGGTTTTGAAGACTATGCGCAGCCCGCGGGTGGCTGCTGTTTCCTGACCGACAAACAGTATTCACACAAGCTGGCGGATTTATGGAAAGCGCGTGGCGAACGCCGATACGAACTGGATGACATCATGTTACTGAAAGTGGGCCGGCATATTCGCCCACGCCCCAACTTTAAAATGATCATCGGCCGTGAAGAAGGCGAGAACAGATTTCTGCAAGGTTATCGAAAACAATATACTCACATGCTGACTATCAGCCACAAAGGCCCGCTGGTTCTGATTGATGGTGAAACAAGCCAGGGCGATCTTGATCTGGCCGCACAGATCACCGCGCGCTTCAGTCAGGGACGACATGCCGACAAGGTTGATGTAGAGGTTCACACCCGGGATGGTAAAAGTCAGTCTTTGCAGGTACAGCCCATGGCGGGTGAAGCCATCCCCGGGGACTGGTATTTGTGAGCCGGAATGAACTTGATGCACGCTGCATGCTGTGCCCCATGCCGGTGATCCGCACCCAGGAAAAAGTGGAAAAGTTACGGGTGGGTGATACCCTGACGATCTTATGTACCGATCCCGGGGCTATTCATGATATTCCCGCCTGGTGCCGGGTGAACGGGCACGAGGTGCTGGGCGTTCAGCAAAAAGACGAAGAAATCACTATCCATCTACGTGTTGGTGAAGAATGATCAAAACATGAACAGTACAGCGCAAGACATCACAAATAATCCACGCTACCTGGAAGTTCGTAAAGTCACTCTGATCGGTTCTGCTGTGGACTTTCTGCTGGGCGTGGTAAAAATCCTGGTGGGTTTATCGGCGCATTCGCAGGCACTGATTGCTGACGGCCTGCATTCGCTGTCGGATCTGGCTACCGACTTCGTGGTGCTGTACGCGGCAAAGCATTCACACCGCGAAGCCGACGAGGATCATCCCTACGGTCATGGACGCATCGAAACACTAACGACCGTGGGACTTGGCATCACCCTGATCGGTGTCGCCTTTGGTATCGGCTATGATGCGGCACGCCGCATGAATGAGCCTGAACTTCTGTTGGCGCCGGGAATGCTTGCATTGGCTGTTGCCTTTGTATCGGTGATTGCCAAGGAGATCATTTACCAATACACAAGGAACGCTGCCGTCAGGCTGCGTTCAAATATGCTGATGGCTAATGCCTGGCACAGTCGCAGTGACGCAATTTCCTCCGTAGTCGTGGTGATTGGTATCGGTGGTGCCATGATGGGCTATCCTTATCTGGATGCGGTTGCCGCAATAGCGGTGGCGGTAATGATCGCCAAGATCGGCTTCGACCTGGTGCGCGCCAGCAGCAAAGAACTGATTGATACTGCGCTGGAACCCGAAGTGGTAGATGCAATTCGCAAGGAAATTTCCAAGGTGGAAGGCGTACGTGCCTTGCACATGCTGCGCTCGCGGCGTAGCGGCGGTGATGCGCTGGTTGATCTGCATGTGCAGGTGGATCCGTGCATCAGTGTGTCAGAGGGTCATCAGATTGGCGACACAGTACGCCGCCGTTTGCTGAAACGAATCGATGAAGTGACCGATGTGACGGTGCACATTGATCCGGAGGACGACGAACGGGAATCTCTTTCGGACAAGTTACCGCTGCGCGGTGACCTGCTCAGGGAGTTGCAACGCAAGTGGACGGATATCGAGGGCGTGGATGCCGAGCATATCACCCTGCATTACCTGCGTGGAAAACTCAGGATCGACCTGGAGCTGCCTCTTTCGGTGCTGGAGACAGTGCCCGATCCCCGGGGGCTGATTGACAAAATCGAGCAGGCGGCGAAAGAATTGCCCGAAGTGGATTCGGTGAACGTCAGTTTTCGCGCATGAATGCACCAATATCTGCCAACTGGTGGCTTGAGCGCCCTTTGTTGGTGCAATAAGCGCTAACCCGCTGATCGACAAATTCCTTAACCTGGCGACTTGCCACGGGTTTTTCCCGTGGCATAATTCCTGCTTTCTCAAGGAACGCTGAATTTTGAGTACCCGGCAGCGGAGCTGTTCCGAGTCCGGGAATCTTTTCCAATACACTATCTCTATTCCGGAGGAAGGCAGATGTCCGTAGCGAAGGTAAACAAATTAATGAAGGATAACGGGGTCAAGTTCGTTGACCTGCGTTTCACTGACACGCTTGGCAAGGAGCAACACGTGACGGTTCCTGACCGCGAGATCAATGCCGGCTTTTTCAGGGACGGCAAGATGTTCGATGGCTCAAGTATTTCGGGCTGGAAGGGCATCAACGAATCCGACATGGTGCTGATGCCCGACACCAACAGCGCTGTGCTCGATCCGTTCTCCGACGAGCCCACCATGAACCTGCGTTGCGACATCCTCGAACCGGCTACCATGAAAGGTTACGAGCGTGACCCGCGTTCGCTGGCCAAGCGCGCCGAAGCCTACCTGCAGTCCACGGGTATTGCTGACACTGCCTATTTCGGTCCGGAAAACGAATTCTTCGTGCTGGATGACGTGCGCTGGGGCTCTGACATGAGCGGCGCTTTCTACAAGGTCGATTCCGACGAAGCTTCCTGGAACGCCGAGCGCGTTTATGAAGATGGCAACATCGGTCATCGTCCCGGCATCAAGGGCGGTTACTTCCCCGTGCCACCGGTCGACTCCCTGCACGACATGCGCTCCGCCATGTGTCTTGCACTGGACGAGATGGGTTGCCCGACCGAGGTGCACCACCACGAGGTGGCAACTGCAGGTCAGTGCGAAATCGGCACCGTGTTCAACACCCTGGTGCGCAAGTCCGACGAAGTGCAGATCCTGAAATACGTGGTGCAGAACGTGGCACACAGCTACGGCAAAACGGCTACTTTCATGCCCAAGCCACTGGTGGGCGACAACGGTAACGGCATGCACGTGCATATGTCACTGGCCCAGAAAGGCAAGAACCTGTTCAGTGGCAAGAAGTACGGTGGCCTGTCCGATACTGCCCTGTACTACATCGGCGGCATCATCAAGCACGCACAGGCGCTTAATGCCTTCACCAATGCCTCGACCAACTCCTACAAACGCCTGGTGCCGGGTTTTGAAGCGCCGGTCATGCTGGCTTACTCGGCGCGTAACCGTTCGGCATCCATTCGTATCCCCTACGTCGCCAACCCCAAGGGTCGTCGTGTCGAAGTCCGCTTCCCGGATTCAACCGCCAACCCCTACCTGGCGTTCTCTGCCATGATGATGGCTGGTCTCGACGGCATCCAGAACAAGATCCACCCGGGCGATGCCATGGACAAGGACCTGTACGACCTGCCACCGGAAGAAGAAGCGAAGATCCCACAGGTCTGCTTCACCTTCGACCAGGCACTGGAAGCGCTGGACAAGGACCGCAAGTTCCTGACCGCGGGCGGTGTGTTTAGCAACGACATGATCGACGGCTTCCTTGACCTCAAGATGGAAGAAGTCACACTGTTGCGCATGAGCACACACCCGGTTGAGTTCGATATGTATTACAGCCTGTAATACAAACCGACAAACGGTAGTAAAAACGCCCCCGTAAGGGGGCGTTTTGTGTTGCGCTGAAACCGGTCAGTCAGTAAGGTGGTGTAAAGCCGAAAAGAAGGGGATGGCTCGATGAATACAGGTAAATATGTAGTTCTCGCTGCGACTTTACTGGTCTGGACGACAGGTCTGTCTGCCGCTGTCTATAAGTCCGTTGATGCAGAGGGCAACGTTGTCTATACCGACGAGCCCGTCGGCAACGGCAAGCCGCTTGACCTGCCACCCTTGTCAACTATCCCTCCTCCGAAGTACATACTCAGCAAACCGCCAGCGGAATCCGGGGATTCAGGCACCGGGTACACGAAAATAAGCATAGTTGCGCCGACCGAGGATGAAACGCTGCGGGATAATACCGGTGCCGTGCCGGTCAGTGCCGGTCTGGAGCCCGCACTCAACGTTGCGGCAGGCCACCGCTTCCAGTATTACCTCGACGGGCAGACACAGGGTGAACCGACAGCGTCGAATCAGATCGTCATAGCCAATGTGGATCGTGGCGCCCATAATGTCGCTGTGGCAGTCGTGGATGGTGAAGGTAAGGAAGTAACCCGCAGCAGCCCGGTGAAGTTCCACCTGCACCGCCAGTCGATCAATTTCCCTCGCGGTCCGGGAGCCCCGGTACCCGCGCCCCAGGCAAGATAGGTAATTCGTTTCCCGGCGACCATCCTTGAGTCCCGGCCACTTCGTTTTCAAGATGCGCGCACTATAATAGTGCGCGCGCTGCCTTGCAGAGTACAATAGTATCCAGCCATGCTTCTACAGGAAGTCGCGTGGGCTGGGTATTTCGGCCTGAACAATATATATCCGATTGATATTTAACATTATTCCGGGTATTTATTCGAGTGTTGTCTGTATCAGCCAGCAGCGCCCAATCTGGTTTGATTTTTGCACGCAGGAGTACATGTCATTGTCCGATAGATACAAACCGGAACCCGCTACCCGTGG
>Ga0316189_10001542_pt1 | contig 22822 bp, 19 predicted proteins | sample LowCovwburrow_MG_FD_204930 | JGI IMG/M metagenome (GOLD analysis project Ga0316189, IMG submission 204930) | Coastal sediment microbial communities from Maine, United States - Lowes Cove worm burrow | ecosystem: Environmental > Aquatic > Marine > Coastal > Sediment | place: USA: Maine... | reverse complement strand
ATTCCTCAAGTGGCCGCCGTTGGGGAGGCTGGGTGGCAAGCCAAGCGATTGTATCCAAGTCGAAATGGGCTAAGTCATGCTGCTCGGCCAGTTTCTTTGCCAGCGTGGTTTTACCGGATCCGGAATTACCAAATATAAGTATCTTTTTCAAACAGCCTCCAAGAGTAGTCAATTAACTCGTCGAATCTAAAATTTCGACTAAGGAACTCCCTGCCCAGTTGCCGCGACCCAAATTCGGTACCATTGTTCGCTACTTAGCGCTAGTTTCAACGCATCTACAGCCGCTTTAACTCGCTCGATGTTTCCACTACCAACAATAACCATCGGATTTGATGGCAAAGACATCGACCAAGCATAAAGAACTTGGTCAATCGACGCGGCGCCGATCTCATCAGCAATCTCACTCATTGTTGCGTTTAAACGGCCCATCTGGTCACTTTGCTCGGTGAATACACGCCCGCCAGCTAAACAAGACCAGGCCATTGGCCGCACTCGAAGCTGCTGTAGTTGATCGAGTGTACCGTCGCTAATCGCGGCTTGATTAAGGGGGTTGATTTCCACTTGGTTGGTCACCAAAGGGGAATCTAAACGCGATTGCAATAATGCAAATTGCGTCGCGGTAAAGTTAGACACACCAAAGTGCTGAACTTTACCTGAGGCTTTCAAGCGAGTAAACGACTCGGCAATTGCATCAACGTCCATCAACCAGTCTGGGCGATGAATAAGCAGCACATCAAGCGATTCAATGCCCATGCGCGACAAAGACCTTGCTACCGATTTTTCAATCGCAGCCGGTCTGCTGTCGTAATGATTGACATGTTTGCCATCATTCGCGACTAATTCAATGCCGCACTTGGATACAATCTCGATCTGGTCTCGTACGTTCGGGTCAAGCTTTAATGCCTTACCAAATAGTTCTTCGCAGCTCGGCCCAGCGCCGTAAACAGCGGCATGATCTACCGTGGTAACACCAAGTTCAACATGCGATTTCAGAAAGCTCAAATGCTGCTGAGGGTTCCTATCCCAGTCACCCATGCGCCAGTAGCCTTGTACAATTTCTGACAGCTTAGGCCCTTGAGGAGCCGCTAGCACTTTGTTAATTTTCATTATCTTCTTTCTGTTTTGCTATTCACTAAGCCGCTTCTACACTCGAAGAGCCGTTCTGCCACTTAAAACATTGTTCTAGCACTTAAAGAATTGTGCCATGAATCTCGACTTTTGGGGCCGTGGCGATACGTCTTTGAATGGCTTCCACATCGCGCAAGAACAAGGTATTACCGTGAGCAGAGTAGTTACCCTTGAGTGCCGTAAGCTGACGCTTAAAGGGCTCGTATTCATAGGTTTCGAAACCGTATTCAAACATAAGCTGCGAGATTTGCGCATCGTCAAAGCCGTAACGCTTGCCGCTGCCATTTAACTCTAATATCACCGCACACAAGCCTTGATTAGATAATGTTGAGACCGCGCCCCGTAGCGCCGGCATCTCATAGCCTTCTACATCGATTTTTATTAAAAAGGGGGCCTCTTTTAGACATTCATCCAAAGTGCGTACTTTCACGATCACGCTAGCGAGCGAGGATTCATGATCAGCGATCACGTGATTCATGCAATTTTGATCTGTCGAAAATGTCAGCTCCCCCGGTGTATCAGCGAGCGCGACATTGTGTGCCGTGACTTTCTGAGCCATGTTATTAACGTCTATATTTGAAATTAATCGCATATAGGTCAGTGGAATCGGTTCAAAACAAATAGTCTTGGCACCGATCGACGCTGATGCCAATACGGTATAGGAACCGACATTGGCACCGATATCGACGAAAAGGTCGTCAGGCCTGAGAACATGCAGTAAGAACCCCATATCAGAGAACTCATGCAAGCCGCAATAGATATTCCCAGTGACACCCGTCTCCCCCGTAGAGGCTAGTATTTTAGCGTTGTTGACCCAGTTATATTGGATATCACCTGAACTTAACCGAGATTTCAACTGCCACCAGATGAAGCGCGTCATAGCGGCTAATCTCCGCTTTTTATTCAGCGGATGATCTAATATATAAGCAAGTGTATCTATTAATCCCAAAGCAACCTTTTATTGGCTTTATTCTTACTTCTAAGTTTTAAGTTTTAAGTTTTAAGTTTTAAGTTTTAAGTTTACAGAAGTAATTTAAACGTTAAAACGAAAATGTACGACATCCCCGTCTTGCATGATGTAATCCTTTCCCTCTAAGCGAAAACGGCCGGCTTCTTTAGCGCCTTGTTCACCGCCATACTTATCATAATCTTCGAAAGCGGTAGTTTCTGAGCGAATAAAGCCTCGTTCAAAATCGGTGTGAATTACACCCGCCGCTTGCGGTGCGGTGTAACCTTTACGAATGGTCCAAGCGCGCACTTCTGTTTTACCGGCGGTGAAATACGTTTGTAAGCCCAGCAATTCATAACCGGCGCGAATCACACGGTCTAAACCTGGCTCTTGCTGACCAATTTCCTCTAAGAATTCAATTTTTTCTTCCTCGTCTAATTCGGCAATCTCAGCCTCAATCGCAGCGCAAATAACCACCACACCTGCGCCTTCATTTTCAGCGATGGTGTTAACCGTATCTAAATGAGGATTATTTTCAAAGCCTGCTTCATCAACGTTGGCGATGTACATGGTCGGTTTAGCCGTCATTAAACAAAGCGGCTTAATTTTTTCAAAATCGTCTTTATCTAAGTTCATTGAGCGAACCGGCTCGCCGGTATCCAAATGAGCATGAATTTTTTCTAACAGCTCTTTAAACTTCATTTCCTCTTTGTCGCCCGATCTTGCGCGCTTGGCAACACGTTCAATGCCCTTCTCAACCGTATCCATATCAGCCAAACCAAGCTCAGTATGAATCACTTCGATGTCCGATGCTGGGTCAACCTTACCGGCAACGTGAATCACGTTCTCGTCGTTGAAACAACGAACAACGTGGGCAATAGCATCTACTTCGCGGATGGTTGCTAAGAACTTATTGCCTAAACCTTCACCTTTAGAGGCTCCTTCTACTAAGCCGGCAATATCAACAAACTCCATCGTCGCGGGAATAGTTTTGTTAGGAACAGCGAGTTCGGTCAGGCGTTGTAAGCGAGGGTCTGGAACCTCAACCATCCCGACATTTGGCTCGATAGTACAAAACGGGTAGTTTTCAGCTTGAATGCCTGAGTTGGTAAGTGCATTAAAAAGAGTGGATTTACCCACGTTGGGTAAGCCTACTATGCCGCATTTAAATCCCATAATGTATTCCTGATGGTGCTTGCTATTTATTTAGCTAGATTTGTATGTAATTCGTTCATCGCACGAGGGTAATCTCCTTGTGCAATTAGATCAATAACGCGCAATGCTTCGGCGATAGCATTATCGATACTCTGTTGGTCAGCTTTATTGGCTGGTTTTAGCACATAAGCTGATACATCACGCCCAACGCCAGGATGACCAATGCCAATTCTTAAACGCGCAAAGTCTTTAGTCGCGCATTTCTGAATGATATCGCGCAAACCATTATTGCCACCATGGCCACCACTCAACTTCAATCGTGCAATGCCCACGTCTAGATCAAGCTCGTCGTGAGCCACTAACACCTCAGACATATTAATTTTATAATACTTAATAGCAGCATTAACCGCCTTACCACTCAAGTTCATAAACGTATTAGGCGCAAGTAGGCGAACCTCATGACCGGCGATGGTCGCTTTGGCACTATGACCAAAACAATGCTTGTTGGCTTTGAGGCTGACACCAAGCTGATGACACAACTGGTTTAAAAACAAAAACCCGGCATTGTGCCGGGTCTTCGCATACTGCTCGCCCGGATTGCCAAGACCGACAATCAGTTTAACTGGCGATTTACTCATAAGACTTACTCTTTAGAGGAACCGTCTTCAGCTGGATTCTCAGCAGCATGGGCCGCTGACGCTTCGGCAGCCGCTTCTTCTTCCTCAAGAGCAGCAGCACTTGGGCCTTTCAGTGCAAGTACAGAGGCAACGGGAAGTTCCATATCGTCGTCTGAGTAGCTCGCTGAAAGTTCAACGTCCTTCGGCAGAGTTACGTCTGATAGATAAACCGAATCACCTGTTGATAGTGCAGACACGTCTACTTCAATATATTCAGGCAAATCACTACCCAAACAAGTAATATCGAGCGAGGTCATATTGTGAGTCATTACACCACTCTCAACCTTAACACCAGGCGCAATGTCTTCGCCTTTAAAGTGTAACGGGATGTTCATAGTGATGGTGTCTTTACGGCTTACACGTTGAAAATCAAGATGCATGATTTGTTGCTTGTATGGGTGCATTTGCACATCACGCAAGATAGCGCGTTGCAAATCATCACCCACATGCAATTGGACCAATGCGGAATGGAAAGCTTCAACGTCCAGTTGGAGAATCATCTTATTATGATCGACCAAAAGGTATTGCTCATCTTCTCCACCGCCATAGACTACTACTGGGACTTGACCATTGCGTCGCGCACGACGGCTGGCTGCTGTTCCAGAACCAGTTCTTACTTCAGCTTCTACTATAAAATTAGCACTCATTTTAAATATCTCTTTAAATGAATTGTATTAAGAACTCTTCTTAACGATGGTTATGAGCCAATCTGTTTAATAAAGTTCTCGTTTCCATCACAAACTGGTCTAAACCAAAATGTGCTCTAAGTCGTTTTCCAAGGTCTGAACCTAAACAGATTTTTACTCTTCAACGAACAACGAACTGATCGAATCACTTACCGTGATGCGTCGGATCGATTCTCCCAACAAATGAGCCACCGACAACTGTCGGATCTTGCTACTTGCTGCTGCCGCATCTGACAATGGAATAGTGTTAGTAACAACGACCTCATCCATTGTTGATGCGTTAATTCTATTGACCGCTTCACCTGACAAAACAGGATGAATTGCGTAAGCACGTACTGCTGTGGCACCGTGCTCTTTCAAAGCGTCGGCCGCTTTACAAAGCGTATTTGCGGTATCAACCATGTCATCAATAAGCACACAACTTCTGCCGTCAACTTCGCCGATAATGTTCATCACTTTAGCCACATTCGCTTTCGGTCGGCGCTTATCGATAATCGCCAAGTCAACGCCAAGTCGTTTTGCCAAGGCTCTAGCACGAACAACACCACCAACGTCTGGCGAGACAACAATCAAATTTTCTTTATCTAACTTATTTAGATCGTCCAACAACACTGGCGAACCATATATGTTATCGGTCGGTATATCAAAAAAGCCTTGAATCTGATCTGCGTGCAGATCCATCGTCAAAACTCGGTCGGCACCCGCAGTGCTGACCATTGAGGCAATCAACTTAGCACTGATTGGCACTCGAGAGTTACGCGGGCGTCGATCTTGACGGGCATAACCATAATAGGGCATTACCGCAGTAATGCGTTGTGCCGATGAACGCTTGCATGCGTCGATCATCAACAATAATTCGATCAGGTTTTTGTGACTCGGCGCGCAGGTCGGCTGGATAATAAACACATCACGGCCACGGACATTCTCTTGAATTTCGACAGCAATTTCACCATCGCTAAACTGCTCTACTCTAGCTTTCCCCAGTGGGAGCTTCAAATAGTCAACCACTTGAGCTGATAGATTTGGGTTTGCATTGCCGGAAAAAACTAGCAGATTGTCAATTGTCACTATTGCCTCGTACTGCCGACCATCGTCGACGTTTTTTTATTTCAAGGTAGCTAAAAATGAGAGTAGCCAAAATCTGGTCAACAGTTAAACAACATACATACAAAAACTGTATCGATGCAAAAACTACTGACCAAAAGCGTACAAACTCTTAACAGGTCACACTCATTAGAAATCAAATAAAGTCAATTTGGAAGGCCTCGCGGAGAGACTGATGTAGCGCTAAAACGATGTTAAAGAAATGGCTGGGGCGGAAGGATTTGAACCTTCGAATGCCGGAATCAAAATCCGGTGCGTTAGACCACTTCGCCACGCCCCATTCTCATTTCATTTATCACAATTCTTGGCTTTCCTTGCCTAGCGATTTGATTCACTCCGTAAACCGAGGCGAATTTTAACGCTATTAGAATATAGTTCAAGCATTATCTTTAAACTAAATTCAATAAAGGGTGAATATTTAGCCCTTTAGCAACAAAACCAACTGAATATGAAGGTCGCTTCGCCAATATTTCTAGACCCTGCTGTTGATTAGACACCGGCATAAATACCGAACCGCCTGAACCACTCATACGGGGTTGTCCGTATTGGTTAAGCCACTCGATCAGACTATTTACTTGCGGGTATTCAGCCCTAACAATCGCTTCTAATTGATTTTCACCAAAGCTAGAATCGATGCCTTTCTCGAGAGCGCGTATTTTCTTCATCTCGGGGGCCGCTGTCAAATGTTTATTACTAAAAATATGCACTGTTGACACACTTATTTGAGGGTTTAAAACCAGAAACCACGTTTGCGGCAATTCTAGCGGCGTTAATTGCTCTCCTACACCCTCGGCCCAAGCGGATCGCCCCATCACAAATACCGGCACATCAGCACCTAATAATAAGCCGATGTCAGCTAACTTTTCACGACTTAAGCCAACATTCCAAAGAGAGTTCAGAGCGAGAAGCACCGTTGCCGCATCAGAACTCCCCCCACCAAGCCCACCACCCATCGGCAAGCGCTTGGTGATGTCTATCTCTACGCCACAGTCGCTAGCAGCATACTGTTTGAGTAGCGTTGCAGCGCGCATACACAAATCGACCTCTTCTGAGAAGCCAAGATCATAACGTCGACTAATTCGGCCTTGGTTATTTAGCTCGAAATACAATTCGTCACCGTAATCAATAAATTGAAACACCGTTTGAAGATTGTGATAACCGTCAGGCCGTTTACCGACGATATGTAAAAAAAGGTTAATTTTTGCTGGTGCCGGCCATGCACTTTTTGCTGAATAGTTTATGTCACTCATAACGTCCAACTTTTGGTGATCAGTTTTACCACTATCTGCTTATCTATAGCCGCATTTTTTTCACCCACGGTAACCGTAGCACGCCTTTTGTTCGCTGTTGACGACTTTGTGCTGCGCGATAAAATTTTGCTAGCGACAATTTTTCTAGGCATCAACTGCCCTTGATAATCACGATAGTCAGAATACTCAATAAGCCAACCCAGCTGCTCTAGGCGCTCAACCTTCCGATTTTTATCTAGTGCATATCGATAAGTCGCCCCTGGTGCTGGCAACACAAACATCCAAGAACTCAGTGCGTCTATCGGTATTGGCCAGCCTACAATGCGCGTCAGCAGTTGCTCAGCACTATCACCTCTATGCAATAACCCCTTATTGTCAGAAAGCACCACGCCGAATTCATCAAATTGAAGCTTTATTGCACCAACACCAAGCGGACCGAACATTCGCACACTGTTAGCTTGATCCGCGAACTCCCAGATCAAATTAGCTTGCTCGTTTAGCTTTGGGGTAGACAAGCCAACCTTAGCAGAATATTGCCACGCTTTAAGCTGTCGTGCGAACTGCTGCCGCTCAACAAAAACATCAGAACTAGAGAGCCAATTCACCTCGGTCTGAGCATTAGGAGCTTTAGGCAAATTTTGGCAGGCCGCTAACAACGAGAACAGCGCTGTGATTGCTAATGCACGACAGCGCTTAACGATTAAAGGATTTAAGCAAACGTTCAAAATTATTTCTCTATGGATATGCTAACGATGGAAGTACTAACAACGAATCACTGCACTACGATTACAATAACGACTAATCACAATACTAGTGTCAGACTACTCTAATCCACTTTGAGATACTGAACTGGCGCCGCTGTTGCTCTCTAACTGTAAATTGTCGGGATCAATACCGTAGCGCTTGAGAACCTCGTTTAAAACAGCGTTTTTGGTTTCTCGGCTATACGATTGCAATAATACTGCGCGCGCTTTTTCTTGCTCGCCAGATTCCCACAAAACTTCGCCTAAATGAGCCGCCACTTCGGCCTCAGGGCTCGCATCATAGGCTTTTTGTAAAAATTCGAGCGCGGCTTCAAAATCTTTTAAGCGGTACAATACCCAACCCATACTGTCTAAAATATGCGCATCATTGGGCCGTAAGCTTAAGGCTTTAACAATTAACCCTTTAGCCTCGTCATAACGATCAGTTTGATCGGCCAAGGTATAACCTAGTGCATTTAAGGCGTTCGCATTCTTCGGCTGTTGGGCAATAATGATACCTAAATCTTGCTCAGCAATATCAATTCGACCTAACTCGCTAGCGACCAAAGCACGCGCATACAACAGCTCTAAGTTATCAGGCAAATAAACCAGGGTTTCATTGATGTAGCCAAATGCTTCATCGTATTCTCTCGCCCCCATCAGCAAATAGTGTCGAGTAATGGCAACTTGCAGATAATCATCTTCGGTGCGAGGCTTCAATGCACGCAATGTGTTCACTGCAAGCTCAACACCTTGAGTCTCATTTCGCATATTGGCTACTTGAATCTGAGCCCGCACATACATTTCTGGATCCTTAATCTGATCAAAAAGCCGCTCGGCTGTCAGGAATCTCTTTTCAATCGCGGACAAGCGAGCCAACGACCAGCGTATCTCGTCATTATGTGGCTCGATACTCAGAGCCTTAGATAAATGCTCTTTTGAGTGTTTGTTGTTATCAAGCTGCTCAGCCAACGCTGCCGCATATTGCAGCGCACCGACGTTTCTAGGCGCATCGTCGAGCACTTCTTGTATCAGAGCGTATGCATCAGCGTAGTTTTCAGCGCGGCCTAACTCGGAGGCATGGCTAATTCTCATGGAGATCGAATGCGGATATTCTGTCACGAATTGATCAATGAACAAGGCACGCTCTTCGAGTTTATCTTGTGCTTTTAGTAGATTAGCATTGAGTTGCGCTGCTAGATCCCAACCGGGTTTCAAAGATAAAGCCTGATCGACCCAGACTTCAGCCGCTTCGTACTTGTTGAATGTCTGCGCAACGTAGGCCGAACTTAATAGAACCTGAGCCGACCTCGGATACTCTTGAACCATATAGTCAACTATATCAAATCCAGCTTCAGAGTTAGTTTGGCGCACCAACAGACCGGCAAGTTGCTTGATGTACGAGTCAACGTTTTGATCACCTATTTGCTCTTCGATGGCACTTTTTGCTGCATCAGTTTGCGCCGATCCGACTAATGACAAAATAGCCATGTTCTGCGCATTGATGCTCTTAGGCTTCAAGCTTAGCCATATTTGAGAGGCCTGAGCGGCGGCATCGTAGTCAGAATTTCTCAGTGCCAGCATGGTCGCAATTCGCGCAACGCGGAAGTCTTGGCTTTTATCGGCTGCTAAAATGCCGCTATTAGTCGCTAGCGACCAATCACCTTGAAACAAGGCAAAGTTCATCATTAGCAGCTGCTGCAATGTATAAGAGTCTAAGTCCTGCAATGGCAGGTCAGGGTCTTGAAGCAACTCAGAGTCGGACGCGACATCAAGCTGGTCGGGGTTTGCTTCAATCACAACATCCCGACTTTGATGCTCGGCTCGGCCTGAATTTTGTTGCGCTTGTTCGGCTAAAACACCCGGGGACACTCGAGGCCGATGCGAATTCGGACCCGCCACACACGCAGCCAATGATAGGCAAAGCAACATACTTAGGCCGAAACTCTTCAAACTTAGGCTAATGTTCTTCGAACAAGGTTCTTTGATAACAGTTTTACGCATGTGTGACGTCTTTTAAATTGGTGAACTTAACTATCCTGATCGAGGTTTTTACCGTGATACCTTAACTTTATCAGAAGAAATAACTACAATCAGCATTCAGTGGGAATGCCGACCGAGAAACTCAGCATAACTCCAACACAAATGGAAATAGCTTAATAACTAAAGAAAAATGTAAAATCTAAACTTATTAGCGTGTTAATCAGCAAAGTTTTTGACAAAATACTGAAAAATATTAAAAAAATCCAAAAATCATTAGAAACTACAAACAATTTATAGTGTGATGCAGCTAAGCTGTGGTATTTATTAGCTAGTTTACACCTCAAACAGTCAGAGCGACCTCTTTCATTACCTGCAATATATGTTTATGCAGTGGTTAAATGAGACCTAAGCATAACTCGACGAACGGATCAAAATATCCGTAATGCCTTCACTTTTCGTTGAAAAGCTTGCCAATAGCTAGATATTGGCTGGTTTTCCGCCTCAATTGAAGACATTCCAAACTATTTTTATCTCGCCCCTGAGTTATGCTGAGGTCTCTAAATAAAAGGGCCTTAAACAAGCACCCATACTTTACCAACTCTTATGCACAGCAGCCTCATCGCGTTTCTTGGCCCACTCGCCTTCCTAGTCTTTGGATATTTAAGCCTGCTTCGACTACTCAGCAAGCAGAGCTTGGGACAGGTCAGCCTCAAACAATATCTCAGCGGCATTACCACTGGCCAATTTTTGAGCAATCTGGGCAGTAGCGCTTTTTTTGTAAGCTTGCCCGCCACCAGCTTACTACTCTTCTGGGGCTGGGGCCCGGCGTTACTTTGGTTACTCATTTTCCACCTCTTCGTTGAGTCGATCGGCCAACTGCAATACAGTTCTCAGGGCGTACATCAAAATGGCAAAGGCCAAAAGAATAGTATCCCTGACTACTTATTAAGAGCCGAAAACAGCAAGCTCGCAATTGTAGAACAAGGACTCATTCAGGCCTTCTTTTTGCTTTCAATGAGCGTAGTCACTGCTCTACTTGCAACTCTAATAGACCGCCAATCAGGGCTTTTGTTTGCGCTTCTTTTTCTACTCCCAGCCAGAACACTATTGCGACACTCAAGCTCAGCACTGCCATTAGTAGTACGGATTATAGGGGCGTTAATACTGCTAGCCGTAGGTTTGGCCTTTAGCAATCAATTGGGCTTTTCAATTTATGGAGATTGGGCACCATTTGGCGATACCGTTGCATGGTTACGATTCAACAACCCTACGGTAATTGCAGCAGTTTTAACGGTGGCGGTGTTTAGATTAGAGAAAGATGCTGGTTTTAAAAAAGACCTATCGTCTTTCGCTGGCTTGATAATCGTTTTACTAGTGATCGCAATGACAGTACAAATGCTATTGTCGCAACCCGGTCTAGATGCACCTCTCAATCATACACTCGCCAACGATCAGGGGCTCCCACCCTTTATAAGCCTTAGTTTGATTATCTTCGCCGGATTCTCAGCACTGTTGATACGCCTATTAAATGAAGAGGAAAACCAGGTCGAACCGATTAGCATCAAACCCAGCATAGAGCAATTCAGTCGGCTACAAGGAGGCAGTTTAGTACACCTAATCTTTATGATTCTGCTAGTACTTAGCTTAGCATCGGCATTGGGCATCGGCGCTTGGAAAACACACTACTTGAACTGGGGCGAATCGATCAACATTCTGGATCACCTGAACCTGGCAATCACAAGCACGCTGCATCTGATTAGCACGCAAACTGAGTCTGGCACTCTAATGAACACCATTTTATTGGCTGCACTTTGCTTTGCCGGCTTTAGCTTTATGCTTAATTGTGCCGTTCAATTAACGGTCGAGGAAAGCGGCAAGCAAAACCTCTACTCATTGGTAGTGGAGTCGAAAATACTTCAAGCCGTTCTAATTTTCATTTCCGCTAGCTACTTTATTTCGAATGGCATTAGTATCGATATTTGGCTAATAATCGGCATCTTGGGCTGGATATTGGCCACCCATTTAATGCTTGGCATGAGCTTAAATCAAGCAACGTCAGGCAAGCAAAACTCGGTATTTAGTCTTACTAGCTGCGTTTTAATGGTTGTCGGTTTACTGCAAACGATAGTGATCACCTTCAACTGGCTAACTATGGCTTATTATGCTTATGCACTGAGTGGTTTACTGCTGATAAGCATCGTTTGCCTATTGTGGTTACGGTCGGTACCACAATTAATTCAAAATTTTACTCAGAAATCTAGTAACGATTTGTTCTAGAAGGGTATAAAACAGGGTAAAATGCACTGTTAGGACATATTAAGGCTAAAGCGCAAACGGTGCTTTTAGCCAATTAACGCCATTTTTCACACGTATGTAGTAAGGTTGATTATCTAAGTTATGCACGTTTTATCCATAGGTTTAAATCACACAACGGCTCCCGTAGAGGTGCGCGAACGCGCGGCTGTAGCGGCCGAGCACTTGGATGATGCCTTAATGGACATATCAAAACGCATCGGCATTGAAGAAGCCGCAATTCTCTCGACCTGTAATCGAACCGAAGTTTATTGTCAGGTGCCTGAATCAAATATTCACGTTGTTAGCGATTGGCTATGTGATTTTCACCAATTAAAAAAAGATCAAGTAGCACCGTTTTTATACACCTTGCCGGATCAAGCGGCAGTTAGACACGCGTTTCGTGTAGCTGCGGGTTTAGATTCGATGGTAATCGGCGAGCCACAAATACTGGGGCAAATGAAGACTGCGTTTGCTAAAGCACACAAAAACGGCAACACTGGCAAGGTGTTGAACCGTTTATTTCAACATACCTTTTCGGTCGCTAAAGAGATACGTACCAGCACCAACATCGGTAGCCACGCAGTTTCAGTTGCGTATGCTGCCGTATCGCTGTCTAAGCAAATTTTTTCGGATATATCAAAGCAGACTGTCATGCTGATCGGTGCAGGTGAAACCATAGAACTCACCTGCCGACATTTATACGCTCAGGGCGTGCGCGATATCATCGTTGCCAATCGTACCGTCGAGCGAGCCGAAAGCTTAGCCAAAGAGTTCGGCGCGCAAGTCATTTCGCTACACGAATTGCCGGCTCGACTTAGTGATGCTGATATGGTTTTCAGTTCTACTGCCAGTACCCTACCGATCTTAGGTAAAGGCGCGTTTGAAAGCGCCTTGAAAAAACGCAAAAACAAGCCTGTACTAGTTGTCGACCTCGCTATTCCAAGAGATGTAGAGAAAGAAGTTGGCGACTTAAGCAATGTTTACCTTTATACCGTCGACGATTTACAGCAAGTTGTCTCTGACAATTTAGAATCACGCAAAAACGCCGCGGTTGAAGCTGAAAAAATTGTTGATGAGCAAACCTTGCAATTCATGCACTGGTTTCAAAACTTACAATCCATCCCAACGATACGTCAATTGCGTGATCGCACCAGCTCAGTCACTGAAAACGAATTAAGAAACGCTAAAAAACGATTAAAAGCAGGCGAAGACCCAAATACTGTGCTCGAACATTTTGCTTACGCACTTTCGCAAAAATTCATGCATAATCCGACTGAATCATTGCGCCAAAAACATGACGAAGCCCTACTCTCGGCGACCCGAGAGCTGTTCGGCCTAGATAATTAAAAGAGAAACAACGTGAAAGATTCCATCCGCTTTAAGCTGGAAAACCTAGTCGATCGTCAAGAAGAATTGAACGCACTTCTATCGCAACCTGAAACTATGAGTGACCAGAATGTCTTTCGTAGTCTTAGTATTGAGCTATCTGAGATCAGTCCGATTATTGAGAACTTCCAAGAATATCGCAACTTAGAAGGTGATGCCGAAGCAGCACAAATGATGATCGACGAAGACGATAAAGAAATGCGCAAGATGGGTCACGATGAGATGAACGAGATTAAAGCTCGTCAAGAAGTCTTGCTAAGCGACCTACAAAAACTATTACTGCCGAAAGACCCGAACGACGATAGCAACATCTTCTTAGAAATCCGCGCGGGTACCGGCGGTGATGAAGCGGCAATTTTCTCTGGCGATTTATTTAAGATGTACCAAAGCTATGCTGAATCGCAAAAATGGCAAGTAGAAGTGCTGAGCAAAAACGAAGGTGAGCATGGCGGCTACAAAGAAATAATCTCGCGCATCGTTGGGCATGGCGCCTATTCTAAATTAAAATTTGAATCTGGCGCACATCGTGTTCAACGCGTTCCTAAAACCGAAACTCAAGGCAGAGTGCATACTTCCGCGTGCACCGTTGCAATTCTTCCTGAGGCTGACGAAATAGCGAGCGATATGGAAATCAATCCGTCAGACTTGCGAATTGACACTTACCGAGCGTCAGGTTCCGGTGGTCAGCATGTAAATAAAACTGACTCGGCGGTTCGCTTAACACACCTTCCAACAGGCACGGTAGTTGAGTGCCAAGACGAACGTTCGCAACATAAAAACAAAGCGCGTGCAATGTCTATGCTAAAAGCCCGCATTTTAGACGCCGAACGCCAAGCACAAAACGCCGAGCAAGCTGAAACCCGTAAAAGCTTAGTCGGCAGCGGCGACCGATCAGAACGCATTCGCACCTACAACTACCCAGATGGCAGAATCTCTGATCATCGTATTAACCTAACACTCTACAAATTAGACACCATAATGGGTGGCGATTTAGGCCAAGTCGTCGACCCGCTGACGACCGAACATCAGGCCAACTTGCTTGCGGAATTGGGCGACAATGACTAGCATTGACTGACTTATATTCGACTCATTATGCTTAGTTACACGGCGTTAATTGACGACGCCACCAAACAGCTTTACGACACCACTGAAACGCCTCGGATTGATTCTGAGGTGCTGATGCAACATGTGCTACAAAAAGATATCGCATGGCTGATCGCTTATGGCGATACCCTAGCGACCGCTTACCACAGCAAGGCATTTTATGACTTAATAGCAAAACGCCATAGTGGACAACCGATTGCCTACCTAGTTGGATGGCGAGACTTTTGGACGCTATCACTGACGGTCAACGAAAATGTATTGATACCCAGACCCGATACCGAAACATTAGTCGAAGAAGCCTTAGAGCGCCTACCCAAGGACCGCTCTATCGATGTGCTAGAACTGGGTACCGGCAGCGGCGCTATCGCCCTATCAATCGCCAAGGAACGACCTCTCGCCAGCGTCATCGCCGTTGAAGTTCATCCCATGGCCCTTGAGGTTGCCAAACAAAATAATGAACGCAACAACATCACTAATGTTGAGTTTCGGCTAAGCGATTGGTTTTCCGCCGTTGACCAATCTGAACAGTTTGATTTAATTGCATCGAATCCGCCCTATGTCGAACCGAATGACCCACACCTGCAACAGGGCGACCTCAGATTTGAACCTATAACGGCACTAAGCTCGCCTGAAAATGGCCTTGCTGATATCAGAAAGATAATCGAAGCAGCGCCTTTGCACCTAAAAGATAACGGCTGGATAGTTATTGAACACGGCTTTAACCAAGACAAAGACGTCGCTGAACTTTTACATAAAAACGGTTTTAGCCAGATCACCTTACACAAAGACATCAACCAGCTACCGCGCTGTACTTGCGGCAAAAAAAGCGCTGCCAGCCAAACAGCGAAGAAGCAATGAGTGAGCTGTTTCAAGAAATAGCTCGAATCATTCTTATCGGTAACGCCAGCGAGAAATGCCAAGCCACGCATGCACTTGCTGCAAACCTAGTGAGCTTTTCGCTTAACCATCAAACTGAGGCGATGGAAATACTCGAACCAGGTTATCCCGCCAGCTTACAATTGGTCGCGCCGAGAGAACTAAAGCGCCGAGGAATTCAAGGCCAAGAAGGCCGCAATACGCTGATGCATGCAATCGCGCATATCGAGTTCAACGCAATAAACCTAGCGCTTGACGCAGCCTATCGTTTTCGCAATCAGCCAATAGAATACTATCAAGACTGGATTCAAATTGCCGATGATGAAGCTAGGCACTTCGGTTTAATTCGCGATTACTTAAATAAGCATGGATGCGACTATGGTGATTACAAGGCACACAATGGGCTTTGGGAAATGGCAGTCAATACGCAACACGATGTGGTCGCGCGTATGGCCTTAGTTCCGCGTGTACTAGAAGCTCGCGGGCTCGATGTAACCCCTGGCATTATTGAAAAATTTGAGCGTGTTAACGATCGAGCCGCAATCGATATTTTAAATGTGATATACAGCGATGAAATTGGTCATGTACTGCTTGGCTCGCAATGGTTTTTTTATCAATGCAAGCAGCGTGACTTAGAACCCAGAGCCACCTTTACCGACATGGTTGAGCGGCATCTGCACGGCCAGCTCAGAGGCCCTTTCAATATCGCAGCTCGCCTTCAAGCGGGTTTTGACGAGATTGAAATGGCAGCACTAAATTCACGTTTTGGATAAGGCCTAGACGTAATCGCGAGGTAATTGATAAGACTAAGCAATGTTTAAGTTGAAAAAAATATGAGTGTCTATATAAATACTGACAAAGGCGCGACCAAACGTTCCACTAAGAACAAACCAAAAAGAGGCTAATCAGTATGCATGCTGAATTCAATTCACTTCGTCAATGGCTATCAAGCCAAATTTTAGGGCAACCAAAATTAGTCGATCGCTTACTCATCGCCCTATTAGCCGATGGCCATTTACTGGTCGAAGGCGCACCAGGGCTGGCCAAAACTAAAGCAATTAAATCGTTAGCGGATGGCATCGAGGGCAGTTTTCAACGTATCCAGTTCACTCCCGACCTACTGCCCTCTGACATTACCGGCACCGAAATTTATCGCCCAGAAACCTCAACTTTTGCTTTTCAGCAAGGCCCTATTTTTAATAATTTAGTGCTGGCAGATGAAATCAATCGCGCGCCCGCTAAAGTTCAATCTGCGTTGTTAGAAGGAATGTCTGAACGGCAAGTCAGTGTTGGTCGAGAAACCTTAGACTTGCCTCCGTTATTCTTAGTGATGGCAACGCAAAATCCAATTGAACAAGAAGGTACCTACCCGCTACCCGAAGCCCAGCTAGACCGCTTTTTAATGCATGTTCGCATCGGCTATCCCGATGTCGCCTCTGAAAAGCAAATCTTGGCGTTATCTCGTGGCGAAGCTTTGGCAGACCAAGCAGCCAAGCCGACCCAACAAATTTCCCAACAATCAATATTAGCGGCCCGTAAAGAAGTCATGCAAGTTCACATGGCGGATTCTATCGACGAATACTTAGTACAGCTTATTCTGGCGACTCGCAACCCAGCCGCCTACGGTAGTGATTTAGCCACCTGGTTAGAGTTTGGCGCTAGCCCAAGGGCGACTATCGGTATCGACCGATGCGCTCGCTCACATGCATGGCTAAATCAACGTGACTTCGTGTCACCGGATGACATACAAGCAGTCGCTCATGATTGCTTGCGGCACCGACTCATATTAAGTTATGAGGCCGAAGCCGATGGCATTACTACCGACAAAGTCATTGATGAGTTACTTACTCGTGTAGCCGTAGCCTGAACATAACTATTGTGAACCCAGTCATCAACAACGTAGATATTTAGAAATAATAATGAATCCTACCTCAGCCCAACTTTCGTCGATGAGCGATCACGGTATAGTTACCGACTTAGCTCGCCTGTTGGGCGCCCGTCATTGGGCTCGAGGCTTAACCCTATTTTCTCGCCAAGCGGCTAGAAACCTATTGCTAGGCAATGTGCGCTCACGTTTTCGTGGTCGTGGCATGGAGTTTGAAGAGGTTCGGCGTTATCAAGCTGGAGACGACATTCGCACCATCGATTGGAAAGTCTCAGCTCGAGCACAAGGCACCTATACCAAGCTATTTTGTGAAGAGCGGGAGCGGCCATGCCACATTTTAGTCGATCAACGTCGGCCGCTCTATTTCGGCTCAAACGTGCAATTCAAATCAGTGCTTGCTGCCGAGTTAGCGGCGGCCATCGCTTGGGCTGCATTACAAGGTGGTGACCGTGTTGGCGGGCAAGTTATTGGCGAACACAATACCAGCGACAGTCGTGCTCGGCGTAGCAAACAAGCGGTGCTTCGCTTTATCCACGATGTGCATGAAGGTAACTGTCAGCTGGCTAATCAGGCTGAAGCAGAAACGCGAGCAGAAAAAATGAGCCTGGCAATAAGCTTAGAAGAATGCCGCCGAATTACTCGACCTGGTACCGCAATTTTTATCATCAGTGACTTTCACGACTTTGATCATGGGGCCGCTAAATCATTAAGTAATCTAGGCAAACACGCCGACCTAACTTTATTACAAGTGTCTGACAAACTAGAACAACAGCTGCCTAACCTCGGCAATGTCGCGATCAGTGACGGACTGCAATCTGCCAAGGTGAACCTATCGAGCTCACTAACAACGGCATATCAACAATCACGAGCTGATCAACAAACCTTATTAATCAACGCAGCCACCAAAGCCCGTGCACTTTATTCTAATATCGACACCTCGCAAACGGCTCGACAAGCATTAATTCGGCTCTTCGCTAGCTAAAACATGGAACAGCAACTAAAAGACATCTTGGAGCAACAATTACGCGCGCCACAAACGCCTGAGGCGATAAGTTGGTGGCCGCTCGCACCTGGATGGTGGATTGTCGCTGTATTGATGCTGGCCCTAGTTAGCTACGCCGCGATTAAATGGCGACAGAATCGACAAAAAAACAACTACCGCAGAAGCGCCGCGACGATGCTAGATGCTTATTATTCAGACTGGCAACAACAACCAAACGATGGTAATTACCTACTAGCGGCTAATTCGGTGATCAAGCGCGCTTGCTTACACTTCGACACTGCTTCGCGAAAACTCTCAGGCAAGGATTGGGTTAACTACTTAAACGCCTTAAGTAAAAATGATTTATCGAAAGCCACTAAAACGGCGCTAAGTAATGGGCTTTACCAAAAACAGCCGAAGGCAGATATAGAGACGGTTCATCGAGATCTAAAAGCTTGGCTGCTAGCCCACAATACACACGCAATTGACGATTCTGAAGAGGCATTGAAAGCCGAGGTTGCAAATGCTTAGTTGGCAATGGCCAGCTCTGTTCGCGTTATTGCCAATACCGCTTATTGTGCGTTGGTTAACGCGCGGCGATGATGCCAGCAGCTCGGCGATACAAGTGCCGTTCTTCGAAGCACTACAGAATTTAGAGCATTCTCATGTAAGCCCACAAGCGAGTAATTGGCTAAAAGCACTATTGCTCTGGTTGCTCTGGGCCAGTCTAGTAACGGCTGTTGCCAGACCTACTTGGGTTGGCGAACCAGTAAATTTGCCGCAGGAGCGAAGAGACCTGATGTTAGCAGTCGATATTTCCGGCTCTATGGAGCAGCAGGATATGTTAATCAACAACCGATATACCGACCGCATAACGGCAGTCAAGGCGGTGGTCGGAGAGTTTGTCGAAAAACGCGCTAGCGATCGGCTAGGCCTTATTTTGTTCGGTCAACAAGCGTACTTACAGACACCGCTGACCTTTGACAGCAAAACGGTAAACCAACAATTACAAGAAGCGCAGATCGGATTCGCCGGTAAAAATACCGCGATTGGCGATGCAATCGGCCTATCGATCAAACGCCTACGTGGCCGGCCGGCTGAAAGCAGGGTTCTCATTTTGCTCACCGATGGTGCCAATACGGCAGGCACCGAACCGCTGCAAGCCGCTACTATTGCGGCTGAAGCGAAGATTAGGATTCACACAGTGGGGGTTGGCGCTGAGGAAATGGTTACACGTAGCTTCTTCGGCCGCAACCAAAAGGTAAACCCATCAAGCGACTTGGATGAAGTTACCCTTAAGGCCATTGCCGAAAAAACTGGTGGCCAGTATTTCAGGGCTAGAGACCCTAAAGAGCTACAGAAGATCTACGCTGAGATCGACCAACTCGAACCGATGCCGGAAGAGCAAACGTTTCGACCAACCAGAAGCTTATTGCATTGGCCATTGTCAGCCGCGCTAGGCTTTAGCTTGCTACTGATGTTATTTAGGAGGATTTCGTAATGGATCCTTCTATCAACTTGGAAATGTTGCAACAGTTCCATTTCATACGCCCCGAATGGCTTTGGGGGCTACCTCTCTTTGTACTGCTATGGCTAGTGCTTAGAAATCAACCCGCAGGTCAACAATGGTCGAGTCACATACCGAAAGAAATGTTGGCTGCATTACAAATTGGTACGACAAAACAGTCTAACGCTTGGAAGTGGTCACTATTAATACTATGGCTCGGCGTAATTATCGCCGCCGCAGGCCCAAGTTGGGACAAGCAGGACTCACCGACGGTACAAAACCAGAAAGCGCTAGTACTGCTTCTCGACTTATCGCCGTCGATGCTAGCGCAAGACCTGATGCCCGACAGACTAAGCCGTGCGAAATACAAATTAATCGATGTGTTGCGACTGCAAGCCGATGGCCAAGTGGCATTGATCGCCTATGCGGGTGATGCGCATACCGTCAGCCCTCTTACCGATGACCCAAAAACGATTCAAGCCTTATTGCCTGCGTTGCACCCTGATATTATGCCTAGCCGTGGCAGCAATACCGAAGCGGCCATCGAACTTGCGCAACAACTATTGCACGATGCCGGGCTGGGCCGTGGCGATATGCTATTGATCACTGACGGCGTTAGCGAAGATGCAATAGAGACGATCATTGACGATACCGACTCAAATTATCGCCTCTCGGTATTAGCCGTAGGCGGTGGCGATGCGGCTCCGGTACCTGAAGCTAACGGTGGTTTTTTACGCGGCACTAATGGTGACATTATTTTATCAGCGGTAAACGGTAACGAACTACGCAGCATGGCGACTCGCCTGGGTGGGCGCTTCTCAATGCTTACATCCGATAATGCAGATATAGAGTCTTTAATAACCGACGACTTTGAAGACGCCGATACTAGCGACCAAGCACAGCTCAGCAGCGTAGTTTACGACGCCTGGGTCGACATGGGTCACTGGCTAGTATTGCTGATACTGCCACTGGCATTGATACTGTTTCGTAAAGGGACTATTTATTTACTGCCATTGTGTATTCCCTTGCTCTTACTGGGCCCAAGCGACTCGTATGCCGACACCGGTGCGACCGCTACATCGGCAGCGAGTGCAGCTTCAAAACCAGCATGGCAAACCGCATGGAATAATTTATGGCAAACTCCAGATCAGCAAGCTAGCGAACAATTTTCAGCCGGAGACTTTGACTCTGCCGCCAAGACGTTTCAGCAAAAAGACTGGGCTGCATTATCGAATTACAAGAATGGCGATTACCAGCAAGCGATTGAAAAACTACAAGGTTTGGACGACATCACTAGTCTATATAACAAGGGGAATGCCTTAGCCTTCAACGGCCAGTTGCAGGAAGCAATCGATGCTTATCAGCAGGTGTTAGATCAACAACCCGACCACCCAGACGCGGACCATAACAAGTCGGTAGTTGAACAGTTGTTGCAACAGTCTGATCAACAACAAAAATCAGATGACTCGTCAGACGAGAATTCGCAAGACGAATCGTCAGAGCAGAGCGATAGTGAGTCTCAAGCATCCGATAGTGAGTCTCAACCCTCTAACGAAGAGTCTCAAGCATCCGATGGTGAGTCTCAACCCTCTGACGAAGAGTCTCAACCCTCTGACGAAGAGTCTCAAGACCAATCAGAGCAACAACAGCAATCTGACTCAGAAGAAAAAGCAAAGCAGCAAGCCTCCGCAGAGGATGCTGAGCAACAATCGGAGGATGAATCCGAACAACAGTCACAAGCCGAAAAAGATGCTCAAGCAAACGCAGAAGACGACAATCAAGAAACGGAGTCGACTAGTGCCATGGTGCAAATTGAAGACACCGACCAACCTTTGCAAGACTCAAGCGAGCAGTGGCTTCGCACCATTCCGGATGACCCTAGTGGGCTGCTGAGACGTAAATTTGATTATCAAGCCCATCAGCGGCTTCAGCAATCTCGGCGCCAAAAAAACGATAAAGCGGCACAACAAAGATATTGATATTTTATGAAACTCTTATCTCACTACCTAGCCTTTGTAATCTTCGCGCTCACGCTTAACGTAGCTGCCGCTGCGAATCTGACTAGCACGGTAAATAGAAATCAGGTAAGCACCAATGAGACCCTCACCTTAACGGTCTCTATCGACCAGCAAGTAGATTCGTCAGATCTCGACCTGAGCCCATTGCAGGAGAACTTCGAGATTCTAGCTGCTACGCCGCAAACCCGCAGTTCGTTCAACATCATCAATGGCCAGTCTCAACAAACGGCATCGACCACTTGGACAATCACCTTAGTCGCCAAGAACGAAGGCATTCTGACCATCCCGGCATTCCGCCTCAAGTCAGCCATCAGCGAGCCTATTTCAATCAGAGTAAGTAACTCTCGTGCAGGCAAAAGTAGCAATCTTCCACTGGATGTATCGGTAAGCAGTGAGGCCAACGAAGTCTACCCGAATCAGCAATTCATCATCACCGTTGAGCTATCGTCAAGCATCAACGTGAGAGATCTCAGTGGCCCACAATTAGAGATTCTAGACGCCGATGTCGAAGCCTTTGATCAGCAAAATTTTCAACGTGTTGACAACGGTATCGCTCGCCAAATAGTGATACTAAAATATGCCGTATTTGCCAATAAAGCTGGCCAACTAACTGTACCGACTATGACCTACACTGGCTTACAGAATGGCCGTCGTAGTGTTTTTGGCAATAGTGGCACACAGGTAATCGCGCGCAGTAAACCGATTAAAATAGACGTCTTAGAAACGCCCGAGACCGGCAAGCGGCGATGGTTCCCAGCACAAGATGTCAGCATTAGATCGGAATGGTCAGGTGATGCGTCAGGCCTTAGCGCTGGCGAACCGATAACCCGTACAATTACAATCACCGCAAAGGGGCAAATAGCCAGCGCTATTCCTCCGCTTGAGCACGGCGCAATAAACCCCGAGTTAAAATCATATAAAGACCAGCCGCAACTTGAGACTAAAAAATCTAGTCAGGGTTTTGTCGCGACTCGCGTCGAATCTGAAGCAATTGTTGCAAACAAAGCAGGTGAGTTTGTTTTGCCAGCGCTGAGTGTCGAATGGTGGAATACCAAGACCAAGCAATGGCAAACATCTAGCATCGAGCCGCAGAC
>Ga0316189_10001541_pt1 | contig 22825 bp, 19 predicted proteins | sample LowCovwburrow_MG_FD_204930 | JGI IMG/M metagenome (GOLD analysis project Ga0316189, IMG submission 204930) | Coastal sediment microbial communities from Maine, United States - Lowes Cove worm burrow | ecosystem: Environmental > Aquatic > Marine > Coastal > Sediment | place: USA: Maine... | reverse complement strand
AAGGAATTGGAATCGCAGAAAATGCTGGCTAACTCTATGGGCCTCTTTTTGCAGAAAACGAATATTGTAAGGGACTATAAAGAAGACCTGGATGAAAACAGAATCTTTTGGCCTGAAGAGGTATGGACCTTATATAGTCCAAAATTTGAAGGTTTTTCATTAAATCCGGGGAAATTAGAATCTGTCTCCGGTCTTAATCATATGGTAAATGATGCGCTTTCTCATGCTACGGACTGCCTTGCTTACTTAAAAATATTAAGAAACGAACGTGTATTCAGATTCTGCGCAATACCTCAGGTTATGGCTATAGCTACCCTTGCCGAAGTATATAATAATCAGAAGGTTTTTACTGAAAATGTAAAAATCAGAAAAGGACTTGCTGCAAAACTGATTTTAAGTGCCGGTTCTATTCTGGAGGTAGTGAAGATTTACAAAGAGATGGCCTCTGTGATCGCCAAAAAAATCCCTCATGGATTCCCTAATTCTGAAGAAACTTTAGAATTAGTGCAGAAAATTAATGCCTATTGTGAACTGGCCCTGGCTGAGGCTCATAAGTCCCACGAAATCGCCTAGGTTTTTGTACCGAATTTCAGCTCGGTAAGCACAAATTTTTAGAATTAGGTTTTATTGTGTAGCATATAATAAAACACTGAATACATTTAATGACAAAGATTCTTTACCGAAGGAAATATAAAATTTACTTTTGTCGCTAAACACTAAGTACCAGAATTGCCCTAAGGCAATACTCCGGTAAAAAAATTAAAACTTACATTTTATGAAAACAATTAAATTTTATGCCATTGCTTTATTCTTTTGTACATTTTTAACGTATCCTTTATTAGCGCAGGATCTTGATAGTACCATAGAACCAAGAGAAAGATTAAGTCTTGTAACCATGCAGGGAACAGTTACAGATATTGTTAAAGAAACCCGCGATGTTACCCTAAAAGGGGCTAACGGAGAACTGGTTACTGTTACAGCTCGCCCGGAGGTTAAAAGGTTTGATGAAATCACAGTTGGTGATGTAATCACTTTTGACTATTATACGTATTTAAAGGCTGAGTTTCGAACCCCAACTGCTACAGAATTGGCAGAACCATTTGTTGTTTTAGAAGGGGAAGACAAGGCTCCTGCAGGTGAAGCTCCTGCAGCGGCAGTAGGAGAAATGGTTAAAGCTATTGTAACTATTGAAATACTTAACAGACCACAGATGTTGGCCACAGTAGAGGGCCCTAACGGAAATTATTTAACTATTCCCATGCAAGATGCTGCCTTTATGGAACAGCTTCACATTGGACAAGTAGTGATATTGACTTATGCAGAGGCCGTAGCCGTTTCTTTAGCGAAAGTTGAAACCGAATAACAAAGTTAAATTTATTTGTTTATAAAATGGGAGTCAAAAAGGCTCTCATTTTTTATTGTGATATTTATCATGTCAAACTCTGGTTTTACTTACTAAATTTGGCTAAAAGGAAAAGTTCACCAATTAACTAAATACAGATGAGTGAAAAAGCAACAAGGGTTAGATTCTCGCACTTCATATTTAGTTTAGGAATACTTTTAGCGCTTATCATTCCACTAAATGGGGTTTCCCAGGAGCTGGAGCCTCGAGCCCTTACCAATTTACCTAAAGAGCTTAATTTTGTTGGATTAGCCTATGCTTATGCCTCAGGAAACACCCTTCTGGACCCCTCTTTGCCTTTGGAAGACTTTGATGGGCAAATCAATACCTTAATTTTGGCCTATGTTAGAGCTATTGATTTTTTTGGTAAATCAGGAAAGGTAGATGTTATACTACCCTTTGCAGGAGGAGATTTTACAGGTATTTTTCAAAACACTTCTTTTGAAGATTCGTATACGGGATTTGGAGATTTAAGGATAAGGGCTTCTGTTAATCTTACCGGTGCACCGTCTATTAGTGCCAAGGAATTTGCCGACTTCGAACCAAAAACTATTTCTGGATTGTCCCTTCAGGTCATAATACCGACCGGTAAATATAATAAAGAGCAACTCCCTAATTTGGGAACCAACCGATGGGTAGTGAAGGCTATATATGGACTTTCTCATAGTTGGGATAACTGGATCCTGGAGGGCTATACCGGGGCATGGTTTTTTTCGGATAACAATGAGTTCCTGGGCGACAATGTCTTATCCCAAAAGTCGCTTTGGGTAGCCAAAGCAAATATTATAAGGTCCTTTAGGAAAAAAGGGATGTGGCTTGCCTTCTCTTCTGGCTATGGCTACGGTGCTGACACCTCTATCAACAATATAAAAAGAGATGCCACTATTTCTCAACTTAGGCTTGGTATAACCTATTCTTTACCTATAAACCCCAGTCATTCTTTAAAATTTACCGTGGCTTCAGGAATCCGATTTCAGCAAGGTAGTGATTTTGATGTATTTGGTGTTTCGTATGTGTACTCGTGGTTGGATAAGTCGCCGGGGAAATTGAAGAAGAAGAAGGATTGAAATTGTCTTCTTCATTGACCAACGTCATGTCGCGGCCCTTTCGAATTTACTATATTTATAAATTACACCTATTAAAATTAATTATGCCTTAATGTTTACAAAATCATTTTTGATTAAAATAGTCAAAAGAATATTGATTGCGTTGGGCATACTAATAGTCTTATGCATTTTTTTGGGATTCCTGTTCTACAAGGATGTCAAAGGTTTTATGGTGTCGCAGATTCAGGATTATATTGCAGAAATTGAATATGGAGACTTGGAAATTGAAGATATTGAAATGGTCCTTCTTCAGCACTTTCCAAATATTAGTGTAAGGCTCAGGCATATAAATTTCTATGAGAAAAAAGATTCCCTTAGAGAAAAAGACCAGTCGCCCATATTGTATGCTAAGAATATCTATCTCGATTTCGCGCCCTGGGAACTAATCAGAAATAAAAACTTAAAGGTTACGACCATAAGTATAGAAGAGGGGGTCTTAGATCTGTTTATGTACGAGGACAATAAAACTAATCTGGAAAAAGCATTTTCCAAGCTGCAGAACCTCCCTAAAGCAAATATTAATTTAGATTCGACTGCCCTAAAGGTGTCGAAGCCAAAAAAAAGCAAAACTTCCGAAAATCAAAAGAAACCAGAAGCCGCGAAGAAACTACTTGTGATTGATCTAAAAGCAATTGATCTTGACAATATAACTTTGAAGTATAATAACCCCGGTGAAAAACATTCTTCCGAGGTACAACTAGCTTCCCTCGATGGTAAGATCTTATTAAATACCCAGGGAATATCCTGCGATATTGAAACTTCATTTGAAATAACCAAAAGCGCAAAATTACCTTCTATTGCAGAGCAAAGACCGGCATCACTTTCACTCAATTTGGATTATATCGATGCTTCTCAACAAATTGTCATTCATAAAGGAGCTTTGAACTTTGAAAATGTTTCAGTAGACATTAAAGGGACTTATAACCACAAGAATGGCAACTACATTGATATGCAATTTGATGCTTCATCTAACGATATGGCTTTCCTGTCGAAATTAATCCAGGAAGATATACTGGAACAGAATATGTCATCGATTCAAAATGCCGATATCGTTTTAAACGGGCGAATAAAGGGCAAAATGGAAGATAATATTCCAAAAATAGATATGAATTTTGGTGTAAAGGACCTGAGCATGAAAGGCCCGGCCGGAAAGGGAAAATTTAATAATGTCGGTTTTGACGGGGAACTGCATACCGGTGAAGCCTCTGATTTTTCAACTGCAATTCTCTCTTTACGCAATTTAAGAGGCGAGACTCCCGGAGGTTCTGTTTCCGGAAATTTCTTTGTGAAGAATTTCCAGCACCCATATTTAAAAAGTAACGTAAATATATCACTGGATTTGGATGGTTATGACGATATTTTTCAATTTTCAAGTATCGACTCCCTTAAAGGTAAGATCAATTTCACCTCAGACTTTGATGGCTTGCTCAATCTTGAGAATGAACATGACATGGATAGTATGGGAAGCTGGTACCTGGAAATGGAGGAAATAGGGTTCAAATACATTCCCTCCGAAAAAATAATCAGCAAGCTGAATGGAACTATTAGTGAAAAAGGAAACGAGGTTACCTTACACAACCTGAGTATGGCATATGACAGCAGTAATATGAAGATAAATGGCAGGATGAGGAACCTTTATCATTTTATCTTTAATAAAGAGCAGGAGCTTGAAGCAGATCTTGCATTGAGTTCCTCTCAATTATATACTTCGCATTTTATTTTAAATCCAAATTCCACGGCCTTAATCAATGACCGTATAAGTGATTTTGAAGCTAAAGTAAAAGTGAGAGGTAGAGATAACGATGTTTATGATTCTTATTTCCCCACACTGGCCATTGAGATCCAAAATATGTCCTTTGAATTAGTTAAACTCCCTGGTCTGTCAAATCTGGAAGGCCTTATACAATTTAGAGAGACCCAAACAGGGTTTAGTGTAGATGTCCCACGACTTCATGCTAAGCTTCCTATTGGATCTGCCGATGTGTTGGGGAGTGTTGTGATCCCTGCTGATTTACAGACATTGGATGTAAATGCCGAGCTGAAACTAAATAATATCCCTGAGGAATATGTATCAGACCTGATCAGAGAAATGAATGACGGCGATTTGTTAAACGCAAAAAATATTAGTGCGGATAAATTGACTATCGTGAATGGCAATTTAAATGTATCAGGAGTACTAGAAACAGTTCCTTTTGCCTTGCGACAAACGACCATTACTGATAGCAATATTATTTTAAGGCTAGCTGATTCCACATCTTATGAGGTAAATAATCTCAGTTTGAAATTAGATAGTCTTCGCTTTAACCATTTTCCCGGTTCTTATAGGATTATAGGCATTGAAGCCTTAACAGGGAGACTGCATGCAGATGCCATTAATACATCAAGTATTCCGAAAATTCCTATTGACATTGATTTTAATGCGGCAAATGACCAATTTAATTTGGACTTTTCAAGTTTAAGAGAATCGGGTAATCAGGATAAAGGATCCTTGTTTTTGGACATTGCGAAGACTCCTCCAGATTTTGAATTCACGTATGATCTGGTAGATATCTCCATCGCATCTGTCCTTGAAGATTATACTGACAGGAAGCTTATGGAAGGAACATTGAATGCTTCTTTACAATTCACAGGAAGTGGTACCAATTGGGAAGAAGTGAGCACAAATCTGAGGGGTACCGTGAATATGACGGGCGATTCTTTAATTCTTTATGGTATTGATATTGATAATCTCCTGCGGAAATACGAACGTAGTCAAAAGTTTAATCTGGCAGATATCAGCGCCATTGTATTAGCGGGACCTATTGGTATTGCTGTAACAAAAGGAGCAAATTTTACAAGTCTTATTGCAGCTGCTAACCTGAAACCGGAGGACAGGACATATGTTTCTAAGGTAATTACCCGTTGGAGTGTTGATCATGGGGTTTTAAAAACAGAGGATGCGGCATTTAGTACATCATCCAACCGGCTTGCATTTGAGGGTGAATTTGATTTTATAAATGATTCTATCCCCGGCTTTACCGCCTATGTTCTTGATAAAAAGGGCTGCAGCCTAATGGAGCAGCGCATTTATGGTAAAATGGGTAGTGTAAAATCCGGCAATTTAAAAATTGCCAAAACCCTTCTTGGATCGGTAATAAATTTTGTCAATGCCATTGCAGGGCAAAAATGCAAACCTGTTTATCATGGAGAGGTGCAGCATCCATTATAAAAATTTACTTTTTTGTTCTATCTTGAAGATTTGGGTGGCATCTATTCATAGTTATTTGTTTTTCTATAAGATTTGTCAATATCTTTAGGCTACATATAAGCAAATAGTGATTTTAAGTTCAAATTATATTTTGATAAAAATTATTACAATAATTATAAGTTTTGGTTGTTTTTTTGCCTTTGGACAAAAAAGGGTAAGGGATTCAACCGCAATAGAATCATTCAAAGATAAATTTATTGTAAAGATTAATTTAGATTCCAAAACAGATTCTTACACCGCAGATGGCTTTGGGGGAGGTCCAGATATAAATTTGGATTCTAATTATGGATCCAGTTTATTCCTATCTCTCGAATTTCAAATTATTGGATTAAGCCTTGGTTTTTCACCCTCATTTTTACCTGGAAATAGTGATGAGGAATTAAAAGGAGAATCATCCTTTATAGATATTCAACCGAGATTAGCTTTTCAAAAATGGCTAATAGAGTTGAGATATAGTAGAATCACCGGGTATTATGTGGAAAACACTGAGGATTTTATACCCGATTGGGAGGAAAATGTAGATCCATACATTCTTATCCCTGATTTATCTAACACTATGTATGGGATAACAATTTCCCATATATTCAACCCAAATTTTTCATATAAAAATTTATTTTACCAAACTGAACGACAAAGGAAGAGTGCAGGAAGTTTTGTGCCAACATTTCAGTTTAGTTATAATAAATTCACTTTTGACCTTGAAGATATTCCAGACGATATTAAATTTAGAGGTTATAGTTCAGATTTAAGTCTGGGAATAGGTTATTACTATACCTGGGTAATAGGTGATAAATGGTTTGTTGCACCAAATGTTTCGCCTTCTGCGGGGGTTAGTTTTTCTAAAAGTACAATTACTCTCGATGGTACCACCACTGAGGAGAATATTACTTTTTTTAAAACAGTGCTTGAAAGTGGACTTCAATTAGGTTATGCTTCGGAGAGGGTAATTTTTGGTATTGCTTTTAATTATGATATTTACGGCTATGAAGGAGAGGAAGGAAGGTTTATAAACAATGACAAAACTTATGGATTACTATACTTCGGTTATCGGTTTAATTCACCGCGGTTTCTGGCCAAATCTTACGATAAGTTTGCCAAAACAAAATTTGCCAAAAAAATGAAATTATAAATAGATTAGTAACATATTTCTGTATTTTTCTCCCTAAATAATACCTAACCATCTAAAGGAAAATGTAAATGAAAATTATCTCACTCACCTTTCTGGTATTTCTTCTATGTGTTAATACAACTCAGGCCCAGGAAATTGAGGAGGAAAAGGAAATAAAACATAATGTTGCCATCTTAGTTGGGGTGACACATATACCTAAGGCTATTGAAGATGGGGAAACATTAAGACCTCAAAATTTAGCCACCATTGGGGCGGATTATTACTATCATTTTAATCAAAAATGGAAGCTTGGAGTGGTTGTGGATATTGAATTAGGTAAATACGTGGTAGAATTTCAAGGGGAAAGCCTTAAGAGGGAAGCTGCATTTGTCACTGGTCTGGTTGTCGGATATAGGATTTTAAAAGGCTGGAGTATTTTTACAGGACCCGGTGTTGAGTTTGAAAAGAATAAGAATTTATTCATATTAAGGGCAAGTACGGATTATGAATTTGAACTTGGGCAAAATTGGGGTTTAGCACCGGTTTTTAGCTATGATTTTAAAAAGGAATATGGTACATATTCCTTTGGTATTGGTGTAACTAAGGGATTCTAAGATTACCTGAAAAGGTATAGATAGCGCTGTATTTTATGGTAAATTATTTTATACGTAGATCCCAAAGCTAATTTGTTCGAAACTGGAATAGCAGAGAGAAAATGAAAAAGTACCTGTAGTGCCATATTTTTACGAACCAGATAGGTGCGTCTAAAGTAACTGGCCATATTCAACAAGGGTATTTACATGATCTAGCGAAATGAAAAACTTTAATAAATACATTGAATACCCTAAGATTTGTTACGAAAATCAATAGATTTATACTTTATATACTTTATATACTTTATATACATTTATAACGAGAACTATTAACAAAAATCAAATTTATTATGAGAAAAGGATCTTTAGCAACGACAATTCTATTGCTATTTTGCGTGGTAGTCTTTGCGCAAAAAAACGAAAAACCCAATATCCTGGTCATTTGGGGTGATGATATCGGATATTGGAATATAAGTCATAACAACCATGGGATGATGGGGTTTAAGACTCCAAATATCGACCGGGTTGCAAAAGAAGGTATTGCCTTTACTGATTATTATTCCCAGCAGAGCTGTACGGCCGGTCGTGCGGCATTCTTGGGAGGCAATGTGCCAGTTCGTACGGGTATGACAAAAGTAGGGATGCCCAATGCTCCACAAGGCTGGCAAAAAACGGATGTAACTATAGCCACAGTGATGAAAAGCCTGGGCTATGCCACCGGACAGTTTGGTAAAAACCACCAGGGAGACCGGGATGAACATTTGCCAACGATGCATGGGTTTGATGAATTCCTTGGGAACCTGTACCACTTGAATGCGGAGGAAGAACCGGAAAATGAAGACTATCCCCATGATTTGGTGCTGGCCAATGGAAAGAAATTCGAAGAGGTTTTCGGGCCCAGGGGTGTTATCCATAGTTGGGCTGACGGTAAAGGTGGACAGCGGATTGAGGATACCGGACCTCTTACCAAGAAACGCATGGAATCCATTGATGACGAAACAGTAACTGTGGCCAAGCGGTTTATCAAGGAACAGGTCGATGCCGGGAAACCCTTCTTCACCTGGTGGAACGGAACCCGTATGCACTTCCGCACTCATGTAAAGGAAGAACGTCGCCACTCCGGTAATGATGAATACACGGACGGGATGATCGAGCACGATATGCATGTGGGCCAGCTTTTGGATTATCTGGATGAGCTTGGTATTGCAGACAATACCATCGTTTTTTATTCCACTGATAACGGACCTCACTTCAATACCTGGCCAGACGCCGGTACAACTCCATTCCACGGAGAAAAGAATACTAGTTGGGAGGGGGCATTCCGGTCACCTGCCTTCATCAAATGGCCGGGGAAATTTCCAGCTGGGAAAACCCTGAATGGAATCTTTTCTCATGAAGATTGGCTACCTACCTTCGCCGCTGTTGCGGGGTCTGATGATATTGCTGATCAACTTAAAAAAGGGGTTACGCTTAATGGCAGACAGTACAAGAATTATATTGATGGAGTGAACCAATTGGACTATCTGATGGGGAAATCCGAGGAATCTGCACGCAAGGGCTTTATTTATGTGAGTGATGCAGGAGAAATCACCGCATTGCGTTACGGGGATTGGAAGGCGATGTTCCGCGTACAGCGTGTAAACCAACTGGCACTTTGGTTTGAGCCTTTTGTACAACTCAGGGGCCCATACCTGTTTAACTTAAGGCGCGATCCGTTTGAGAAAGCTTTGGAAGGCTCTAATACATATTGGGACTGGTATATAGATCGTGTTTATATGTTGGGAGGTATGCAGTATTACGCTCTGAATTTCCTTAAAACTTTTGAAGAGTTTCCTCCGAGCCAGGTGCCTGGGGACTGGAGTCTGAGTACTATTGAAGAGCAGGTTAAAAATATGATACCCACTAGCCGCTAATATTTAAATAGTTGGCATTGAAAAACAACTTCCGGGTAAGGTGAAATTTAACGCAACGGAGTGGTTGTAGATTCGTATACCTGGTATATATTAGTGTGCCGTTGTATCAACCATTAAGGTTAGAGAATAGATAAAAAGGAGTGTTTCGGGATTACCGGAGCACTCCTTTCTTGTTAGTATAATATGTAGATCCTGCACCCAACAGTATAGATGGATCTTATCGTTCTTCATTTTTAAGGTTTTATCACTAAGACTGAATTTTACCCTTAATAGTCTCTCTAAAGGTTATTTCATTGAAAAGTATATTGTTTAAATAATTCCTTTGATTGCACTATATTTATAGCCCTTAATAATTTCCATTGTGACTGATCTGCTATTTGTTTTTTTTGCAGGAATAGCCTTAACCACAGGCATAGCGTATACTGGCCTGGGTATCGTTTATAAGAAATATCGGACAAATTTCATCTTTGGTCTGTTTGCAATTGTAGCGGGGATATATTTTCTGATAAATGTTCAGGAGATGCAAAATTTCGTGTTTAGCACGTTTTTTGCCACGACCATGTTTGCCCTATTTCCCTGGTATTTCGCCTTGGAGGTTGGTTTTGTTAATCGCAAGTTTCTTTGGACCATATCCGGATTTTGTGCAGCCTATTTCCTGGCTATTATGCTAGTGTCTTATTATGATCTTCCCAATATTCACTATTTCTTTAGTTATGGAGCTTATATCTTAACAGCAGGCTATTGTGTATTTGGCATATTGAACAGGTCTGATAAAAATGATTTCCCCTTCTGGCCCTTGCTTGCTGTGGCTGTGTTTTATATCGTCTTTGTAACCGAGGAAATAATATTTAACCATTATGGTGATGTATTGCCATGGAGAAATTTTTTAAGCTTTACCTATCTGGATTTGTTTCCTGTAATTATTATTACTGTAAAGTTGATACTCCTCGTAAACGATCAGTGGCTTAAGGTAAACCTTGAAAAATCTGTAATATTTTATAAGGATAACCTTAACCTCGTATTGAATCAGTCCAAAAAATTTGTACTGACATTGGACGAGAAAGGCAAGATCTTATTTGCAAACCCTTATTTTTTTGATTTCTTCCAGGAAGACTACTCTATTACTAATAAAAATTTTAATCAATTTCTTAGAGAGGATGCTAAACAGCTTTTTAAGGAACGTGCCATAGACACAAATAATGACAATGGCAACTTGGTTACACAACTAATAACGCAAAAGGCGGAACTAACAGTGGCCTGGTCATTTGTAAAGTTAAAAGATACAGATTCACTTCAATCTCCCCGATACATTTATCTTTTTGGTGCCAACATCACTCAATTAAAAGAAACTGAGGAAGATTTGCGACAAGCCTACAAAGATCTTGAAGACTTAAAGAATAAAATTCAGGCGGAAAACATACAATTACGTAAAGAAAGTAATACCCAGGTGGCAGATAAAACATTAATTGGCGAAAGCCCTAATTTTAACTACGTTCTGAATAGAATTGAGGATGTAGCCTCTTTAAATGTGCCCGTTTTACTTGAAGGTGAAACAGGAGTGGGGAAAGAATTATTTGCCAGTGCCATTCATGATAAAAGCGCCAGAAAAGAAAATTCCTTTATTAAAGTAAACTGCGCTGCTATTCCTTCAGAGTTGATGGAAAGTGAATTATTTGGTTATGAAAAAGGAGCTTTTACAGGAGCTGAAAAGCGTAAAAAAGGAATGTTTGAATTAGCAGACAAAGGAACACTGTTTTTAGATGAGATTGGGGACCTACCTCTTTCCCTTCAACCAAAACTGCTAAGAGCCCTGGAAGATGGGGAAATACAACTCCTTGGGGCGGAAGTATTCAAGAAAGTGAATGTTCGGATAGTTGCAGCTACCAATCGTAGCTTAGAAGAAGAGGTAGAAAAGGGTCGATTTAGATCTGACCTCTATTACAGAATAAACGTTTTTCCAATTACGATACCGCCTTTAAGGCAAAGGAAATCTGATATACCACTTCTTGTAAAAGCTTTTGTAAACTCTTTTAATTCACAGTATCATAAAGATATAGTCCAAATTTCAGAGTCACTTATGGATGATCTTATTAGCTATACATGGCCAGGGAATGTAAGGCAACTGCGCAATGTAATAGAACGTGCTGTAATTACTTCCAGTGAATCCAGATTAAAGCTATCAGACTCTCTGCCTTTGTCCTCTGGCTTAGTTTCAGATCAGCAAATTGCCTATTCAGAAAATTCGGGAAAATCGTTAACCCTGGAGGAATGTGAACGGAGGCATATTACCAGAGTATTGGAGCAATGCAATTGGAAAATATCCGGCAAACAAAGTGCTTCCGAAATTCTGGATTTACCTTCCAGCACCTTGCGTTCTAAAATGAAAAAATTAGGTATTAAGGCTCAAAAGAAACTCAGCTAATTTCCACCTCACGGGTTTGTATTTCGCGACATATAGTGGCGATATATCGCTACTTATGATATATCGTTTATTAAAATTATGCGAAAAATAAAAAATATATTTATTCCAAACGGTTAACTATCTAAACTACAATTATATAAGAAAATCATTGGATATGTTCTTCTGAAGTGGCATAGTCATTGTCAAATGATGATATAGAAAATTTATTTCAACAACAACGAGCTGAATTAAATGTATGTATTTGCTTTTCCTAAGATTTAAGATACCAAAAAGTAAGCTTTATGAATTTAATCTTGCCTTGGGGCGTCTTGTAAAATGGCCGGTGTATGCCCTCCATAGTAAGGTAAATAATGATGATGGAAAAACTTTTGAATTTATTCGAAACTGGGATAACAGAGAGGAAATGAAAAAGGATTTGGAGAGCCAGATTTTTACAAATTTAATGGGTGTGGTTAAAGTGCTTGGGCATATTCAACAATCACATATATATAATGTAACGGAGGAAGAAGATTTATTAAAAGCACTGGAATAGCCCGTGAAAAAGCGCTAATACGGATGGATTTAGACTCTAAAATATTTTTAATGGGAACTATTAATTTAAAATCAATTGGACTATGAGAAAATTAGCTTTAACAATGACAATATTGTTATTGATTGTAGCAAATGTTTTTGCACAACAAAAATCGAAACCAAATATTCTGGTCATTTGGGGCGATGATATTGGCTATTCCAATATCAGTATTAATAGCCAGGGTATGATGGGCTATAAAACCCCTAATATAGATCGTATTGGCAAGGAAGGGGCAGTTTTTACGGATTGGTATGCACAGCAATCCTGTACGGCCGGAAGGGCGGCTTTTATCTTAGGGCAGCATCCTTTTAGGACAGGTTTGTTAACCATTGGTATGCCAGGGGGCGCTCAGGGGATTAAAGATAACCAGCCTACCATTGCTGAATTGTTAAAACCATTGGGATATACTTCGGGTCAGTTTGGAAAAAACCATTTGGGAGACCGGGATGAAATGTTACCTACCAACCACGGTTTCGATGAGTTCTACGGGAATTTGTATCACTTGAATGCCGAGGAAGAGCCTGAAACCTATTACTATCCTAAAGATCCTGCCTTTCATAAGGAATTTGGACCACGAGGGGTATTGCACTCTTATGCCGATGGAAAAATTGAAGATACAGGCCCAATGACCCGAAAAAGAATGGAGACGGCAGATGACGAGTTTACTGATGCCGCCATATCCTTTATAGAAAGAGCCCATAATGCGGGAAAACCATTTTTTGTATGGCTAAGTGCGACAAGAATGCATGTTTGGACCCATCTTAAGGAAGAAAGTGATGGAGTTACAGGTATTGGTCTGTATCCTGATGGGATGGTGGAGCATGATAAAGCCGTTGGTCGTGTTTTGGCCAAGCTTGAAGAATTAAAAATAATCGACAATACAGTTATCATGTACTCTACCGATAATGGTGCGGAAAAGTTCACCTGGCCTGATGGTGGCACCACCCCATTTGCCGGTGAAAAAGGGACTACCTGGGAAGGTGGTTTTAGAGTACCTGCCGTTATTCGATGGCCAGGGGTCATAAAGCCCGGTACAATTTCAAATGAGATACATTCACATGAAGACATGATGCCGACCATATTGGCTGCAGCAGGTGTTCCTGATATAAAAGAGAAATTACTTAAAGGGCATTCCGCAGCTGGAAAAACCTTTAAGGTTCACCTGGACGGCTATAATCTGATGCCCTTCTGGAAAGGCGATGTCAAGGAAAACCCTAGGAAAGAAATATTCTATTTTGATGCAGGGGGTAATCTAAATGCTCTTCGTTATAAAAATTGGAAAATTCACTTTACAATCATGGAAGGTGCTATAAACGAAGCTTACCGTAAAACACCGTCATGGCCTATTGTTATTAACTTGAGAGCCGATCCTTATGAAGTTTCATATAAATCGGCAAGTTATTTAAAATGGTATGCCGACAATATGTGGCTCTTTGTGCCTGCACAGTCTTATGTAGGCGATTTCCTGGGATCATTCAAAGAATTTCCTCCGGTAAGAGGTGGTTCATTAGGAATAGATAAAGTGTTGCAAAGTTTACAAAGCAAGCCTCAGAATTAACAGCAGGTTAGTTCATAATTAAAAAAAAACAGCCTGTCTTCTGCCAGGCTGTTTTCAATAAAATAGAAGATATGAAAAAAATCGCGATAGTAATGAGCACAATTGTGTTTGCAATGGCCATAATGTCGGGGGCATATGCCCAGAAAAGTAACATATCTAGTGAGGAAGGTGTCTGGCTCAAGGACCCTATTAGCGGTTGCAGTGTCTGGAATTCGGATCCCAGGGGAAATGAGGTAATTAGCTGGTCTGGAACCTGCAATAATGAAGGGAAGGCTTCTGGCAACGGCGTGCTTGTGTGGCTGGAAGATGGCAAAATAGTTGGTCGGTTTACGGGTACCATGGCTGAGGGTAAAGCCGAAGGTCGTGGTAAGCTCGAATTTGAAGTTGAGGATGGTTTCGCAAACTACAGTGGAGATTTCCGAAAAAGTGAAATGCACGGCCGCGGGGTGCTGATTTTTCCAGACAAAAGCCGTGCGGAAGGTGACTTCAGGCACGACAATATGAATGGCTACATTAAAGCCACCATTACGGAAGGTGGTAGTTATGAGGGGGAAGTTAAGGATAATAATCCTCATGGGAAAGGCCACCAGATAACACCGACAGGCGACGAGTACTTCGGAGAATTTGTAGATGGAAAGCGCCAGGGGAAGGGAACATTGCTGCTCACCAACGGCGATATCTACAAGGGGCAATTCAAAAATGAACTTGCCGAAGGAACAGGAATCCTTACTACGGCTGAAGGAGAAAAGTTTGAGGGATCCTTTAAAAATGGCAAACCAAATGGCGAAGGCGTCTATACAGCAACAGATGGAGAAATTGCCAGAGGTAACTTCGTTAATGGAGAGCCCAAAGGTAAAATTATATTCACATTGAAAGATGGAAGCATAAGGGAAGAAATTTGGAAAAATGGTAAAATGGTAAAGCGATGAAAACAACACAAAGAAATATGATGTTAACTATTGCTTTGATTTTCTTTGGAGCAATTTTTCAACAATCCTTACAGGCCCAGGTATTAGGAAGAGGTTTTGGGGGAGCCTTGGGAGGTGCAGCACTCGGATCATTGGTCGGAGGACGCCAAGGTGCCCAGACCGGTGCCATTATTGGTGGTGTTGTGGGCCTCGCAAGAGGGGCTAAAGAGAAAAAACAGATGGAAGCGCAGCGGGAAGCATACGCAAGACAACAGGCAGAACGTGACAGGATACAAAAAGAGCAGCAACGAGCCGAGATGGAACGCCTTAAACGACAGCAGACTAGTCAGGAAAGTTTTGAATCCGGTACCGTACTCGAGATACAGAAATCGTTAATGCGCATGGGTTTTGATCCCGGTGACATAAACGGACAGATGCAACCTGCTACTGAAAACGCCATACGGCTATATGAACAAAAATTTGGCTTACTGGAAACAGGCAGGCCATCACAGGAATTGCTGAAACATATGCTTCAAAATGGAGGTTAAACAGGAGGATATTGAATTTCTGGTATTTAGAAGGCAATTTGAGTGTACCTATCATGATCAATAAACTAAATAAAGAACCACTATTCCACTTTATTGCAGCAAGTTGCTTGGAACGTATTTTAGGTTTTTGGTAGCTATAAGCGAGAGCAGCTTTAAAAAAGGAACCAAATAAATGAGATCGAATTTCTTAAATAAAATCGAGAGGCAAATGACCGATAACCAAGATGGGCTATATAAGATGGGGCCAAATTCGATAGCAAAGCTTCGGTTTGGCGTCGTGATTTTAGTGATAGGGTTTTTGAGCCCGTTGCTTATCCCTTTGGTCTTGGCCTCTGATTGGTCAGTCGCTACCAAAGGCATTATCTCGGGTTTATTGGCATTTGGAATTCCTGAGCTATTTATGCTCCTTGCCATTATAGTAATGGGAAAACCAGGTTACGAAATTATAAAAAGAAAAGCCCATAAGTACCTTAAAAGGTTTGCACCACCCGATACTGTTAGCCTGGTTCGCTACAGGTTCGGTTTGGTTATATTCTGTCTGCCTATATTAGTGGGTATTTTAGAACCCTATCTTGCCCATTTTCACCATTTTTTCAGGGAGCTACCCTTGTGGTTTTATATGGGCCTGGATATGATTTTTATCATAGGATTATTTGTATTAGGTGGGGATTTTTGGGATAAACTAAGTGGTCTTTTTCAATTCAAGGCCAAAATAGCTAGAGATGTATAACAAACAATATGTAAACTAGGTTAATTATGAAAACAATATTTCTTAAAACAGTATTATTTATTATTATTATGTCCGTTTGGTCTTGTAATCAAACCACAAACCAAGTTAAGGATGAAAATCAAGAGCCTTGGAGTGATTTAATGAACGCCGAGTTTATTGAGAGTTATCCTACTGAAGAAACAACCGAAAAACTGTATAATGAGATGCTATTTCAACGCGCCTCTCAATCCGTAATATGGTCAATGCCGGCTATGGCATTATGGTATATGAAAAAAGGGTCTGAAGCCCAATTTGGTGAAGGTTCTAATGTTTTCCCCATTTGGAAGGATCGTTTGAATGCAAAAACCTTGGTTAGCACCCCTAATTCCGATGTTATATATGGGATGGGTTATATCGATCTAAAAAAGGATGGTCCTACAGTGATTGAGGTCCCTCCTCTACTACAAGGAATACTGGATGACTTTTGGCACAGACCACTTACTGATGTTGGTTTTGTTGGCCCGGATAAAGGTGAAGGTGGAAAATATTTATTGCTTCCACCCGGCTATGAAGGAAATGCCCCAGATGGCTATTTTACTTTTACATCCCGGACATATAATGTATTTGTTTTCTGGCGTGGATTTATTAAAGACAAAAATACAAGCGCGGCCGTCGCCCTAATGGAACAAACCAAGATTTACCCCTTAGATAAAAAGGATAATCCCCCAAAAATGGAATTTCCAAACGGTACCGGGCAACCTGCCAATATGCTTTTCCCAAGGGATTATAGTTATTTTGAAGGATTGGCCGAGTTTATTAATTATGAAACTATCGATTCAGAAGATTGGTCTATGCGTGGTATGCTAGCTACGCTAGGAATTGAAAAAGGAAAAGAATTTGCTCCCGATGCGGAGATGAAAAAAATACTGACCGCCGGTGCGGATGTGGGTATGAAAATGGCGCAATCCCTTCGCTTTGGAGATAAAATGCCAGACACTAAATATTATCCGGATCGCCAATGGAATAACGTATTAAATGTATTGGATGTAGAATTTAAAGAGGAAAGTTTTACTAATATGGATGCCAGAATGGGCATGTTCATAATTGGGTATTCCAGTAGTCCAGCTATGGTACTAAATATGGTTGGAAAGGGTTCAAAATATCCTTTTGCTTACCGTGATGCCGATGGAAATTATTTGTCAGGTGGTTCAAGTTATACGTTGAATATTCCCGGTCCTGTACCAGCAGCAAATTTTTGGTCGGTAACTTTATATGATGCCTCAAACGCATCAGGATTGGATAACGGCCAGCCATATCCATCAATAGGATCACTGGATGATTTAAAGTATAACGATGATAAATCGGTCAATTTATACTTTGGTCCCGAATTACCTGAAGGGGCACCGGAGTCGAACTGGTTAAAAACAGTACCTGGAAAAGGATGGTTTACCTTGTTCCGTTTGTACAGTCCAATGGAGCCATTTTTCGATCAAAGTTGGAAACCAGGAGATTTTGAAAAAATAAAATAAAATCATGAAAAAATCAATTTTATTCTTACTATTTGTTTCCTGTTTCTCATTTGGTTTTTCGCAGGAAGAAGATGGGGGAGGCCAGAGTGCGGCTTCTAAAGCAATGGATGCAACGGCCACTCAATGGAGTTTTCAGTTTGCCTACCAGTCTATGCCGGATTATTATGATGATCTGGTCAACGGGGTACCACGAAGACCGGGTTTGGACAATTACCTGCAATTAAGGGTAGTAGCCCCGGTTCCCTTAAAAGGCCTGACCATTTTACCACGGCTTACGCTACGGCATTATGAGGATGTTTCTAATGGAAATACCGGACTTGGAAATACCGAGATTTTTGCATTGATCATACCCAAAGCCACAGACTGGGGCTCGGGTAGGGCAGGTATAGGACCTTTAATAACAACTCCGGGAAGTAAAGGTGTATCTAAGGATGAATGGGGCTTTGGTTTTTCTGCAGCTATTGTAAATAATAGTGGCCAATGGTTTTATGGAATGTTGTTTACCCAATCCTGGAGATCTGTAGATCCAAATGCGCAGCAACCTTCAGAGGATCCAAATGAAACTACGCCAATTAGCAGCAATGCAAACCCATTAGGGATTGCACCTTTTTTGAACTATCGTTTTGGTGATTCAGGATTTTTTGTTGGTACGGCAGATTTGGTAGCCTTGTATGACTGGAATACGAAAGACTTTTATATGCCTTTCGGATTGAGGTTCGGAAAAGTATGGGTTCTGGAAAAAGGTTCTATAAATGCTTATGCAGAATACAGAACCAGTGCTGTTTATAAAGGCTGGCAGGGCCCTGCTGTTAAGAATTCGTTTCGACTCAATTTCACCTATACAATGCCTGTCGGAGGTGGAAAAAAGTAAAGTGATTTAAGTAAAAACGGTACTTTTATTAAAATAAAAATATATGTGTATAAAAGTAAATTCAATCGTTCTGCTGGTCCTTACATTGTTCCTTCATAATGGTATTTTTGCGCAGGTCGAAACTGAAACGGATGAAGGGCATTTAACCGAAGAGGAATCTGAAGGCGATGAACCTTTCTATAGATTGGGTTCTCAACGTACCTGGCCGTTTTTTAGTTTTCTGAATGACCCCGGGGATGATGCTAAGACCCTGGGAATAGAATTTGAGAGTTACCTGAATATCGGAAAATATGAGATTAAAAATATATCCTATTTTGAGGTCGATTCTTACCCCAGGGCGATCCCGGGACAGCCAAATGGTAATCCTGAAGAAACAACAGATGAAATTGTTCCTGCAGATGGTATTAATGATTTGCTCATGGGATTTTGGTTTGCCAGGAAAGGGAAGCATCATGGTAAGCATCACTTAACAGGCGGTTTTGCCGTTATGCTCCCTACCGCCACAGACCCTACCCTGGGTAGCGGAAAGTGGTCTGCCGGACCCAGCTTCGATTATGAATTTGAAAGCGGACGCTGGTTTGCGGGCGCCATCGCCCTGCAGGTTTGGTCCTTTGCGGGGCAGGCGGATCAGAAGGCCGTAAATATGCTCATGATCAAACCCTTTGTAGTTTTTAATGTGGTAAAACGTTTCGACCTTATTTATATGCCTTATGGTGTTTCGGTCTATTGGAATAAACCCGCAGGAGAAAAAGTATATTTGCCTCTTGGCGGCGGTGGCCAATATCAAATACCCCTGGGCGCTAAAACAACTTTGAACCTAGGAGCACAGTTTTTCAAGAATGTGATTCGTCCAACTAAAGGAACTGTGTACGATTTACGATTTTTGGTTGAGTTTGTTCTTTAATGAGTTTATGATCATAAAGTAAGAGTTAGCCAAAAAATAATAGTACTTAAACCAAATAGAAAAACCAATTAATTATGACTCCCGATGCTATTTATTTACAAAGATTAAGCAGGTTTATAGATGTGGTATATGCCCTCTTATTTTTCCATTTGATAATCAACTACCTACCCACCTTTGAAGACATGGAGTGGACACACAAACCTTTGGGTCTGTTAAGTCATATGGTAGACAACCGTTCAGAATTATTGAGAATTTTTATAGGTGGCGGGCTGGCATTGTTGTACTGGAATCAGAATAATAACCTCTTTAAAAACCTTATAAAAACTAACGGGGTGCACGCCTTACTCTCTCTGGTTCAGTTGTTCCTGGTGGTATTGTATGTGTATTTTGCTATTGCCGACCCGGCTTTGGTAAGTAAATCATCACCGGCACTTCAGGCCGGATGTCTTGCCCTTGCAGGGTTTACCAGTATTGGTGCCTGGATGTACGCTGCAAAAAATAAACTGATACGTGAAGAAATAGACCAGGAGCAGGTTAAAGCTTTTGCAAAAGACAACCTAATGGAACCTCTAACAGCAGTTGTAAATGTTGGGCTTGCCTTTGTGGGACCTCTTGCCTGGACTCTTGCCTGGTTTGTTCTTCCTCCCGTATTTATATGGTTATTAAAACCAAAAAATAAAAAGTTAAAAAGTAATAAATAGAAGTCGTTTTGATATAGGTGATGAAAACAGACAAAAAAACCGGAAAACGAGTAGTGAGATGCTCGAAAAAATAGGTAATGCAATCAAGGACAAAAACAAATCGGCAGTATTACTGCTGTTGGCCTGTTTTATATTTGTTTTTATTCTGCCCGCTATTGAGTTTACCTCCAACATGCTTTCCATTTTCCTTTTTTCGCTAATCATTTTTTTAGCATCTTACCCGATCTCCAGGAAAGTTATGTTTATCGGATTTGTTGTCATCCTGATTGAACTGGCAACACGGGCAACTGATTTTATATATGTACAATATTTGGCTCAATTAACTACGAATCTTTTTATAATTTTTCTTGTAGGATCAGTTATCAGGCATATAATGAACCAAAAGAACGTCTCAATTTATACGCTCGTGAATGCCTTAAACGGGTATTTATTACTTGGAATTATGTTTATGAGCCTGGTGGCTTTTTGTGATCTGTACATACCCGGCTCATTCAACTCAAGTGGTAATTCTGATATGGAATTGGTTTATTACACGCTTATAACTTTAACTACCGCCGGTTACGGAGATATTACACCTCAACTCCCTTTGGCTCAGTCTTTGGCAATGCTTATTGCAGTTACGGGTCAATTCTATGTGGCGGTTGTGGTAGCCATTTTGGTAGGGAAATATGCCAGCAAGAATTAAGATAATATAATTATATTTAGGTCTCCTATATATTCTTCTAATAATAAAAACCATGAATCCTAAAGACAAAACAACAATAAAGTTCCCTTTTATTATAAGCCTGGCCGCCTTTATAATTGCTATTGCAGGTTTTATTTACGGAGCTTCGTTAATCACTCCAATTTTGATGGCATTGTTTATTTCTATTATTTGTACACAACCCATTACGTATCTTATGAAAAAGAAGGTACCACAAGGTCTGGCCGTTTTAATTGTGTTTACCCTGCTTATAGCCATCTTTTTTGGATTTGGAGAACTAATAGGGAGTTCTCTGTCTTCTTTTTCCAATAACGCCGGGATATATGAAGAAAACCTGAATAAAATAGGTACTTCTTTTATAAGCTTTTTTAATGATCTTGGGTTTGATATTTCCTTTGATAAAATGAAAGGATTGATGGAACCTGCTAAGATAATGGGTGTTACGGCCGGAGCCCTTGGTGAACTGGGGGGATTTATGGGCAATTTATTAACGATTCTTTTTTTGGTGCTATTTCTTTTATTGGAATTAGATGATATTGCTATAAAGGTAAAGGCGATCTTAAAAGACTATTCAGCCAATTATTCCTTTTTTGATGCTATTGCCAAGAGCATTCGTCATTATCTTTCAATTAAAACACTTACAAGTCTTTTAACCGGAATTGTACTTTGGATTGTTCTGGCAATAATTGGTGTTGACTACGCCATCTTATGGGGTTTAATAGCCTTTTTATTAAATTATATTCCAACTATCGGTTCTTTTATTGCAGCTTTTCCTGCCGTTTTATTTGCGCTGGTCCAATTGGGATTCGGGGGCGCTTTGGCTACTCTTATTGCGTTTGTTGCGTTGAATATGATCATAGGAAGTATTGTTGAACCAAAATTGATGGGCCAGGGCCTGGGATTATCTACAGCGATTGTATTCGTATCCCTTATTTTTTGGGGATTCGTTTTTGGTACTGTAGGTATGTTTTTATCTGTTCCCCTAACTATGACCATGAAAATCATTCTGGAGCAAAATCCAAAGACAAAATGGATAGCCATTGTCCTGGGAACAAAAAAAGATGCTCAAGCTATGATTAATGAAAATGAATCCAATTAACCGGCAGAAGGTAAAAGTACTTTACAATATAATTTGTCAATTATGGTCATTTGAAGATCAAATGACCATTCTTTTATAACCTTCGGAGCCATGGTAGGCCAATACTAATCTTACCACATCTTTAATTCTCCATTTCTTGTAGTTTGGTAAGCGCCTCCGATTTGGAATTCACATCGAGTTTTAAATAGATATTCTGAATATGAAAATTTACCGTGCTCGTTGTAACAAAGAGCTTGTCGGCAATAAGCTTATAGGTGGCTCCCTGACACAGATAATCAATTATTTGATTTTCTCTTTCTGAAAAATTATTATATGATTTTCTGTGAAACATGGATATCACTGCTTTAACAATGTCATTACTCATGGTGGCACCTTCAAATTTGATAGAATTTAAGGCATTGTACAACCTTTTCCTGGTCACGGGTTTGGTCAGGTAACCATTTGCCCGGTTTTTGAAAGCCCTTTTTATAATCTCAAAGCCGTTTTGGGCACTTATCATAATAATTTTTACATCAGGATCCTTTTTTCTGAACATTCCAATTCCTTGAATGCCGCATACGTTGGGCATAGATACTTCAGAAACAATTATATCGGGTAATAGATCATCATAATCTTTTAAGGCTTCCTCTACCGAAACATAAATTCCTTGAAGGGAATAATCCTGGTAGGTTTCAAAATAGTACCTGTATGCCGCATGAAATAAACGGTCATTATCTATAACAATTATTTTAAGGATATTTGATTTCATATCTATTAGTATTTTGGGGTTGAAAAATATTAAGAAAATAAGAAATTAAAAGTTTGAAAATGAGCAAGTTAATACGGATAAATCATTGCTCAGTCAGCAATTTTTAAACCATAGTAAATAGGGATGTATACTAGCAAAGATACTAGCCATCAATCTCATAAAATGAAATCAAATTTGATGTTAAT
>Ga0316189_10001540_pt1 | contig 22837 bp, 16 predicted proteins | sample LowCovwburrow_MG_FD_204930 | JGI IMG/M metagenome (GOLD analysis project Ga0316189, IMG submission 204930) | Coastal sediment microbial communities from Maine, United States - Lowes Cove worm burrow | ecosystem: Environmental > Aquatic > Marine > Coastal > Sediment | place: USA: Maine... | reverse complement strand
TCGACGTCCACGACGACCCCGGGCGCATCCACTCGGTCGCCCGTGAATGCATACAGCGGGAACACCACGGGCTGGTCCAAGACCAGCTCGTACACACGGTCGGGCACGGAAACGGAGGCGCCCTCGTCCATCGCACGCGGAGCGATGCACATCGCCTGCCGAGCGCCATCGGGCCCCTCGACCCCGATGTAGTAGGCACGCGCTGTCCCTCCGCCGATGACCTCGCCGACCCCACGCCGCGCCAGGCCAGCGCGCACCGCACCGCGAGCCACCGCCGTTTCCAGCGATGTGTGCTCGAGCAGTCGTATCGGCTCGCCGTCGTACCACCCGCTGAGCACCGTGGTCAGGCGATCGATGATCGCAGGCGCATTGAACACGCCGCCGTTGAACAGCAGGAGGTCCGGTCGTGGCAGTCCATCGGTGACCTCCGCCCCTGCCTGCCGCGCGCCTTCGACATGGCGCCGCAAGAACGCGTTGATGTGACGACCGATCGCAGTATCCGTGGTGTAGGGCAACCCGAGCGTGGTGAGACCTGCCCGGGAAGCACGCTGCGCGGCTTCGGCTGCGCCCGTCACGGGTACAAACCCGTCCAGCAGCACCTGCCGCGCCGCGTCGCGCTCGATAACGATGCTCTTGGTATTGCCGATCAGCCGGGAGCCACGACCAACGTACGAGATCACAGCCTCGGCGGGCGCGTCCGCGGCCAGCAGTGTCTCTTTGGCTTGCCTCGCCGACTGCACAAGCGCCGACCACACGGTCGCATCGTTGGGTCGCTCGATGCCCGCCGACTGCAAGGCATGCACGGCGAGCGCGGCGTCCATGTTGTCGCCGCCAAGCATCAGGTGGCCACCCACTGCAATGCGCTCGATCTTGGGCTGCCCGCCTGCGTCGTCCGGAGCCTGGACCTCAAGCAGGGTGAGGTCGGTCGTGCCGCCGCCGACATCAACGACAAGGATCAATCGGGCGTCGCCGAGCTGCTCGCCGAGGTCGTCGGCGTGCGCACCAAGGAAGTCGTAGAAGGCTGCCTGCGGCTCCTCGAGCAGCCGCACTTCACCCAGCCCAGCTTCGGCCGCCGCCTGCGTCGTCAGCTCGCGCGCACCTTCGTCGAACGAGGCGGGAACGGTCACCACCACGTCTTGGTCGGGGAGCTTGGCCTCGGGATAGCGCTGCTGCCATGCCTCACGCAGGTGGGCGAGATAGGCGACCTGAGCGTCGAACGGGGAGACGTGCGGCTCTTCGTCTGGAGCGCTCCACGGCAGGATCGGCGCACGCCGATTCACGCCGCCGTGGCAGACCCAGCTCTTCGCTGAGGCCACGAGGCGGTTGGGCGCTTTGGCCCCGAGTCGACGCGCCAGCTCCCCCACGACGGGAGCGTCTGCGCCCCACGGAAGGCTGCGCTCGTGCTCGGGCAACTCGCCGGGCGCGGGCAGGTACATGAACGACGGGAGCAGCGCAGGGCTCCCCACCTCACCCGGGGCAACGAGTTGCGGCACGTTGAGCTGATGAACGGCCGGATGGCTCAGCGAAGCCGCTGCCACGGCGCAATGAGTGGTGCCCAGATCGATGCCGACGACGAAGCTCTCGGACACGCCGCGCACTGTACCCGAACGGTGACGACGGCTGACAGGCCGCGCAAAAGGGTCCCAAGGGCCTTTGGTCGAGGTTTTCGCGCAAAGTCACGGCAAATCGTGTGCGAGAAAAATGGAACCGGGGCCAAGCGGACTACAACTACACAAACGAGGCTTTCTTATGAAACTGACCGGATACCCTCTCGCACTTCTCTTCACTCTCACCGCGTGTCCAGGTGCGGACGACAGCGGCGCCACGGCGAGCAACGGCGATACCGCGGCCGAGACCACGAGCGGTGACGACGGCGGGCCGACGGGCGTCGGCAGCACGGGCGGCGGCGGCGATCAGGGGAGCACGGACGGCGGGGGCAGCACGGACGGCGGGGGCAGCACGGGTGCGGACGGCAGCACGACGCGCGGCGGCTCCGACGAAGGCGGCTCGACCGACGAAGGCGGCTCGACCGACGACGGCGACTCTTCCGACGACGGCGGCTCTTCCGACGAAGGCAGCTCGGACGGCGGCAAGATGTGCGACCCGACGCTGGGTTGCGGCGACGCCGAGACGTGCGTCGATGGCGTGCTCTATCCGAGCACGTGTGGACCCGACAACTGCGACCGACCGATCGGCAAGTGCAAGGCCGAGTGCGATCCCACGCTCATTTGCGCAGAGGTCATCACCTGCATCGACGGCCTTCAGTTCCCGACCGCATGTGGGCCCACCAACTGCGACGCGCCGATCGGTGAGTGCAAGGCCTAGCAGGTCGATGCGGGCAGGCGCCGACGGGCGCACCCAGTTCAGCCCGATTCAGCCCGTAGGTACGCCAGCAGTGCTCAAGGCAAACCCGGTCATGTCGCTGTACGTGTACGCGCCAACGAGCCCGGCGTACGTGTCGACCGTCCCGGTTGTTGGGTCGACGCGATAGGCCTCGCTGCCCGCAAACGTCACGCCCCAAACGTTGCCGTTGAAGTCGATGCTGACCCCGTGCACGTAGCTGGGGATCGCCAGCTCAGCGATCGGCTGCACCGTCTCGGTGTCGATACCCACGAGCACCCCTTCGCTGTAGCGGCTGTGCCACAGCGTGCCCTGGCCGTCGGTCATACAACCGCCGATGCCTGAGCCCGAGCCGAGAAACGTCTGGTAGGTCGCCGTCGCCTCGTCGAACCGCGAGGCACCACCGCCGCCGCAAAGCCAAGGGCGCCCCTGCGAGTCGACCGCGATCCCGTAGCTGGGTGCGCCGACGACCGCGGGGAAGAGCTCGTATGTGAGCGTTTGCCGATCAACGCGGATCAGCCGAGTTCCGCTTTCGGTGCCCCAGAAGTTGCCTTCGCCATCGACTGCGCCACCGTAAATCCCGATCCCGTTGTTCACCTCAGGAAGGATCACCGTCTCTTCGATGACGCCCGTGTCGCCATCGATCAACACGACTTCGGCCGCCCCGACTCCGCCGCCCGCGCCCGAAGTCCAGAGCTTCTCGTTGACCCACGAACACGTGGCTTCGTTCCAATCACCCGGTGCCCACGCCAGCGGCCGGTTGCTGCCGTACGAGAAGGGCGTGTGCCAAACGCGACACTCTTCTTGATCCCACGCCAAAATATCCGCGGCGCCCGTGGACGTCTGGATGCCCGGAGTGCCGTTGGATTCGGTGCAATCGGCCGGGTTGGCGTAGAACTTCGACACGCCGCCGCTGCGGCTGGCAACTGCCGCATCGCCCGTGAGCGAGACCGAGGTCCGCGACGGGTTTCCGAGCAAGTCAGGGCGCACGTAGTAGCGACCTTCCTCGACCATGGTCGACGTGTTGAGCTTGGTCAGCGTGTTCTGAGAGCTGTTGGAGATCCAGATGTGCGAGAGCGGCGCTGCGGCACCGCCACCGTTGCCATCGCTGCACGAGCCCTCGCCCGCGGGTGCCCCCACGTCGAACAGCGGTGCGCCATCTCCGTCCCCGTCGGCAGAGTCCACACCGTTGTCGGCAGAGTTGCCCCCACTTCCGTCGCCGTCGCCTTCCGCGGTGCCTTCACCATCGCCGTCCCCGTCTTGGCCGGCCGACGGAATGCCGCCACCGCCGTCCGCGGACGCGCGGCCGTCGGATGAATCCGAGCCGCAGTGAAGGCACAGCAGTGGCAGTACGGCCGCGATGATTGGATAGCGCATGACAAGTCCCCCCATGCAGCGCACCCCCAAAGTGAGCTGCACCCCCGATGTTCGCACGTTTGCGAAGCTCAGGTCTGCGCCAAAATGCTGAACAAACGTGGAAACCGTTGTTCCATCTGGTCGATGTCGTCCAGGTCCGCCGCTTCGAGCGCCTTGGGGACAAGGTCCCTCACGGGGTAGTCGTCGAACCGACGTCGAGTGACGCTGAGCCAAGCCTGGCGCGGGGCGCCGTGGATCTTGGCCTCCGCGTCGATCCCTCGAGGATCCCAGCTCGCCCTTACGACGTTCGCGAGGCTGTCTGGGTGTTGGAGGGCTTCCGCGTAGACCTGTGAACCCATACCGATGAGCCAGCACCGAAAGTCGAAGAAGCCGTCCGCGGAGGTGCCTCCGTTGATGAGATGCGCCGCGGCCCACAGGTCGGAGCGACACGCTCGCTCGGCCAGCGCGAGGAACTGGTGGTCCCAACTGATGATCTCGTCCGCTCGGAGTTTCGCCAGCGCTTCGACCAAGCGGTCGTTCCAACGCTCGACGGACGACGGATCGGATTTGCATGCAGTCTGGATGACGGACCAGAACGTCTCGTCACCGCGCACGACGAGGAGCATAGGCCACCTCGCCTGCGTCGCCGACGCTACAGTGCTCCCATCCAGTTGGTGGCGTCCTCGCGCGTGCGGAACGCCTTCATCCGCTGGCGACTGACCATCGACATCGTTGCGATGAGCGCAAACCACAGCGGCTTTTCGACCAGGATGGCGAGGCCACGGATCCGATCACGATGCGCCGCGTTCCACGCGACAAACGCTTCGCGGGCGGCAAGCTCGTAGCCGGTCATCGCGGAGCAATCGAGCAGCACAGCGGGCCTGTCGTCGCGGTCCTCGAGCGCCAACGCGAGTCGGTCCAACTCCTGCTGGAGGACATCGGGCGTCAGGTGGCCGATCAGCTTGGCGTTGATGATTGCACCCATCCGAGAATCCCTCAGAACAGCGTAACAACGGCCTACAGCGCTGATCGGCGCGAAAACGGTCACCCGCTTCTAGCGGGTGATGAGCTGCGCCTGCAGCCAAGTTACGTGGCCGGAGGTCGTGAACGCGACACGGTGCGGCCCGTATCCGGACGCCTCTTACACCGAAATGTCGTTCCCTCGATCGCTCCAGCAACGGTCACTCGGCTTCGGCCAGCGCCAAGGGGCCTGGTTGGGCGAGCACCACGATCTCTCCGAACATGCGGCGAAGCGCCTCGTCTCGCCCACCGCTGGTGCGGCGCCAGAGCATGCGCCCGCCAAGCCAGCCCAACAGCGCTCCCGAGAGCACCAACGGACCCATCGCAAGCAACAAGACGGACTTCAGCACCAGCGCCTTGAGCGGGACCATTCCCATGAAACCAGTCACCCCACCACCGACCGTCGCCAATCCCACGGTCGTGCTGGCGTCGACAGGCATCCGCTCCTCGAGACGAAGCGTCGTCCGGTCACCCGACTGCACAACGCTGAAGTGAATCGTCCGCGCGGAGTTCTTTGTCGACCAGATTCGCGCGCCGCCGGTCTCCGTCAACTCGCCTGGGTCGCCGAGGTGTCGACGGAGTACCTCGAGCATGCGCGTCAGGGTCGCGTCGTCGATGGCACCGTCGACGGTCTCCTCGAACATCACATCGGTCTTACCGCCAAGCCACCACACGGGGCGGTTGCGCACATCCTGCACGGACACCTCGGAAACAGCCCGCGCGACGAGTGCCTTGGGAATCCCCAGCTCGGTGACCACCTCCTCGATCTCAGCCCGCGTCATGGCACGGCCGTCGGCTCCCTCCCCCGCCCCTTCGTGCAGCTCCGCGACACGTTTGAGGATGAGCCCGACCTCGCGGTCGTCATAGCGCCGGTCGTCTGCCACGGCGCAGCTTACAAGTGTTCGGCGCCGTTTGTTCCCCAAGGCGGCCGTAACTGTCCTCGACGCGCTGCGGCGCCGGACGTAGCATCCAAACGTGCCGACAAGCGGCTCCCCGGGGTCGGACGCATCGGCCGACACGCTGATCACCGTGGGCGGCGAAGCCCCGACCGTGGGGTATGGCAAAGACCTTGGTGAGGGCATGCGGCTGGGGCGATACGTCCTGCTCGAACGCCTGGGCGAGGGGGGTATGGGCGTTGTGTTTGCCGCGTTCGACCCGCAGCTGGACCGTAAGGTCGCCGTCAAGCTCCTGCGCGCTGCCCGTCGCACGACTCCATCGGGCGCCGCGCGAATGCTGCGGGAGGCCAAGGCTTTGGCCAGCGTCTCACACCCCAACGTCGTCGGCGTTCACGACGTCGGAACCTACGAAGGGGGTGTGTTCATCGCGATGGAATACGTCGAGGGGGCAACGCTACGCGACTGGCTCGAGACGCCGCGACCGTGGCGCGAGGTCGTGACGACGATGATCGATGCCGCGCGAGGGTTGGCGGCGGTGCACGACAACGGGCTGGTGCACCGCGACTTCAAGCCAGACAACGTCATGGTCGACGCGCAAGGCCGAGTTCGGGTCATGGACTTCGGTCTGGCCCACGCAGAGCGCAACCACACCCCCGCGCCGCAACGGGTCGAGCCGGGTGACGACTTTGAGCCCGGCGAGCACCCTGCGATCCAAGTCAGCGTGCGCGATCGGCTGACCCGTACAGGAGCCATTCGTGGAACGCCCGCATACATGGCCCCGGAGCAGCACCTCGGGCTGCCCGTCGACGCGCGCACAGATCAGTTCGCGTTCTGCATCGCGTTGTACCAGGCCTTGTTTCATCAAGATCCATTTCCCACGGCAAACATGACGGAGCTTGTCGTCGCCGTGTGCGAGGCAGAACCCACCGTACCGCCAAAGTCCGTCGCGGTGCCGGCCTGGGCACGTCGCGTCACGTTCCGTGGTCTGCTCAAGCTGCCCGACGAGCGCTTCGCATCCATGCACGAGCTCATCGATGCGCTTGAACAAGGCCTCGGTTCGCGCCGCCGCCGTCAGACCCTCGTTGCCGGAGGACTGGCGGTGGCCACACTCGGGGCCAGCTTCGCGTACGCCTCGAGAAGTTCAACCGACGCCGACTGCCCCGATGCCACGCAAAGGTTGGCCTCGACGTGGGACGACGATGCGCGACGACGCGTCGTGACAGGGTTTGAGGCGGTCCCGCTCCCCGTCGCCGACTCTATGGCGTCAAGCGTCACCGCGGGCCTCGACGACTACGCCGAGGCTTGGACACAAATGTATGCCGAGTCGTGCGTAGCCCACCGCGTCTTGCACGAAATCGATGCGGATGTATGGCGGAGAAGAGTCGCGTGTCTCGACCAACGCCGCCGCAGCCTCCGCGGTCTGATCGACGTGCTGGCGACCGCGGATGCAGACGTCGTCGTCAACGGCTTGGACGCTGTCTCTCGGCTGCCCCCGATCGAGCCCTGCGCCGATGCGCGCCCGAGGGCTGATGCGACCGAGTCGCTCGACGACGAAACTCAGGCCGCCGTGGACGCCATCGACGCAGTGCTTGCGCAAGCGCGGGCGCTCGAGACTGCGGGCAGCTTCACGCGCAGCGCTGCGCTGACACAAGAACAAGTCGCGGCCGCGGACGCACTCGGGCACGCGCCGTCACGATGCGCAGGGTTGCTTCAGCTGGGCCGCGTGCGGGCGCTTCAATCCCAATCGGGTCCGGCTGCCGACGCCTTCTCCCGAGCCCACTTGTTGGCGATCGAGCACAAGCTCCCGCGGATGGCTGCCGAAGCTGCGATCGGATCGCTGGACGCGGTTGTCGGCGTCGGACACCGAACGACGCGGCTCGAGGCGTTGGTCGGGACTGCGACCGCGCACGCCCTCGCCGTCGACGATCCCCAAATCGACGCATCGTTGTACCTCGCGCACGGGCGCGCCCTGCAGGCCGCCGAGAAGCTCACCGACGCCCGCCTCAAGCTCGAGCAGGCACTGCTGGCAGTCGCGGCGGTTCACGGCGACCGCTCGCGCCCCGTGGCCGATGCTCTGCTCGCGTTGGCTCAGGTGGCCGACCACGACGGCTTGCTCGTCGAGGCGGAGGCGTACGTCGAGCGTGCGTCCTCGATCGCGGGCGCGCTGTATGACCAACACACGCCGCTGGACTACCAGCTCGCGCTGCAGCGCGGGAGACTCCACGTCGCTCACAAGCGCTACGACGACGCACATCGCGAGTACGAGAGCGCTCGCAAGATCGCGACCGCGCTCCGCGGTCCTGAACACGCAGACGTTGGGGTCGCAGTTTCAGCGCTCGGTCGCGTCGCGTTCAAGCGTAAGGATCTCCCCAGAGCGCTCGAGCTGGCGACACAGTCGTGTGACTTGCTCGCAAAGACCGACGCCCCCCTTGCAACGGCCAGCGCCCTCACAAACCGCGGAAACGCGCTGGGCACGATGGGGCGGCTCGACGAATCAGACGAGAGTTTTCTGGGTGCGCTCGCTGCCTATGAGTCGCGCCTGGGATCCGATCATCCGCGGCTGGGGGTCGTGCTGAACAACCTCGGATACTCCGCGGCTCTGCGAAGCAAGCGCGACGACGCACGCGCGTATTATGAGCGCGGCATCGAGGTGCAGGGGGCCGCGTATGGGGTCGACCACATCCGCTTGGAGCTTCTACGCCGCAACCTGGCCGACCTCGCGCTGCAGCAGGGGCGCTTCGCTGAGGCTCTCCACCAATACCAACGCGTCATCGATGCCCGCACTGCGCTCTATGGCCCCGACAACCCGGATCTCGCGCCATCGTTGTCGGGGGTGGGTCGCGCGTTGGCCGGGCTCGAGCGCCCCAAGCAAGCGACGGCTGCGCTCGAGCGGGCGGTGCGGTTGTTCGAGCAGACCCCCAAAGACTGGCGCCTCGCACAAGCCCGTATGGCGCTCGCGGAGTTGATCGTTTTGGAGGATCAAGCGCGAGCGCTGGACCTGGCGAAGTTGGCGGCGGAGCGCATGCCTGCGGATTCGAGGCTGGGGGCGTGGGCCCGAGCCTTCGCGGCGACACCGCGTTGAGGGCCGACCCGCTGCTGCGACATGGTCGGGAACATTCAGCAGCGCAAAACGAGTCACCCGACCGGGGGGAGTCGTTGCGTAGAATCTCGAACGTCTTAGTACTGTCGATCGTCGGTTTGTGGGCTGGGGCGTGGATTGGGGTCTCGTGCACCGTCGACTACCCGACGGTTGCGTTTCGTTGTAATCCGCAGCAGGCCGACAACTGTCCCCAGACGCACTTTTGCTGCTCCGACGACCCATCCGCCGAGGGCGGTGGCTTGCCTGCGTTCATCGGTCAGGACATCAGCGGAGCGCAGGCACCCTACTTCGCGGGGAGCAACAACGCCTTGGGCACGCAGGGGATGTGCGTGCGCACCGAAGACCTCTCGGGAGCCGCTGCACTTGCGGAGCCCGCGGCGGCGGGGTGCCCAATCCCGTGCAACCCGACTTGGGCCGCCGACGAGATCGCGACCGTATGCGGGGCCTCGCGGCAGTGCTGCCAAACGGTGCCACTCGAGCCCGCCGACTGCGTGCTGGACGACGGCGTCTGGCGTGCCGTCCGGGGCTCGGACATTGGGGAGACAACCGAGAGCGGGACGCCCGTCACCACGTGGCTGCCGGCAGATCACGCCACACATCAAGATCCCAGAGGCAACGCCTGCTTGCGCATCGCGATGAACGATGCCGAGAGCGAGGTGTTTGCAGACTGCGTGGGTCAGCTCTCAGTGGCCGACCAACGCGGGTTCTGCCTTGGCCTTGGCGCGGACCAAGCGTGCCCAACGGCGGACCCGACGTTCACCGACGCTTGCGCGGCGCTCAACGAAGCGGGCGGCTGATGTGGAGCGCTCGGGGCTGCGAGCATGCATCCCCGACCGCGCCGACCCAGCCGCGCCTCAGCCTACCGGGCTGATGGTTTCGGCGATGATTCCCGTGAGGCAGTCGACCGCGGGCGAGAAGTCATCGTCGCAGATCGACTCGATGCAGCAGCGCTTGCGCATCTGGCCCGTCGCGTCGTCGACAAGGTTCAAGCTCTCGCAGACGTCACGGATTCGTACGGGGGGCACGGCCTGGCCGGTAAAGACCTCGACCTCCTTCTCCCCACCGTCTCCATCATCCACGATCATCGTCGTTTTGCCCGTACATCCCGGGCCGATTCCAAACTCCCACTGTTTGTGGACCGCGGTGAGCCCGCTGCCCCAATCGGCGGGCAAGATGTCGCCGCCCTCCGACGTGCCGTCGTACTCCCCGTCTTTCCAATCGCGGTAGACGAGGTCGGCGATGCCCCCCTCGATCGCTTCGAACGGGGGTGATGCCTCGCGCTCCGTCACGGGCGGCACGCCCAACACACCCAGCATGACGACGTCGTTGTGCAGCTCGGTCTGGATGTACTGCAAAAACTCCTTGTAACGCGTGGTCGAGTGCAGGACCTCGTTGTCCTTGGGTGCGCACGATTCGTACACGCCGTCGCCGTCGTCGTCGGTGCAGTCGACACCCGCGCGCCAGCACACGCCCGAGCTCGGCAACTTGACCTCGGCCTCAGGGTCTTCGGCCCAGTACTCATTGTTATCGCCGTCGGTGAACCAGGAGAAACCGTCGGGTGCTCGCACCGAGCAGTCGGCCTCATCCGTGATGATGGCGATGGCCAGCGTCGAGCCGCGCCGAATGAACCCGCGCCCAACCCAGCCCCACTGCTCGTCGGCCTCGCACTCGGGCGAGCTTGGGTCGTTCCAGCACGCCTCAGGCCGAAGTGCCTGCAGCATCGTCTCCAGCGGCGCCTCATAGCCACAGCCCTCGATGCCCTGCGGCGCCATGCACGACAACGCGGCGGCCACGTCTCCCATCGGGACGTTGGAGCCCATCGGGTCGAAGTGGATGAACGGGTCTCCACCAGGCACGACATCGGACGGGCACTCGTTGGTGCACGCCTCGGGAATCTTCGTGGGGTTGAACGGGTGCGCGCTGGTGAATGACGAGATGCGTTCGTTGCAGCCCGAGAAGATCGGCGCCCCCTGGCTTGGGCTGTAACCCTCCTTGTAGAACTCGCTGCACAGCGGGTGACCGAAGTCGCTGGTCGTCACCATGATATTGACGTCGGCTTTGATCGTGCCGTCGTCGCCATCGAGGTTGGAGAGCCGCTCGATGAGACGCGGAAAGTTCGCCGAGAGGTTGAGCTGCTCCTCCCCCATCGTGGCCGAGTTGTCGATGACAAACAGGATGTCAATGAGCTCGCAGTCGGAGTCCCCGTTGCAGCCGACCGGTAGGCCGCTGTTGCCGCTACCGATGTCGAAGCGCTCGCCCGTGCTCCCGCCATCGTCGCTGTCGTCGCCACTTTCGGCTGTGCCCGTGGTGCCCGTGTCGTCCCCCGTCCCCTCGGGCGGGCGGTCCTCCCCGCACCCCACAGTGAGAACCAGACCGCCAAGTACCCAACCCATCCAACGCTTGCCGCTATCCATATCGATCTCCTATCCAGCCGGGGTCCAACCACCCGCATTCGCCAACGCAAAACCCGTCATGTCGCTGTACGTGTAGGGCCAGACCAGGCCGTACACCGTCTCGAATTCGCCGGTTTCGGGATCAACACGGTGGGCACGGTCCTCACCCGTCACCGCCCAAACGTAGCCTTGAAAATCGACGCTGATGCCCTTGAGGTACGTCCAGCCCTGCCCGTCATCGACGGGGTGTGTCGCAACGATCTCCATCGTGTCGGTGTCCACCCCCGTGAGGCGGTCGCCTCCGAGCCACAGGACCCCGTCGGCGTCGACCATGCACCCGGCACCTCCAGATCCCTGGATGACGACCGAATCCCAGATCTCAGTCGCGGGGTCAAAACGCGACGCCTGGTAGTCACACGTCCACAAGCGACCCTGCCTGTCCACCGTCATGCCGTAACCGCCACCCGTCTGCGGCCAGGTATCCACCTCCATGTCCGCGAGCCGGACGCGGACGACCGTCCCGCCGCCCAGCTGCGTCCCGAAGAAGTTGCCCGCCTGGTCGACGGCTCCTCCGTACAGCCCAAAGCCATCTTGCTGGACGCTCGGAATGTTGACGAGCTCCTCCACCACGCCCGTGTCTCCGTTGAGCAGCACAACATCCACCCCTTGGGCTGGGCCACCACCGCCGCCCCCGTCGCCGCCACCTTCGCCGCCGCCGTCGTCACCATCACCACCGCCGTCGCCACCGTCCGGCCCGCCCTTGCCGCCCCAAAAATTGCTGGCGCCCGAGGTCCATACCTTGGCGTCCAGGTACTGGCACTGCGTCTGGCTCCACACGCCTGGCGTCCATGCAACCGGGCGTTGAGAGTCGTAGTCGAACTCTGAAAACCAGGCTCGGCACTCCTCGTCGTCCCACGCCAGGACGTCATCGGGGCCGGTCGAGGTCTGAATCTGGCCGTCGTTGTTGGCGTCGCTGCAGTTCGCCGGGTTGGCGTAGAACTTCACGATGCCCCCGTTGCGATTCGCAACCGCCACGTCTCCGTTGAGGTTGACCGAGGTCCGCGAGGGGTCGCCACCGACCGGGTGCGTGCGGTAGCGGCCAACCTCCTCCAGGGTCACCGTATTGATTTTGCTGACAGTGCCCTCGCCGCTATTGGCCACCCAGATGAATGAGAACTGCGGTCCACCATTGCCACCGCCGCCCTTGCTGGATTCGCAATTCGTTGGAGGCGGGGGCGCATCGGGAATGCCGCCCACGTCATACTTTGGCGCAGGGGCCCCGTCGGTTCCCGAAGAATCGTCTGCGGTGACTGAGGCATCGTCAGCGCCGTTTGACGTGCTTGCCGCCGAACTCGTCCCGCCATCCTCCCCGCCCCCGGTGAGACCGGGGCCAGGGGACTGCCGACACCCACCGCCCAGCAGACAAAGCGCACCAACCAAAACACTACTCGCCCTCAAGGGACCCACGCACAAACCAACCATGTCGAACCTACCTTCGCGGGGCCGTTCGCCGGACCGCACCCCTTCAATGTCCGCAGAGGTCGGGTTTCATCGCCCAATCTCCGACTTTTTTTCATTTGGTTTGTCCGGGTCCGTCGCAACGGCGCCGTCCGCGGTGCATTTTTCGTCCAATGCCCGTGGATACGGGTTCTGGTTGCCTTCCTTCGACTTTTCTCGGTCCCATTGCAGCGGGCCCGCGACGGTGGCATCCACGGTCCCGCGTGGAACCGCTTGATTTCGTCTCCCGGGTCATTCTCGCCGTCATCGCGCCATGGCGGGTGCTGTTTGACGGCCGGTACGCCGCGTCGGTCAAGGGCATCGACGAGCCTCCCAAAGCGCTGCCCGAGCCGACCAAGCCCAAGGAGCCGGAGATCAAGCCGACCGAAGAGGAACGGGATCTCACTCCTGCACTGCAGCTGCTCGCGATTCTTCAACGAGAGGGTCGCCTCATCGATTTCCTTCAAGAGGATCTCGCAGGCGCCTCGGACGGCGACATCGGCGCTGCCGCTCGCGTCGTGCACGACGGGTGCAAGAAGGGCATCGCCGACTACTTGGATCTGGCCCAGATCCGAGCGGAGGAAGAGGGCGACAAGGTCGAGCTCGAGGCCGGCTTTGACGCTGCGCGCATCAAGGTGACGGGCAATGTCGTGGGCGACCCGCCGTTCAAGGGCACATTGGCCCACCACGGCTGGGTGGTCGACAAGATCCGCCTGCCGGACCTGGCCGAGGGCCACGATCCTTCGATCGTCGCTCCCGCCGAGGTCGAACTTTAGCGCGACGAGGACAAAGCGTGACCGAGCAAGACACTCCCATCGCCGTCGGGATCGATCTCGGCACGACAAACTGCGCGCTGGCGTTTGCGACTGGGGCCAGTGATACCCCGCAGCCGCTGCAGGTCCCGCAAGTGATCGCAGCCGGCGAGGTCACCCCACGCGCGCTGCTGCCCTCCTTCTTGTACTTCCCTTCGGACGCGGAGTTCGGCGCAGGTGCACTCGCGCTGCCCTGGTATCCAGGTGCGCGAGATGTGGTCGGCACCTTCGCGCGCGCGCAAGGGGCAGCCACCCCCGCCCGGCTGGTCTCATCGGCCAAGAGCTGGTTGTCGTACGGCGGCGTTGACCGTCGCGGCGAGATCCTCCCGTGGGACGCCCCCGACGAGGTTCCCAAGGTCTCCCCGTTGCAGGCGTCGGCGCGCTACCTCGCCCACCTGCGAGCGGCGTGGGACGAAGAGCACCCCGACCATCCCCTCGACGAGCAGGACGTCGTGCTCACCGTGCCCGCGTCGTTTGATGCGGTCGCGCGCGAGCTGACGACCGAGGCCGCGACATTGGCGGGCTTCGACGAGGCGCCGCGCCTGCTCGAAGAGCCACAGGCCGCGATGTACGACTGGCTCGCCCAGCGCGGCAATGCGTGGCGGCAAGAGGTCGCCGTCGGTGATGTGATCCTCGTGGTCGACGTGGGCGGCGGCACGACGGACCTGTCGCTCATCGCCGTCCGTGAGGTCGAGGGCGAGCTCCAACTCGAGCGTATTGCGGTTGGCGACCACATCCTGCTGGGCGGCGACAACATGGATCTCGCGCTTGCCCATACCGTCCGCGCGCGACTCGAGGACGCTGGCAAGTCGATCGACGACTGGCAGATGCGCGCATTGACCCACGCGTGTCGTGCGGGCAAAGAAGCGCTGCTGAGCGACGAGTCCGAGGATTCGTATCCACTGGCGATCGCGGGTCGCGGCAGCAAGCTCATCGGCTCGACCGTCCGCACCGAGCTCACCGCCGAGGACGTTCAGCGGGTGCTGCTCGATGGCTTCTTTCCGGTCGTGGAGTCCAGCGCACGGCCTCAAGTCCCGCGGCGCGTCGGCTTGACGGCGATCGGCCTGCCCTACGCATCCGACGCTGCAATGACGCGGCACCTTGCGGCGTTCTTGGGGCGCACGGCGGACACCAGTGATGACGCGCGGACCTTCGCGCACCCCACCGCGATTTTGTTCAACGGCGGCGTGACGCGTTCGCCCCGCGTGCGCGAGAGAATCTGCGAGGTGCTCGGCGCGTGGACGCGAGCCGAGGGCGGCGAGACGCCAAGAGTCCTCGAGGGCACCGATGCAGAGCTCGCGGTGTGTCGCGGCGCGGCGTATTACGCACAATCCCGACGGCACGGCGGCCTACGGATCCGCGGCGGTACGGCGCAAGCGCACTACATCGGTATCGAGCGGGCGGAGCTGGCCGTTCCGGGGATCCCTCCTCGGGTGGACGCGGTTTGCGTCGCCCCGTTTGGGATGGAAGAAGGGACAGAGGTCGAGCTCGACCAGGTCTTTGGCTTGGTGCTGGGTGAGCCGGTGTCGTTCCAATTCTTCGGATCGGCCGGGCGCGAAGACGACACCGTCGGCGCGGTCGTCAAGCCAAGCGACGTGACCGAGCTGTCGCCGCTGGAGACCACCCTCGAGGGCACAGATGGCGAGGTCGTGCACGTCAAGCTGCACGCCCGAGTGACAGAGGTCGGAACACTGGAGCTGTCGGCGGTCGAGGACGGCTCCAGCCGACGCTGGAAGCTCAGCTTCAACGTCCGCGTCGAGTGATCGCCGAACGCACCCTCACATCTCGATGTCGAGCGACAGCTTCTCGACCAGCGCCTTGAACTCCGCGGAGTCTTGGACTGGCTTGGGGATCATGTAGCGAAGGGCGCCGACTTGATACGACGAGGCGAGCCCTTCGAGGAGGCGCGTCTCTTGAGGCGAGACTTCGACCTTCTTGCCCTCGCTGTCGCGCAGCTCTAGGGCGCGCCAGTAGTATTGGTACTGCCCGATCGGGGTGCAGTAGTCCTTCGGTTTGCAAGGGTTCTCGACCTTGCGCACGATGACCTGGTAGTCGCGGTGCACCAGCTCGAGCTCGCCACGGTGCGCGGTCACGAACATGTCGACCGCTACGCGAGGCCGCAGCTCCATGGGCAGCACGCCTCCCTTGGGCCGACCCTTCCACTCGTAGTCGTCAAAGATCAGAATCCCGCCGACCTTGAGTAGGTCCCAGCTCATGACAGCGTCGGCCAGCACGTCGTCCGCGGTGTGCGAGCCATCGATGTAGATGAAGTCGAACTCGACCCCCGACATCGCCCTGAGCTCCTTTTGCGAGGGCCCTTTGATCTTCGTGATCCGCTCGGCGACCCCCGAGGCAGCGACGTTGGCGTCGAACGTCTGCTCGTAGTCGCCCATGAACACATCGATTGCGGTGACCTTCGACGACGGGTCGGTCAGGATGTTCTCGAGCATCCACATGACCGATCGGCCTTCAAACACGCCGATCTCGAGGTAGGTGAGGTTGGGCTTGCCCGCGTAGTCTTTGAGTACGCGCGCCCAGTTCCCCGCGACCTTGGTGTGCCACGGCGCGGTGAATTTGTAGGGGCCGTCGCCTTTGCCCGAAACGGTGGTCACCACGCGATCGGAGACCGAAAAGTGAGGTGTGCTCTCGGGGAGCTCGGCGTTGGGGCCCGCGGGGGCCGCAGCCACAGGCGCGGCAGGATCCACAGCCGCAGTCGCAGCGGGACCGGTCGGCTTGTTCGAGTCCGAATCACAGCCCGATCCCACGACCGCCGCGAATGCAACAAGCGCGGGGGCCATACGAGAGAACGCCGTAGACATCGGAGCGAAGGGTAGCCCCAGCGCTGGGCCACCAGCAATCGCGCACGCACCAGTTGCGCCCCCCCAAGGCGGCGGTCAGGCTTGCTCGATGGTGCGCCGGTTCTTGTTCGACATGGAGACGGGTGACCCCAGGCACGCCCCACCAGGTTGGCGTCGTTCGGTACGAACTCGATCAACTCGGGCTCTGGTGACGGGCGCGCCGCTCAAAAACGTGGGCGCGATGCTGGAGCGCGCTGCACGTCGCGGTTTCGGCCACATCGTCGTGCAGAGCGGTTTCGCGGGCGATGGGGTTGTCCCACGGTCCGCCGAGGAGCTCTTGCTCGCTCGAGCTCGCTTCGCGGGCATGCGGTTTGTGTCCAAGAACGTGTGCCACGGCCTCGTGTACGACGCTTCAATGCATGCGGTCGTCTCGGGCGTCGAGGAACCAGGGTCGGCCTACGGCTCATCCGACGGGCCATCGCGGCGTACCTGTCGGGCCACGCACAGGGCAAGAAGTTCCACGACCCGCTTGCGGCGTGTTGCGCAATCGACCCGAGTATCGCCGACTGGGCCGAGGTCGAGGTGTATCGCAAGCGCGGCGAGTGGGGTGCGCGGCGGGAAGGCTCCACGGGCATCTGTGCGCCAAGTTGCCCCGAGAAGTAATGTCTGGGCAGGCTTGTCCGTAGTCGTCAGCAGAGAACCCCGATGCGTACCCTCCTTCTCGCCGCGCTGATGCTTGCTGGTTGTGCCGCCCCGGCTACCAGCCCCTCAACACCCGCCCACGAGCCCCACGCTGCCGCGAAGGCGGACGCCCATGGGTGGGGATACATGGGACCTGGCGCACCCGAGCACTGGGGCGCACTGTCCGAGGCCTACGCCAAATGCGCCAACGGGCAGTTTCAATCGCCTATCGATCTGGGCCCGATCGCCAAATCGAACGTCGACGGGCTAACGGTGGCCTACCAACCAGACGCCCTGAGAATCGTGAACAACGGGCACACGATCCAGATCAACCACAAGGGGGAGAGCACGTTGATGGTGGGTGATCATCCCTTCTCGCTGCTCCAATATCACCTGCACAGCCCGAGTGAGCACGAGGAGTCGGGGCGCAAACACGCGCTCGAGCTTCACCTCGTGCACGCCGACGAAACGGGCAACTTCGCCGTACTCGCCGTCTTCATCGATGAGGGCCCCGACACCGCCGACCCTGGCCTGTGGACTCATCTGCCCGAGCAACCCGACAGCGCTGAGCACGTGTACAAGAGTGACGTCGTCGACCCGTCGCACTTCTTGCCAAGCTCGCTATCGCACTATCAGTATCACGGCTCGCTAACCACGCCGCCCTGCACCGAGACGGTGACATGGAGCGTGCTCGACACGCCGATCACGATGTCTGCGGAGCGCATCGAGCACTTCCGTGAACTCTATGGCGCCAACGCAAGGCCCGTGCAGCCGCGCTCCACCTGGTGCCTCGCGCCCCACGTCATCGGCGAGGTCGCCCCCTAGCGATCACCCCGACTCACGCAGGACAGCGCGGTCGCTGGCCAGGCCGTAGGGGAACTCGTCACCGACGCCTCCGTAGTACGCCAGCACCGTGCCCTTGGCCCCGATGATGAGCTGGCGATGCGACTCCGTCACCTCGGGCCATTGCATCGAGTCTATCTGACGGGTCAACACGTCCGGGCCAACCGCGACATCTCGCGCACGGTCGCCCCCAGCGTACTGGGCGGCCGACTGATGAAAGCACACGGTGGTAACCAGTGCTTTGTAGTCCAGAGCCAGTTGGACGATGGCGCTGCGAAAGTCGCGACGCAGCGTCGTCGCATCCCAAACAACCTTGCCCCGCTTGCGCAGCTGCTCCTTGAGCCGCTCCTTGGCGACCTGGACCACGCGGGCGTTGTTGGACTGATCTGCCCGGGAGCCGAGGCTCGCACGAATGTCGTCGAGTGAGATGATCGTGTGATCACCGAGATGGGTGCGCGCCCACGTAGTCTTGCCGGACCCGCTGGGACCAACGAGGACCACCACCTCACCGACCCCCTCTCGGTACTTGTAGTGCCGCGCCAAGCCCTCGTGCGGATCGGTGATTCGCTCGGCCTCGATGTCGCGGACGAACTCGCCGTACGTGACGTCGCGGACGGCAGGGTCATACGCACTGAGTGCCTCCTGAAAGAACTTCCGCCATTGCCGCGACGCCTGACCAAACCGTTGCAGCGCGCCGTGCTCGAGCGCCAGCATGCGAAACAACTCGATGTTCTCGACCTGCTTGGCCTTGTCGACGCACTCGCGCCCTCTCATGTCTGCCAGCTCCAGCCAATACAAGAGCTCCGGGTCTGCGCATCTCGAAAGGCGGAGATACCGACCGGGGCCGTGGTCTCGGACGACAACGAGCTTGGGATCGATGTGGTAGCCGACGAGGCCAAGCACAGTGTCCACGACCGCGTAGGGCAGACCTTGGTCCATGAGCCGCGTCGCGAGATACGAGCGCCCTCTCATCTCGTGCTGCGGTGCCACGACGCGCACTTGCCCGCCGATCTCCCGCTCGCGCGTGGTGACGGGCTTGGCGATGTCGTGGAACGCCGCGCCCAAGATCAACGCGGTGCGTCGGTCGCCCGTGACGGACGACGCATCGGATGCCAGCGCTGCGTACAGCGCATCGAGGACCATCCCTGTGTGGATGAAGACGTCCCCCTCAGCGTGCCAGCCCGGATCTTGGGGGGTGTCGGCCAGGCGGGTGATGTACGGCAGCGCGCCGCCGAGCGCGTCGACAAACTCACCGATCGCGGGCGTGGCCCCTTCGGCGATCGATTGGAAGAACGCGTTCACGACGTGCTCTCAGTGGCCAACCGATTGGGCACGATCGGCTGATGCATCCAGTGGTCCTCGCTGCGCACGTGGCCCGCACGCACCCACTTGGCGACACTGCGGCCGAAGGCCTCATACGCAAAGCTCGATGCGAGGCGCACGACATACCCCTCGGACGTGTGGGTATCGGGCTTCAGTTCGCGAAGCATGGCCTCATCAAAGACACCCTCGTACAACGTGGGGACCCGCTGCAGCTGCAAGCGTTCCGCCCACGCACGGGTGTCCGCCCAGCTGACACAACGGTTGTCATCATCCCATACGGAGAAGAGCATGAAATAGCTGGGCAGCGCTGCGTAGGCTATCGAGTGCTGAGCGAAGAGGTTCTCGCCGCACAGTCGCCAACCCGCTGGGATCTGGTGGGCGATGCGACCGTGCAGGCCCTTGACCCAATCGCGCGATGGATGGTGCCGCCCGTCGACGGAGCGAGCGTGCAGATGATCGGCGTACAGCGACGTGTTCTCGCCGTCCATCTTCTCGGTCACGACGACCTGCTGCCCAACAAACCCCTCGAGCCCTTCGGCGACGAGATCGTCGGGCGTCGCGCCCGCGGACCAGGGCAAGTGACGGGTCCGTGGGTACTTGGTGCGTCGCATCGTTCGTGACCTCTGCCCGCGAGGCCACCGAAGCTAGCACCACAACGGCACGCCGCAAGTCACACGTGGGGCGGCGTGTACTGCGTCGGGATTTTTTCCCAAGCAGCGGCCTCTGCCTGGGTCGCCGCCTCGATCTCGCGCCGAGCCTGTGCAACCTGTTCTCGTGCGGTCTCGACCTCGCGCTCCGCATCGAGCATCTTCCGCGCGATCTTCTTGGTGATGACACCAGAGGGGCGCGCTCCAGACAACGCGCTCAGATCTTTGCGGAGGCCCACCAGCACTTCGTTGTCGCGCGCGATCTGAACCTCCAGCTTCCCGATCGCGGCCTGGGCCGCGGCGCGCCCGCGACGGTGCTCGAGGACAGCGGTAAGCTGGGTGCGGACGGTCTGGGGTAGCGCCTTGTGTTTCGACAGCTTGGCGAGATTGCCACTGTCGGCGGACTCGACCCGTGCGGCCCCGGTTTGGATGGAGAGCACCCGGCTGACCGAATCGTTGCTGGGCACGTCCATGATGGCCAACGCCGAAGACGTCTCCTCATCGTAGTCGAGCCTCACGCCGCCGTTGGCCGGGGGCTCGATCTTCGCGTTGCGACCAAGGCCCAGCGTCACGTACACCGTCCGTGAGCGGCCACTGCGGTTGTCGACCTGCAGGGTGCGCTGCGTTGTTTTGATGATCTGTGCGCGGAGTTGATCCCCCTCTCGACGGATCGCAACAATCGCCTCGCTCTTTTGCTCCGTCTGATCCGTGAGCTCGACGTCTTGTTCGTGGCCGAACACCAAGAACTGCCGCTGCTTGGGCTTGAGGCGATTGAGCGCGGACTCGCCGATGAAGCCACCATCGCCAAAGAACGCCACCACCCCCGCGGGCAGAGTTTGCGTGGTTGTATTGACGACGCGCGCTCCGGACAGCGCTGAAGCATCGTCGGTCGTAAACCACGCGATCGACTCGACCTCGACCGGTGACTGAACGATCGGCACCAACGCCGAGTGGTGCGCCTTGAGATCGAGCGCATCACGAATCTTGTAGACAAACAGCGCACCACTGTCTTCGCCTTCGGCCTGGGACAGCGCCGCCAAATCACCGACTTGCGGGGCCATCTGCGCGGACCCGTGACCTATCGTGCCTACGCTGCCGAGCCCGATGCTGCCTGATCCAGTCCCGCCGCCACCGCGCCCTGTGCCGACGATGCCCAGGCCCCCGACGCCAAACGACTCGCCTCCGTCCCACATCTTGTCGGCGCTATTGCCCGCAAGTTGGGGCACCGTGCTGAGCTCTTCGGGCGGCGTGGCCAGATCGCGCCACGCGTAACGAGGCGCGGCGAGCGGATAGAGAAACGACTGCGGCTGTCCGTTGGCCAGCTCCAACATCACCTTGCGCCAGTCTTCGTCGGTGTCGTTGTGCACCAGCGCCCATGCCTGCAGCTCCCCAGGGCCCGCCTCACGCGGCAGCACCACGCGATAGGTCGTCCGCCACACGGGAGACTCGGCGATGTAGCCGAGACCTATCTGGCCCGTAGAAGAGACCCTGACATCCAGCGCATTGGCCCGGCCCGCACGCTGATCCGACAGTGCGTCGGCGGCGAGCTTGAGCCGCCCCTTCGCCGCCCGTTCGAGCGCCTGGACTGCGGTGATCTCGTCGGTCCGCAAACGAAACACCCCGCCGTTTTCATCGACGAGGACGACCGCGTGCCACGGCTCGGCGTTGACCGGCGTTTTTGTTTCGGTGTTGGACTGCGGCCGCTGAAACGGCCCTTCGACCTCCACCAACGTACCACGCGTGCGCTGGGCCCCCCGACGGACCTCCACCTCGGAGCCCTTGAGGCTCAGCAGAATGTCGACGTAGCCCACGGGTTGCTCGGCCGCAGCGGGCAGTCCCGCAATGGCGCGCGCTCCCGTCTCGCTGACCGCGGACGCAAACTGGAGCCCGGTCACCCGCGTGTTGCCGCTGGAGTCCAACACAACCAGGGTCTTGAGAGCATCGTCCAGGTGCGACGCGGGCAACGGGAGCGAAGCGCCTGCCCCGGGCTGTACTCCACCGCGGCGCTCAAAATAGCCAACACCGGTTTCGTACAGGCGGAGCTTCCGCAGCGGTAAAACATCTGAGTGTGGCGGAGGCGCCGCCCAAGACAACGTCGCGACGAGATGGATTAGAAGTGCTGGCATCCGAGCTCGGACTCAGCAGACACGCCCAGCCCGCCGAGGTTCCCTCGACCCGCGGGGATTGTCGTTGTGCACTAGGTTCGTTCGCCGTGACTCGGTGCTACTACTCGAACGGCCCGTAGCTGAACAGCGTCGCGGGCTCATGCAGGCTCACCGGCCCGAGCTTCGCCAACGCATCCATATCCATGCGGGAGGCGTCGCCAACGATCGTGATGAACGCCGGGCCCTCGGTCAGCGATTGGGTCAGCGAGCTCACCGCTGCCTCGTCGACCTTGTCCAGCCCATCCCAGACGACAGCGTTCGGGTCGCGGGACACCCCTCGATCCCTCCACCCCGCCACGTAGATCGGCACGCCGTGCGGATCGACGCGGTCGGTTCGCAGACGCTCGCGCACCTTGGCCACCGCGCGGCGCACTGGGTCAGGCGCGGCCGTCTTTGACTTGAGCAGATCCATCAGTGCGGGGATCGCATCGCTGACCTTGTCGGGCTGAGCCTGCACCGCCGCCCACAGTGCGGTGTCATCCTCTGCGTCGCCAACATCGATCCCGGCCGACACGTAGTACGCCAGCGCTCTGGCGCCGCGAATCTCATCGAAGGCACGTCGGGCCAAGTAGGCTCCCGTTGCATTGGCGGCGGCGACGCCCTCGGGCGCAGTCGGCTTGGCACTAAAGACGATGTGCACCGTCGATTGTGCAGAGGCGCGATCCACAACATGGACCTCGGTCGTGCTGATCGTTCGATAGTCCCGCACGTGCGGCTTGCCGCGTTTGCGGCTCCCCGGGCCAAACGCAGCCGCCGCCGCCACGTCCTTGGCGGGGCGCGGGCCGTAGTACGCCACGGTGTGCTCGTACTGCATCACGTTGGCGAGCGCGCCCTTGAGCGTGCCGACCCCGGCTTTGGCGAGCGCTGCGTTGCTCGGCTGCTGGCGCTGCGCCGCGTCTTCTCCGAAGTAGACGGTATTGCGCAACGCGGCCGTAATCGACGCGTCGTGGTCGATCTCGCCTTCCC
>Ga0316189_10001539_pt1 | contig 22838 bp, 18 predicted proteins | sample LowCovwburrow_MG_FD_204930 | JGI IMG/M metagenome (GOLD analysis project Ga0316189, IMG submission 204930) | Coastal sediment microbial communities from Maine, United States - Lowes Cove worm burrow | ecosystem: Environmental > Aquatic > Marine > Coastal > Sediment | place: USA: Maine... | reverse complement strand
CAGGCCCAGGATGGCGCAGTTGGTGGTAATCAGCGGTAGGAAGATGCCCAAAGCCTTAAACAGGACTGGCGACAGTTTTTTGATAATCATCTCAGTCAATTGGACCGTACAGGCGATCACAAAAATAAAGCTGATCAGCTGCAGGTAAGGTGCATAGGGAAGAATATAGGTATTCAAAAACCAGGCGCAGACCGAGGTAATGGTCAACACAAAAATATTGGATAAGCCCATGCGGAAAGCCGTGTCCAGGCGACCGCTGACGCCAAAAAAGGGGCATAGACCCAGGAAATAGGCCAGGGTGAAGTTATTGATCAATAGGGCTGAGAAGAAGATATAAGCCAGGTTGTCCATCATACCACCCATGGTTCCTCGGGAAGGCCATCCCTTACCGCTTGGGGCTGTCCCTTGTTTTGCTTTCGTTTCTGCATCGTGGCCATCAACAACAGCAGGCCACCCAGGGTGAAGAACCCACCAGGTGGTAGGATCATGATGACCCAGGGTTCAAAGTTCTCGCCAAAGAGCGAAAAGCCCATCAGGGTGCCGCTGCCCAGAATCTCGCGGACGGACCCAATCATAACCAGAGCCAAGGTGAAGCCACCGGCCATGCCGGCCGCATCGGCCAGGGACGGAAGCAGGCTGTGCTTGGATGCGAATGCTTCCTGGCGACCCAAGATCAGGCAATTGACAACGATCAATGCGATAAAGGCACCCAGGTCTTTGTGCAGCAGGGGGAACAAGGCCTTGAGAGAAAAATCGACCACCGTCACGAAGCTGGCAATGATAATGATGTAAATGGAAATACGCACGGGTTTGGGGATCAGGTTCCGCAACAATGACACCAGCAGACTTGATCCCACTAAAACGAAGACGGTACACAGACCCATGGCCAATCCATTAATAAAGGAGTTGGTAACGGCCAGTGCCGGGCACAGACCAAGCACGGCCACAAAGACCGGATTCTCTTTCCACAGGCCTTTGATAAACTCTTCGGAAATGGGTTTCTCTTTTGCCACGTCACTTACTCCTGGCGCTCTTTTAGAGCCTGGGGGAAATGGTCTGGCAGACTGGCCAGCCGCTGATTGAGGATGCGTACCACCGCTTTGGAGGAGATGGTCGCGCCGCTGATTGAGTCGACCTCGTTGGCCTTTTCACGCTGCTTGGCGCAGATGATTTCGGGTTGGACCAGCAGGTCGAGGAAGCTGTTTACAAAGGCCTCGTCTTTCTCTATCTTATCACCCAGGCCCGGTGTCTCCAGACTCTCAAGTACGGCCAGGCCGACGACTTTATGCTCTGCGGGTTGATACCCGAACAAAACCGCAAGACGGCCTCCGAAGCCCGTTCCCTCACCGGGGATCGCATAACCAGAGACACTGCCTTGCTCGGTCAGGCCCATGTACAGCGGCTGGTCTGGCGTCTGGCCCTGTGCGTCGTCGAAGACAACGATGCGACCATCTTCGATGGCAAGCGTGCGGAAACTGGCGGTGCCTGGCAGCACCTCGAAGATGGCCTTGCGGGTGGCCTCGGCCTGGTTGGCGCGGATCAGGGGCTCTGTAATGGTGAAGACACCGGAAAGCATGACCCCGGAGAGCAGGGCCGCCACAACCACGGAACCAACAAGGCGAGAAGAACTGGGATTCTTGACAGACATGGTTTCAGCCTCCAAACTGTCGGGGTTGCGTGATACGGTTAATTAGGGGTGTGAGCCCGTTCATAAAGAGAATGGCGAACATGACGCATTCCTGAAGTCCGCCATAGACGCGAATGACCACCACCAGCAGGCCCAGCCCAAAACCGAAGATCCATAAGCCCGTGGACGTAATCGGCGTAGTTACCGGGTCTGTAACCATAAACACCGCGCCAAAGAGCAGACCGCCTGAGAGCAGCATAAAACCAGGTGGCGGGCAGGATTCGGGTGCAATCAAGTGCAGCAGCGACCCAAAAACCAGGACAGAAAGGAGTGTGGCCAAAGGTCCGCGCCAGTTTAACACTCTTTTCCAGGCCAGCCAGGCACCGCAAACGAGTAGCAACAGCGCGCTGGTCTCTCCCAGGGATCCGCTGATATTGCCAAGAAAGACCCGCGAGATCTCAGTGATCTGTCCGTCAAACTTGGCCAGACCGAGGGGTGTTGCCCCGGAAAATCCGTCGGCAGAGGCCCTCATCAGCGGCATGGCCAGCAAAGAGTCCGGCACATGAAAAAAGCCGGTAAAATCGAAGAACGATTGTTCTGGACCAAAACGCGGCACCAACCAAAGCTTGGTCATGGCCTCGGGAAAAGCGGCCTGCAAAAAGGCCCTGCCCAGCAATGCTGGATTAAACATGTTGTTGCCTAACCCGCCCCAGATCAACTTGCCCAAGGCGATGGCAATGAACCCACCCAAGAAAGCCATCCATAGGGGTAATCCGGGCGGTAGGGTGAGGCCCAGTAACAACCCTGTCAGTAAAGCGCTGCCATCGGTCAGGCTACCCAACCCCTGACGCTTCGTCGCAAAAAACCATTCGGTGGCCATCGCCCCCAGGCAAGCCGTGGCCACCAACAGCAAGGCGGCGACGCCAAAAAACCAGGCAGCGGCCAACAAAACAGGCAGCAGCGCATAGATCACTTTGCCCATCAGGTCTGGAGTGCTGGCCCCCTCCAATACAAAGGGCGAGGTGGAAATGGTCAGCCGGGGGGGAGTGTTGGTCACGCGCTGGCCTCCTTTTGTTTGTGCTGTCTCACGACCGTTTTACCCAGACGCATGAGCTGGGCCAAGGGAATAAAAGAAGGGCAGACAAAAGAACAAGCACCACACTCGAAACAGTTCATCAGGTGGTGGGCCTCCAATTCCTCGGCCCATTCAGCCCGGGCCATCATGGCCAGGCGCGAGGGATTGAGGAACATGGGACAGGCATCCAGACAACGGCCACAGCGAATGCAGGGCATTTCTTCGCGCTCCGCCACCTGCAGACTATCCAGGGCCAACAGACCGGATGTGCCCTTGAGAATGGGCGCATCCAAATCTTTTTGGGCCATGCCCATCATGGGTCCACCCATGATCAGCTGACGCAGGCGAGAGACTTGTAAGCCGCAGTGTTCCAGAACGCTGAGCACCGGTGTCCCAATCGGCACAAGCAGATTACGCGGCTTGGAAACTGCGGGTCCCGTTACGGTTACAATGCGTTCAATCAAGGGGGTGCCGTGGTCCACAAGTTGGGCAATCGCCACGGCAGAGCCCACGTTGTAGGAGACCACCTCGATATCGATAGGTAACTTGCCCTCGGGAACTTCCCGTTTCAACACGGCTTCAATCAACATCTTCTCGGCGCCTTGCGGGTACTTGACCGCCAAGGGCACAATAACGATATTCTCATGGGGTTTGGCCAATGCTTCCAGCTTGTAGATGGCATCGGCCTTGTTCATTTCCACACCCACGTAGCCGCGCCCCACATCGAGTTGTTCCATGATGATTTGCAGGCCGCGAATCACCCCGGCGGGTTGTTCAAGCATGAGCCGATGATCGCAAGTAAGATAAGGTTCACATTCACAGCCATTGATAATCAGGAATTCGGCGCGCTTGCCTTCGGGCACGGAGAGTTTGACATGGCTGGGAAAAGCCGCCCCACCTAACCCGACAATACCTGCCTGCTGGACCTGTTTAATTAAGGCATCTTTATCGCCCAAAACCAATGGTGCTTTTTCGGGCAGGCGTTGATCAGAAAAGGGATCGGAGCGGATGACAATCGATTCCATCAATTTCCCATTGGGATGAGGTCGCAGCTCTATGCTTTCCACGGTGCCTGTTACAGGCGCGTGGTGCGCAGTGGAAACATAACTCCCCGGCTCAGCGATCTTCTGGCCACGAACCACACGATCACCGGGCCCCACCAGGGCACGGGCTGGGGCGCCGATATGCTGGGAAAGCGGCAGGAAATAGGTATCCACAAATGGCATACGCTCCAGGGGCTCACGATTGGTGAACTGTTTATTCTCCTGCGGGTGGACCCCATGGCGGAAGCTACAGGGCTTGGCCAGAGGCGGGGCAAGAAGGTCCATTAAACGCCTCCACCCAGGTCGGCCCGATTAGCCAGGTCAAGTAGCCGCTGGGAAAGCTGAATGGAGAGGGCTTCACGCCGTTCGTGATCCATGCGTTCCAGCTCCGATCGGAAGCCGTCGGCCAGTCGGGCCTGACGCGCTAAATAGGTGGTCTCCATCTCGGCTTCCAGATCAGCGCGAATGCGTTCAATGAAGGGCGAGTCCAAACCGCATAACTCGCGCAAGGTGGCCAGGCGCTGATCGCGCGCTTGGGCAATCTGATCCGGGGAATCGACCATACCGCCATTCATAAAACGGGACTGGGCCGAGAGCCAGGCATTCAAACCATCAGGCGCCAGGGGTTCGGCTTCCAAAATGAGCCTGGCACCAAAATGGTCCCCGCGCTCCGGATCATAGGCAAACAAGGGCTGAATGCCGGCCGCAACCGCTTTCCCGGCCAAAGCCAGGGTTTGGTCAGAAGCAAAGCCATGCTTCCGGGGAGCAGGCGCATAAATATGCAGCAGTGCGGGTCCTTTAAAAGCCAGAGCCTGTTCAAGCAGAGGTCCCAAATGCTTGGGCCGAGCCAGAGAAGAAGAAAGAACAAAACTCTGAGGATGGGCCAGAGCCTGGGTTAAAGGATCAAAACCCCTACATGGTTGACAAAAATCGTCGAGCACCAAAACCTTGATGGGGTAGCCACAATCGAGAGCTTTGGCCAGACCGACTAGTTCCGCTCCGGCCAGGGCCTGAGAATCCAGGACCAACAGAACCAGAGGACAGCGGCTCTGCTCTGCCAGTGTCAACTGGCTCCAGTCTAAATCGGCGCTCACCTCTTGCTCTGCCGCTTCGGGTCCTAATTTCAGCGCGGCCTGGGCCAAACGCACTCGTGTTGTTTCCTCCAAGTGATCGGAGATCATCCCGTCCAACAGGCCCAGTGCCAGTTCAGGGCCCTGACCTCCCGCATCTGCCACCACGGGTGCCATAAACGGGTTGTTCGGGTAGTGGGTCATTTCATCCACGGAGGAGGCGGCGAGTACCAGACCGTAACGAGCACGACCCGCACCAGACCTGCCACGGGTCAGCCGATCATGTAGCTCTTGCATCTCGCGGGCGAGAGCGGCCAGACCGGCAACGCGACGGCCGTCCAGCGCTGATTTACTGCCCAGATTGTCTAACTCGCCAACCACGTCCTTTAGTGCGGCGCGATGGGCGGGCATGCCGCCAAGCGCCTGTTCGAGCACCGCAAGATCCTTCACCGGAACGGCCTCGGCAACAAGCTGCTTGACACGACGCGTTAGACTATCGACGAGATCCTTAAGCTCAGCGGCGTATTGAACCACCTCGCGCTGGGCGCGATACTCCGTGCTGCCACAGAGTAAGTGCAAGGCAAGGCGGATGCCCGAACCGGGCTCCGCGTCATCGCCGCCCGGCAGTGCCTGAGCACAGGCGCGAGACAAGAAATTTGCTGCCAGAGGCCCTAACGAATAACGGAGCCGGTCGATAACCGCTCCGTTGGTATCTGGCAGTGCCTGGAATTCCCGCCAATGGCCAACCCGCTCCTCCCATTTATGCAACACGCGAGGTTCCATGACCAGTGCTTCGTCCGGGCAAACATCGGCGCACAGACCACAGCCCTGGCAACGCGTGGGATCGAATGCAAGTACAAGGGGCACTCCCGTACCTTTGCTGACCGCTTGGGGTTGGTGGAAGAGGTTTGGGGTCAGGGCCACCTGTTGCTGAAGCAATTGCAAACAGGTCGCGTCAAAAAGCGTTTTGAAATTGGCGATCTCATTTTCGTCCACTTTCATCCGCGCCAACAACCACTCAAAGGCCTCAGTCAGATGCTCCTGGCTTAAAACCCGCGATCCACTTTTGGTAAAGATGGTAACCAAACGAGATGCCAGGTTCTTGTGGGCGCGTTTCAGCTTGCCAAAGATTTCACGATTGGCGCCAACTGCGACGCCTTCGCTCGCCGTATCCAGCAATTGCTCGATGGTGACAGCCATGGCCCCGAGGGCGCTGTCCGGGCAAGCCAGCCAGCAACTGCCGCAACCGCTGCAAGCCGAGGGCTTGAAGACAGGATTGGTCACCCGGTCCCGGGTCCTGTTGGTGATCGCGGCACTGCCCGAGGGCAAACATCCCAGGGATAATCTTGGGTCAGGAACCGGACCAAAAGCATCGGCGACCCTCGGTTGAAGAACCTCACCCCAAAAGCGGGGCAGGCTGCCATAGTCTTGTTGCGACCGTGTCTCCGGCAGCAGAGATGGGGGCGCACCGGTGCCTGGATCGACCAGGGGTACCTGGTCCAGAGGCAAAACAAACAACTCATCGGAAAATGCTAATGCGGGCGCGGCGGCAATCAGCTCAGCAGCTGTGCCCGCGAACAAGACAGCTTTACCGCCCCGCCTGACCAGCAAAGAACGCCAGGAATCAGGCACCAGAGCGGCAATGGTTTCGGCATCCTCAAGCGATGCGATCACCAGACGCCCTCCGGGTTTGAGCCGCAGAGCCGGATTAAAGGGCAGGTCGAGGCGCGTCACCAGAACCATTTCGGCGGGATCACCCGCACCCGGATCCTCAAAGGACGCAACGCAGGAGGTTAAGGTGGCCACCTTTAGCCCCGCGCCAACGGTTCTGACCGCAGAGCGAAGGCAGCGGCCCGATCGCTGAGAAAGGCCTTCGGCCACGGCCAGCAGGGCCGAATCTGTAAGTACATTTTTCTCACCAAAGAGTACCAGACGAATCGCATCCTGTGGTGCCGTATCCACGGGTTCGCCTCCAGACAAGACGCTCTGGTCGAGTTGGGGATAATCACGGCGAAGCGTTTGGAACACCATCTCTTGTTTGGGATAGGTAGATGTTGCCGCAGTTGCGTTGAGACCCAAAAAGGCGCGATCACCAGCACCTTCCCTGGCCGTTCTGAAAAGCGCGGCTATTTGCGAGGCCGACAGGTTCAGTCCTGCATCACGCCAAGCCGGGTAAACAAGGGCGGTAGGTGGAGCAAGGGTCACCAATTCGCGATAAAGCGGACCTTCAGCAATCGCACCTGCGGGACATTCCAGCACAGCAACCACGCGCGCTTTCTCCAAGCATTTGCGGATATCCTTGCTGGATAGGGGCCGCAGGCTGGTCAGCCCCAGGACACCCGCTTTCCAGCCGTGGCTGGTGCGAAGATCGGCCGCCGTGGCCTCGGCAACGGCAAGGGCAGCCCCTTGTGCCACAAGCACAACACGCGCATGAGAAATATGGTCATTGCTGAAAAAGGCCAGGGGTCGACCCGTGGCGGTGGCAACCAAATCCATACAGTGCCGGGCGATAGCTTCCAGATGGTCGGCATAGAAGAGGCGACGTCCGGCCAGAGCTGCGGCCCGATCAGCCGAAGTCATGGTCCAACCGGAAGCGACGGCATGATCAGGATCAAACCAACGTGGGATACGTGCGCGGGTCCGGCCAAACAGAAAATCCTGAGCCGGGCTAGGTGGTTGCACCTCTGAACCCATGTCGCCGAGCAGACGTGCAATAAGCTGCTTATCCGGCAGGCGCAGACTTTGCGGTGCATCGGCGGTCTCAGGACCGTCTTGCGCCACAATAGCGGGAACTAGCGCAAGTTCAGAGACATTGTGGGCGACAAGGGTCAGATCGACAGCTTGCTGAGCATCGCGAGCAAAAACCGCAAATGCCCCAGTTTCCGCAAGGCGATGGTAGGCGGCATGACAATCACAAATAAGGTGGATGACCATGGGGATACCACGTTTAACGGCATCGACCAGGCCGGGTAAGGCCTCGTCGAGGGCCTGTCCTTCCAATATCACCGAAACCCGTTTGCCCGTCATGGCCAGACCCGTGGCGCGGGCCAGGATAGCGCGTGCCCCACGATCGGCTACCAGGAGTTCGGCCCCGGCCTGACGCAATACGGAACGTACCGCAGTCCGGCCTGTGGCCAGAAACAGTCCATCTTCATCTATGGGGATCGGGTTGTTGTTCATGACTAACTTCCTTTTCTCTTCACACCAGCGTTCTGACGGGATGATTGCTATCTCGATTGGCACTGGGGCCAAATTGCCCCCCCTCTACCCATTGAATTGCGCCCGTGGGGCAACGCCAGGTCGCCGTCTCCGTGGTCCCATCCGGCTTGGTAATCACGGGCAGACCCGCTTTCATTTCGAGCACGCCCGCAACGGCGTCGTGGACGCAACGACCGCATGCGTCACAGGCGACTTCGCAGGACATTCGGGCGGCCTCTCCGGCCATGGGACTGGAACATTGCACCAACAGTTTCTGGGAAAGTGGCATGAGTTCGAACAGGTCGAGAGGGCAAACCTCTACACAATCATTGCAGGCCGTACACAGATCCACATCGACCACAGGTAAACCTTGATCATTCATGGTAATGGCACCAAATGTACAGGCGTGTTGGCAATCTGCCAAACCCAGGCAACCCCAACCGCAAGAACGCCCACCACCATTAACCAGCACACCGCCACGACAAGAGGTGATGCCGTTATACTCGGCCAGTTCTCGAACAAAACCCTTGCCGCCCGCACATTTGAGCCGGGCGACCAGTTTCTCAATGGAACCGGCATCAACCCCAAGGAAAGCGGCAACGCCGCCTACTTCTTCCGGGCTGCTGACGGTACAGGCGGCGGGTATGCTATCGCCCTGAAGAAGCGAGTCGGCAAAGGCGCGACAGCCCGGCGTGCCGCAAGCTCCGCAGTTGGTGCCGGGCAGCATCTCTTCAAGTTCATCCAGGCGGGGATCCTCTTCCACCTTGAGGAAACGGTAGGCAGTAGCAAGCACTAGACCGAAAACAAAAGCCAGACCAGTCATCAGGATTGCTGCGGTCGCCACCGTTTCGAACATGGTGAACCTCCCTAGTTAAAAGCCGCAGCGCGTGTGATAAGCGCCTGGCTCACAGTAGAATCTCCCTGCCGGGGCGAGCCGGGGTGAATGATCTTGGCAGGGCAGGCCTCTGCAGCCTTCACAAGCTCGGCAAATGTGCCTGCCTCCAAATCGGCGATAAAGGCCATGCCGTCGGGGTTGTACTTGAAGAGCCGATTGTTGAGGTTGGTGCATTCGTCGCAACTCGTACACAAGGCCGTGTCGATATAGGCCTCTTCTACCAGCGGCTCGTCTTCCTCGTCAGACACCTCTTCGACTGTCTCCACAGGCACCCTGTCGACCGGTTCAGACACAAGCGCCTTCCCAGGCACCACCACCGGCTCTGGCGACAGAGTCATGGCAGAGGAAAGGGCTTCTTCATCCATGCCAAGTAACACCCGCGCAAGACCTTCCATGGTTTCCCGGCCAGCCTCGAATCGGGTTTTGTTCAATTGTTCTGCATGTTCCTGGGCCAGGAGGATAAGACGTTGTTCAGATTCTCGGCAAGCACTCTCGCGTGCGGCGATTTCGGCACGGCGTGCATACTCATTGCACACCCCGGCCTGTTCCAAAAGTGCACGCCACGCCCCATGATTGGCTTTGCACATTTGGACGAGTTCACGGCTGATGACCGCTTTCAATCGAACGCCTGATTTGTTAACCACATGGATGAAGGGCAGGGACACCTTGCTCACCTGAGGCTCGGCGGTGAGGTATTCTGTCAATAACAACAGGCCGTCTTGCGTATGATCAGAAGGCAGCAAAAAGAAATGTTTTCGCCAAGAAGGAAGCAATGCGGCGAGTTCGGCAAAGGTCAGCTCAATTGGATCACCGCTTGTCCCACCCTTTGGCAAGTTCGGAATCTCCAACGAGAAACGGTCTGCCATTGTTTCGCCGGCGCTAGGGTCGTAGCAGTACAAAGGGGTAGCTCTACCGAGCAGCCCGGTTTCCAGTAGGAGTAGGGGGTGTTCAACCCCGGCGCCTGGTTCGGCCACAACCGTCAGTGAAGAGAGGCGGGTTGCCATGGCGCGGTCAAAGACCGCTTTCATGTGCTCGGGTCGCGCCAGGGAAGTTCTTGACACACAGACATCGCGAAAGGCCAGGGCCAAAGCGGACGGGTCTGGAAGAGTACCCCGTTCTAGTTCGCTCAGGATAGTTTCCTTCAAGAGCACCTGTATGGGTTGTCCGGAACAGAGAAGGTTGCAGAAAGAAGAAAGTTTCGGACCACGGATGTGCGATGGCTCAATTACCAAAATGGCAGGCAGCAAATCCTTTTCCCAATCCTCGCAATCCTGCCAGGAAAAATTGGCAAGAAATTCGTCATGCCGATCAGGAAGGTATTCGCCCTCGATTTCCAGGCGAGCTGCCCGAATAGCACGAAGAACCGCCGTCACTTTCTCCACTTTTTGATCGAACAGGTTGCCCGCTTCGCCAAAACAATCCTCGCCCTTATGGTAGGAAACGGAAGCTAGGTCGACAGGAATGGCTACCTCATCGGAAGAGATAATTGACAGGACTGGTTGCAAACTCATTTCTTCCAAGTAGGCGGCAAAAATATGACGCGTTTCCTCAATTCGGCTGCGGCGAGCGGTTTGCATCGGCTTCGAGCCATTCGGTGTGGGAAGGATCTGGGCCAGACGTGAGACATCGAAAAAAGAACCTGATTTGCCCATGGTCTCATTAAGCGTGCCCGCCTCACGGCCACTTCGCTCACGATCCAAGCGGAGCAGGTCACCCAAATGATTGAAGAGTTGGCGAACCGTGTTATGAAACGCCTGGCCAGAAGCTTCCCTGCGGGCCAAAAGCGTTTGACAATAGATTTGGATCGGTGCCGATTCGCCCACGCCCTGCAGCAGGGCATCACCCTGTAAGAGAGGCACCAGTCGTTGCCATTCGCTATTGAGTTCCGCATCGGCGACCACACTCAAGTCAAGCTCGTGTTTAAAGGCTTTGAAAACCTCGTCGCGAATATCCTCAAAGCGGATGCAGCCTTCGCCCACAAGAGATACGGCGGCTTTGATAAAGAAAAAGCGGTTGGCTGCAAAGACAGCGATCCCCTCCCCTTTCCGCTCCAGTTCCGCCAAGGCGTCTGAAAGCACCTGTAACATGGGCCGTACCAACAGGTCGTTCTCATGCCGCTGCAAGAACAACGGGTAGTGCCGCCACAATTGCTCTGGTTGACGCAAAAACCAGGCAGCAACGGGAAAAATGGGCTCCCTGTCCGGTTCGGTGGTCAGGCCCAAATGAAAGCGCCACGGAGTTGGAATGCCGTCGTCAGATACTGGTGTGGTTACGACCACGTCCTTCTCTTCTTTCAAAATCATGGCTTGCCTCACACCACGTAGTGGTCCATCAGAGTGTCGATTGCTTCTACTTTGTCGGCGGGACTCATATCGGCCCCGACAGACGAGTAGTTATCGTAACGTTCCGCGTTCGGGTTCCGATAGAACAGGCCGATGGGTAATACATCATGGTTGATGGCCAGCTCAAAGGCTCCGGGACGGTCGGTGGGATCATGAACGACTTGGGTCTTGAACGTTTTCTCTACCGCTTCGCCGCCTTGGATGCCGTTCTCGTGGGTCATTAACAAGACCTTGCTGGGATCATTCTGGTAGGGTGTGTAGTTATCAGGCGTAAAGTGGGGGCAGCGCTGCATGATGCGCACGAAAGCGGTGCCGTCGTGTTCAAAGGCTGCTTTGAGTGTGGCGTACAAGTGGGGTGGGTTCCAGTCGACAGTCTGGGCCAGGAAGGAAGTATTGGTGATACCAAGTGAGACCGTGATCGGGTTCATGGGACTCATAAAAGAGCCGTCAGGATGTGTGTTTGAGAAGGTGCCCTTGGGCGAGGTAGGCGAAGTTTGCTTCTTGGTCAGACCATAGATGTTGTTGTCGAAGAGCATCACCACCATTTTCATATTGTAGCGCAGACCATGAATCCAGTGACCGGCACCGATGGAGCAGCAGTCGCCGTCGCCGGTGGCCACGAACAGGTTCAGGTCTGGCCGGCGGCTGCGGATTCCGCAAGCCACGGGGAAGGCCCTTCCGTGTAGACCATGGAAGCCGTAAGTTTTCATGTAGTGAGGGAAACGACTGGAACAGCCAATGCCAGAGACAAAGCAGGTGTTTTCAGGTAATAACTGTTGATCCCGACAAAGCCGTTGAATGGCATTGAGGACCGCGAAATCGCCGCAGCCCGGACACCATTTGGCCTGACCCGCATCGTAGTCTTCTTTCACAAACGAACGAGGTTTTGGTTCCAGTACCCAATCCGACTTTAAACCGAACATTTTACCCCTCCCAAGGTCTCTAAGTGTTGCATCATGGTCTCCCTGATAGCTTCCGGTTGCAGCGGACTGCCCGGGACTCTAGACCAGCAGTCGATATCCACCAGGGTCGCCGCCCTGAGAATGGTGGCCAGTTGTGCATAGCGACGCTGTGGTTGGTCGCCTAAACCATTTGTGTCCGCGTCGCTGTAATTGATCTCGACTGTGATGACTTTGTCGAAACGCGCACAAATCTCTGCGATACCGGGTTGTAGCGGTGAAAGAAACTGAAGATGAGCTGAACTGACCAGTTGGCCATCGGCCCGCATGTAGTCAACCGCTTCCTCAATGGCGCCGCGGGTGGAGCCCCAACCAATGACCAACAGCTGCCCGCTGTCACCTCCGTAGACCTCTGGTGGCTTCAAGGTCTTTTGCAAGGAGGCCAATTTTTTACTGCGCAGGCCAATGGTCTTCTGGTTGATATTTGATTGGTAGGCGACCTTGCTTTTGTCGTCGTGCCCAAGACCTGTCAGCACATAGTTGCCGTCTCGTTGACCTGGTACGGGGCGCGCTGAAACGCCGGTCTCCTCGTCCCACTGATAGGGCGACACATTGGCATCCCAGGTTCCGCGATCAATAGGCGGCGCGATCCAGTCTTCACTTAGCTCGGGTCGCGGGAAGGGTTGAACGCCGGTGGCCAGGTTGGCATCGGAGAGCACAAAAACGGGACCACGGAAGGTCTCGGCCAGTTTGCGCGCCGTAATCATGAAGTGAAAACACTCTTCGATAGAGGAAGGCGCCATGACGATTTTTGGTGCATCGCCCGGGCTGCCGAACAGGACTGCCATCAGGTCTGATTGCTCAACCTTGGTGGGCAAACCTGTGGAAGGCCCACCGCGCTGAACATCAACCACCACCAGGGGTACCTCGGCCATCACAGCCAGCCCCAGGAACTCGGTTTTCAAGGCCAGGCCCGGACCCGAGGTCACAGTGACTGCGGTTTTCCCCGCGTAGGAGGCACCTACCGCGAAACCGATGGCAGCAATTTCATCCTCGGCTTGATGCACAAATCCACCGACCTTCTTGAAGTGCTGGGCCAGATAATGAGAAACCGAGGTGGCCGGAGTAATGGGGTACATGGAGCAGAGTTCCATGCCAGCAGCCATACAGCCCATGGCAATCGCCTGGTTGCCGTTCATCACCACACGTGGGGTCTTGTCTGGATTGGCAGGAATTACGTAAAACTGGTCGAGGTTTTCGCGGGCCCATTTGTAGCCGGCTTCAAACAGGGTCAGGTTCATGTTTATGATTTTTTCGCCTTTGCGTTGGAACTTCGTTGTAATTTCCTTACGGACCAGATCGAGGTCCCGGTTGTACAAACAGCAGAGCAGGCCCACAACCCAGATGTTCTTGCCGCGCTTGGGGTTCTCCACAAACCGCAAACATTCCTTTTCCATGGGGACCTCAACCACATCGAACCCGCGCTCTTGGAAATCGGCCAGGGCGGTCGCATAGGCTTTGCGAATGACGGGTTGCGGATCGTCGGCCCACTTGTTCTCCAGGAAAATGCGCGTGCCGGGACGAAAAGCGCCCGCGTCGATGCGGCTGTAGAGAACCTGTTCATTAAAACCAATAACGGTATCGGCCTTGTCGCCGGCATTGGTAACGGGGCCGGATCCCACTCTGATCCGGTTGCCGCTGGCTCCATTGAGAGAACGGGTAGGCGGTTCGATCTCGGCGGGAATCAACTCCACTGTCCAGACACCGTTCCCCATCTTGGCGGAAATGCTGCCAAAGGTTTGACCTGCGGTCTGTGCACCTTCCCCGGAATCACTAACGATCTCAACAATGTGTTCCTTGACCCGCTGGCCTGATTCTCCTCCATGATCCACCGGGGTTTCGACCCCGCATACTGGGTTTATCGACTCACTGCTCATTGCTAACTCCTATTTCCCGAGGCGATGGGTTGAAAAATTGCAGTTCCAGCATTTCACCCTTTTAGTCCATCTGACCAATTTCAAGGTTGAATGCATCTAAAACAAAGATATTTTCCTTTTCGGAATGTGCTTTGAGCAACTCGCTATAGGTGATCAGCTTCTGCTCAAGTAGGTCGAAAGATTCAGGCTGGTTCATGTTCACCAGCGTAAGGCTTGATTTGATATCGCTGATGACATGGCACAGGGAACGATAGTCTTCGGTAACCTTGCGCAGGCCACCATCCAAACCGGGTTGCGCATTGGCCAGACAGGAACATGCACCGATCCGTTCTTCCAGCCGAAAGTGGTTGTGGGAGCGCGAGGTGAGGAAATCACCCACCTTGTCTAAATCGCTGCCCAGATTATCATCGGGTCGATCGCGACCTTCTTCGATTAAGGAAAGCATCAGATCTACGGATTGGGTGATTATGCGAAAGTCTAACTCCAAGGTTTGCCCGATAAACAAGTCAACTTGCTTATGAGTCATGGTCTCCTCCTTTAGGAACCGACGTTTCTACGCGTCTTACCAATCAGCAAGAACCGTACTCGAACGCAGAAATCCCCTTTCGCCGTTGGCCAAAACAAGGCCTTAGCAGGCTCTAGTCCGTAAAAACCGGCGATATTCATTAGTAAGACCAAGGCCTGCAATGGCCATCAGGCCTGCGAAATGAAGCCACTCATGTGGAAAATAACCCAGAAAATGAGAGTATTTCCACACTCAATTGGAGGGTAGCTCTGGGCTCAAGCCTCAGTCCGACTGGCCTATTTCCTGGTTAAATGCATCAAGCACAAAAAGATTTCCCTTTTCGGCGTGGTCCAGTAACATGGAATTAAAGTTGTCCAGCCGTGCTTCCAATTCATCGAAGCTTTTGGGGGTGTCCAGGCGTGCCCCGTCAAGGCCTGCCTTGATTTGTTCGATCGCATCGGCCAGGGGCTGATAATCAGCTTCCACCTTACGAAGATCGCCCTTCAGACGTGGGCGTTCGTGGGAAACAGTGCAGCAAGCGCCGATGCGCTTTTCCAGGCGGAGGTGGTTGCGCGCTCGGGATGTAAGAAAATCACCGATGATGCTTAAATCGGTCATCAAGGTATCGTCGTGTTCTCCCCGACTCTGTTCCACCAATTGGCGTAAAAGATCCCAGGCTTTTCTTATTTCGCGAAAATCGGATTCCATAGTTTGTCCGATGAACTTTTCAACTTCTTGATGATTCATGGGTTCCCCCTGTGTGAACCATGATAAACGCTTCCGAATCATCTGCCAAGTGCAAAAGGTTCTAAATCATTCGTTGCAAGAATTGTGGGGAATTGGCGTCAGCTTCGTATAAAATAGAGGTTCCTCGATCGGCATGGCCGGTTTGATCCAAGGAGCGGATTTGACAGATCATCATATTCGGGTTTTTGAGGAAGCGACCGCCGTTATTACCGGCGGCGCGTCGGGCATCGGTCGTGCTCTTGGTGAAGAGCTTGCCGCCCGTGGTTGTGAGGTAGTGCTGGCCGACCTACAGGTTACACTTGCCGAGCAGGTGGCTGCAGACATTCGAAGCAAGGGAGGCAAGGCGTCGGCTCACCTGCTCGACGTCCGCGATTTTTCAGCTCTTGAATCCCTGCTGAAGGAAACCGTTGCGCGAACCGGGCGTTTGGATTATATGTTCAACAATGCGGGCATTGCCGTCGTAGGCACGACCAATCACTGCAATCTGGAAGATTGGAACCAAGTCGTCGATGTGAACTTCCGCGGTGTGGTATATGGCGTCCAAGCCGCCTATCAGATAATGATCGACCAGGGGTTTGGCCATATTGTCAATACTGCTTCCGTGGCCGGTCTGATTCCTACCCCTGGCGTGGTGAGCTACGCGGCAACCAAGGCCGGGGTTGTTGGCCTGTCACACGCCCTGCGCCCTGAAGCCGCCTTACACGGCATCACCGTCAGCGTGCTGTGTCCCGGGGTGGTGCGCACTCCGATCCTGGAAGGCGGCAAGTACGGCAAGAAGGTGATGGCCTATCCCGACGAACTCATGGCAAAAGTTGTCGAGATGCTCGGACCAATGCCTCCGAATACTTTTGCTCGCAAGGCTTTACGGTCAATCGCGGCCAAGCGTTCTGTAATTATTTACCCCGTAGCATGGCGGCTGGCCTGGTGGCTGGATCGCTGGTTCCCGACCCTCACCAAAGCCGTGCTTCACAGGTCTTTTGCAAGGGTGGTTCAAAAATTAGAGCGCCTCTCCGAGGAGTAAGCTTCTCGCTATGGTACACAAACCCTCCGCCCCATGTTGTTCAACATGTCTTGACTGACGACAGTTTGTCACTGTTTCTTCGTTAAAGCCGCACCCAGTCCGAGTAAAATGAATCCAAGGATCCAACCGGCCGGATTGCTGTAGGCAAACCCCATAATCACAAATACGGAGCCCAGCACCAGGCCTACTTCGACAGCTTTATTCTGCTTGACTCCCAACAGCTTCATGAGAAACCTCCAGTTTTAACCTTGCCAATGGATCCAAGTTGCAAGCTGCCCAACTTGCAACTTGCAACTTGAGATTTGCAACTAGGGTTCAGCCAGCGCAAACCACTTTGAGCATGTCCATCGTGGTGATCATACCTGCCAGTTCCTGGTCTTCCAGAACAACCATTCGGTGAACACGGCCTTTGAGCATCATTTCAGCAACGTCTTGCACCGATGCATCTACATCAACATAAAAAAGAGTTGGGGTCATGACATCCCTGACCAAGAGTTCCGCATTCTTTTCAAGGTGAAAGGAATCTGCCTCTTCTCGGGTCAACGGCAAATCCCAGCTCTCCTGGAAAAAGGTCGTTGATGGTTCAGAACCCTCGGCGCTGAGGCGGCCTTCTACCACATCGCTGCGAGCAAAATCGCGAAAAGAGACCACGCCCACCATGGCGCCCTCTTCGTCCACTACTGGTGCCCCAGAAATCATTTCGTCTACAAATAATTTTGTCGCCTGGCTGACTTCCATATCGTCCGAAATCCAAACAACATCCTTCGACATGATGTCCCTTGCTTTTAATTTACTCATGATCCCTCCCTTGACCGGTTTTTCAAAGACCACAGGGTCCACATAACCGATGTTTGCTGTGTTAAATACAAGTGCTGTGCCAATTCCCCGGCAAAGCAGAAGGTTCGGTCGGATACCGCCCATACCAACTACTTCCCCGCAGATACCTGACATAACCCAAAACAAAAACTGGCTTTGGGCTTCGCTATTCTGTGGGAAAAACCACAGCTTGGGGAATTTGGCTCATAACCTTAAAACGTTGCCCAAGCGTCTGGGCTGATTCAAGTTCTACTGGCAGGAACCCCCGCGCTGGTCTAGAATTCGTACCAGTCAATCTTCTTTTGGAGAATCCGCGTGGCGCGAAAAGTTATTCTCTACAATCCCAAAGCGGTTTTTTGGACCATGCCCCTGGCTCTAATGGCAGTGGGCTCCGCCTTGGATCGCCAAAGATACCAGGTTCTGATCGTCGATGGCCGCTTTCAATCGCTGCAAACCCTGCTGACAGAGTTGGAAGGCGCCTTGTGCCTGGGCATGAGTGTCTTGACCGGTGCCCCCATGGCCGACGCACTGGCCGTCACCCGCCTGGTGCGCGAAACCTATCCCGAACTGCCGATTATTTGGGGTGGCTGGCACCCCTCTCTTTTTCCCGAGATGTGCCTGGCCGAGGCAAACCTCACGGCTGCGGTGATTGGTCAGGGCGAAAACACCTTTGCCGAACTGCTCTCGCATCTGGAAGACGGCGCTTCCCTTCAGCGTGTTGCGGGCTGTGTCATCCATGGCGATGTGGGTCAACCCGTTCGCACCCCTACCAGACCTATGAACGACGTAAATAGCTTCCCGATGATGGACTATTCATTGATTGATATAGAGGCGTATTTCCATGCCAAGGGACGGCGGCAACTGGATTATATTTCCTCCCAGGGTTGCCGGTTCCGCTGCAATTTCTGTGCGGATCCGGCCGTTTACAAACGAGGTTGGTCCGGCTTCGAGCCACCGCGAATGGTTGCTGAAATCGAAAAACTATGGCAGGCCTATCGCTTCACCGATCTGGGTTTACAAGACGAAACATTTTTCACCCGAACACCGCGGGTCTATGCAATTGCCGAGGGTTTTCTTCAGACAGGCCGTGGTTTTACCTGGGCTGCCACCATGCGCGCAGACCAGGGTCGTCGCATGGACGATCTTGCCTTCAAACTGTGTAAGCAATCCGGGCTCCGCCAGGTGATTATCGGCCTGGAGGCAGGCGCTCAGCAAACCATCGACTGGATTCAAAAAGATATCAAAGTCGAAGACATGTGGTCTTGCTGCGTTAAACTGATCAAACACGGTATCGGTGCCATTATCAATGTCATTGTCGGCTTCCCCGATGAGCCGGCCGAAAGCGTAGCCGAGACCCTGAGGGTGGCCCGCGAACTACGTAAATTGAGCCCGCTTATTCAACTCTCGGTTTTTTACTTCAAGCCCTACCCAGGCAACCCGATCGCGGCGCGGCTCGAAGCCGATGGTTTTGCCTTTCCCGAGGGTCTGGAGGCTTGGGCCGAGTTCGATTATGTCGGCCAGGGTAACCAATGGCTAAGCACAGAACAGAGCGAGGAAATCGAGAACTTCAAGTTCTACCAGACCTATGCCTATGACACCTGTAATACTCCGCTGAAATGGCCTTTGAAATGGCTGGCCCGTATGCGCCTTGAAGGTATGGGCTACCGTTTCCCTATCGAGAAGAAACTTATTCGCATGTTGCGGCCCCCACCCGCTCTTTCCTAATCAATGTATGCACTTTTCTACAACACCTTGCCTTTGGCAAAACCAAGCCTCCCAAAGGTCAGGCGCTTGTTAGCGTTTGAAGCGATAGCCGAAGGCCAGCAAGTGAAAGGTTATGCTCGGAATGGGCGCTTTGATAACCCACATCGCGAAGTGTGCCGGCCTCGTCATCTTCAATTGCGGAACTGGACATGGCCGACTAGCTGGGTGGCGAAAAGACGGGATGTTTCAAAACCCGTTTTTTTCCCTGCACCCTCGCCCCAATAAAAGCCGACAGCATTTAACTAGAATCTTATTCTGTTTCCAACCCATGGTAGGATTGGCTCAAGCAAGTAACACAGCACCTGGAAGCCAACCTGGCATGCAACCCGAGAAGGAGATCTTTTATGTATCAGTGCTTTATTATTCTGGCAACCCTCAGCCTGTTCCCATTTGCCAAAACCTATGCGGGCGAGCCGGTTGATCTGGAGGCGGTTACCGCCATCCGCCAGGAAGCCTTTGGAAATTCTCAAATCACAGAAATTATCTCGCATCTAACAGATGTGATTGGTCCACGCCTAAGTAATTCACCGCAAATGACAGAGGCCAATAACTGGACCAAGGAAAAAATGGAAGAATGGGGATTAAACGCCCAGGTGGAAGCCTGGGGTGAGTTCGGCCGTGGCTGGAGTTTCAGCCATTGCTCGGTCCATATGACAGCACCGCGCAAGTTCCCACTGCTGGCACTTCCTTCTGCTTGGACGCCCGGCACCAAAGGTCCGGTGAGCGGTACGGTTATCAAATTAAAAATTGAGTCGAAAGCAGATATGGAAGAGTGGAAGGGCAAACTGGCTGGCAAAATTTTGCTTCTCAACGATCCTAGGGAAATTCCACAGGCAGACAAACCGCTCTCAACTCGATTTGACGACCACGAACTGGCCGAATTGAGCGAATTCCGCATCAAAGCACCGGGAAATAATCAAGGCAATTGGCGCAAGCGCTATATGAAGAGACGTCAGATGCGGAAAATTCTCCCGGCTTTCCTAGCGGAGGAAGGCGTGGTGGCAACCCTGGCCTCTAGCAATTTTTACGGTGGCATCGTGCGCGTTTCAGGTGGCGGCTCTCGCGAAAAGGGCGAGCCTTACGGCGTCCCCAGGCTGGTCCTGTCCGCCGAACACTACGCGCTTGTGGCGCGGATGCTGGAACGGGAGGCCGAAGTTACTCTGGAAATCGATGTCAAAGCCCAATTCCATGAGGAAGACAGTATGGGCTACAACACCATTGCCGAGATCGAAGGCACTGACAAAAAGGCTGAGATCGTGATGCTGGGCGGCCACTTGGATTCCTGGCACGGAGGCACCGGGGCCACAGACAACGCCGCTGGTGTGGCAGTCGCCATGGAAGCGGTTCGTATTCTTAAGGCCATTGGGGTGAAACCAAGACGCACCATACGCGTCGGTCTTTGGAGCGGTGAAGAGCAAGGTCTTCTCGGTTCTCGCGGTTATGTGAACAAACACCTGGCTGAACGTGAGGAACCCAAGGACAAGGAACAAAAAGACCTGCCCAGGTGGGCCCGTAAAGAACAGGGGAAGCTGATCCTCAAGCCCGAACACGAGCACTTTTCCGCCTACTACAATCTAGACAACGGCTCGGGGAAAATCCGCGGTGTCTATACCCAGCAGAATGCCCGTGTGAAACCCATTTTCGAGGCCTGGTTGGAACCCTTTCACGATGTGGGCGCAACCACGGTTACCATTCGCAATACGGGTGGCACCGATCACCAGGCCTTCGACGGCGTGGGTCTTCCGGGCTTCCAGTTCATTCAGGATGAGCTGGCCTACGATACGCGCACTCATCATTCGAACATGGATGTGTTTGACAATGTGGTGATTGAAGATCTCATGCAGGCATCTGCGGTCATGGCTTCTTTTGTCTATCATACGGCCATGCGCGATGAGAAAATGCCGAGAAAGGCGATGCCCAAAGACGATTGAGTTACACCAGCAAGAGTGAATGATCCGAGACCCAGGTTGGCAGCGTTGCCAACCTGGGATTGGGGTAACTATCCTGCGGGAGAAAGGGTAATGCGGCCCGTATCTCGCTCGCCTCGGCCACCTTCTTCCAGGTGGGTTCCGGTAAAGGTTCCGTCTGCAGTGGAGCCTTTGAAGCGGAAGGTGCGATTTTTATTATCGTTCTTCACGGTGCCCTTTAATTCACCATTGTCCAATTTACCTTCTGCAGTCCCCTCGTAAATGTGGGCCTTGCCGCGAAAGTCGAAATAAAAGGCTACGGCCCACTCCCCGTCTTTAACGGGCGTGAAAACCGCTTTGATTTCGCCCGGGTGATCGCCATCCTTTCGGGTCCAAACGTAATGTCCGATTAGGGTAACTGCATTTTCTGCTGCTGTTTCGCCAGCGACCCCGAACTGAAGAAATGGGGTGAAACAAAGAAAGACCAAAACTTTTTTCATCATGTATATCTCCTTTAGAAAATAAGGCAACGGACAGCTGGAAAAATGGGACGCCGGAACTGGAACCGAAAGAGCGCACAATTTCACATGCTTCCCGGAAAGCCATCGCAAAGGGCGTGTGCTTTTTGTGCGTCTCCCTTCCGCGAAGTCTCCTAAAGACTAGAGAATTCAGACGAAATCTACAAGAAAAATCGGTATCCCAGGCAGAAACACGTGCAATTCACCCCGCCTGGGAATGATTACTTAACTAACTTGCTTTTGAAGACGATAGCAGGGAACAGGAACCTAATTCACTGTCGTTCCATCAGAATTGGAAAACTTCCGCGAGACATTTCGCGGCGACAGCAGCGAGAAAGACCATGCCATTTGCAAAACTTAATATCAACCCCATCCTCATGAACTGTGTGGTTGAGGGAACCATCGGCGGTTTGAAAATGACCGGTATCACGCCCATGGCCGTTGGGGTATCACGTTTTTCTACCGCATCCAAAGAAATGAGTGTCATTGTCGGCTTGCACGGCAAGCGCAATGGCAACATGACCATGAATCTCTCCGAACGGACCGCCACCTTCCTGGCAGGCAAACTGCTCGGGGCTGAGCCCACGGAGATGAATGAAGAGGTCATTGACGCCGTCTGCGAAATCGGAAACATGGTTGCCGGCCAGTTCCACAATATGCTCCACGGCACCCCCTTCCACTTCGAAGGAATTTCTTTGCCCGCCTTCATTTTCGGCGCCAATTACAACCTCTATCATCTCAAGAATCTGGTCACCGTGTCGGTCACTTTCGAGATCGACGAGGTCAGTGTGGTTCATATGAAGGATAAGTTCTTTACCTCTACGATTTCACTGCTTGGATCGGCCAATACGCAGCGTGCCAGAGGGTAGAACCGCTCCATTCCTTGTGCCCATTTCGCTCCGTCACACATCAAAAAAACCAAAACTCGCGTGGCGTTCACCCCCGACGCAGTGCATGCCACGCAAGCCACTTCTGTCTCTGCAGACCAAGGCACCTGGAGAAGGTCGATCAGTGGCGCTTGTTCGACAGCTCGCGCGACAATTCCGTTATTGCGTCAATATGATTAAATGTACCGGTATTTTCTGATGACATGATCACCAGAATCATCTGGTTCACGGGACTTATGTAAAGGTATTGCCCCCCATAACCACTCGAATAATAATCGTTGGGAACCAGCTGGGTTGTTGAAATAACTCTATCATTGCGCCACCAATGATAGCCGTAATGCCAAATGTCGCTTCCCTTCCCCAGTTCGGAGGAACGCCGTACCCAAGATTTCGGCACAATTTGTCGGTATTTCCAACGCCCATTCTGAAGATAGAGCCTGCCCAGATGGGCGAAATCTAAAATCTCGGCGTTGATGCAGCAGAAGGCCTTGACCTGTTTGTTGCGTTCATTATCGACCGACCAGGTGGCATCGTGATTCATGCCCAACGGCTGCCACAAAGATTCCGATAAATACTTATCTAAAGGC
>Ga0316189_10001537_pt1 | contig 22848 bp, 20 predicted proteins | sample LowCovwburrow_MG_FD_204930 | JGI IMG/M metagenome (GOLD analysis project Ga0316189, IMG submission 204930) | Coastal sediment microbial communities from Maine, United States - Lowes Cove worm burrow | ecosystem: Environmental > Aquatic > Marine > Coastal > Sediment | place: USA: Maine... | reverse complement strand
GGTGCAACCGAGCCATGCATGTGCCTGGACATCTATTCGCCAGTGTGTGGCGTTGACGGGCAGACGTACGGAAACGGATGTGAGGCCGAGTGCGCAAACGTCGAGATTGCCTACGAAGGCGAGTGTCACGGTGGTTGCCCGGTGGAGACTCATATTCGCAACTTCGAAGGGGAGTGCGTGCCGAAGTGCTACGGCCCCGAACAATGCGGCGACGAACAGACCTGCAACGCGGGCGAAGTGTGCCTGCAGGATCCGGCGTGTCCGGCTTGCGACGTCTGTGCGGGCTGGTGCACTCCGCCGGCGGGCGATTGCCGGACCAATGGGTGCGAAGCTGGATGGACTTGTGAGAACTGCCCGACCCCGGACGGAGAGCGGGAGTGGCTCTGTCTGCCCCCCAACGCCGGGGCATGCGAACCGCCCGACGAGTGTCGTCCCACGGGATGCAATGGCGAGATCTGCGCTAACCAGGACGTCGCCTCACCTTGCGTAGCCCTCCCTGAGTTCGCCTGTTACGCGGAGCATGGCCTCTGTGAGGTGCAACCCTGGGGCGAGTGCGGTTGGACGAATACTCCCGAGCTCGATGAGTGCCTGTCCGAGTTCGACTGCCGCGGTACCGGCTGCGCCGACGGGACGTACTGCGGGTTCTGTTGGATCGACTGGGCGTGCATCCCCGACGGCGCCGCCTGCTAGCGCTTACCCCCCCGTGCGCCGTCCGAGCCGGTCTCACCATCGCCGGCAGGCCGTCGTACGGGGGTGGCCTTACTTACGAGACGTGCATGCCCTCGACCGTGATCTCGGTCGTCACCGAGTTCGCGATGAAGCAGTGCTTGTGCGCGTTCTCGTGAAGCTTCTCGAGCGCCTCGGGACTTGGGGCCTCGCCGTTCCAAGTGATCTTCGGACGAAGCACCACCTTCGTAATCGCGATGCGTCGCTCAGCGTTGCGCTCCATCAAGCCGACGGCCTCGTCTTCGTAGTCGTCGACCACAAATCCGTCACGGGCCGCGAGCGACAAGAAGGTCAGCATGTGGCAGCTACAGAGCGAGGCGACGAACGCTTCCTCCGGGTCGACCAGGGCAGGGTTCCCGAGGTATTGCGGCGCTGCCGAGGCGTGGACTTCGTTTCCGCCCACGAACTTCCAGACGTGGTCTCGTGAATACTCCTTGGGCTTGAACTCCTTGCCGTTCCGATTCCAGTGCACGTTTGCGCGGTGTTCAGACATCTCTGCTCCTTCGTGCGGGAAGCCTAGGGCCGTTTCGAAGAGGGTCCACGCTTCCCGCACGAAGGAGTGCACAAGATGCCAACGCATTTCTTGCGCGCGCTTTGCGCCTCTAGCCGCCCGAAAGAGCAGACATCTCGACATGGACCGGCGGCGTGTCGTCGGTGAGGCGATTGTCGAGGAAGCCTTCCGGCAGGGAGACCTTCTGTCGGCCCGCCGCCTTTCCACGCGGCACGCGCATCGCCTCGGGCGGGAATGGCTCGGTGGGGTCGACGCTGCGAAGGATCTCTTCGAGGCCCGCGAGGGTGTTCACACGCATGAGACGCGAGCGCAGCTTGGCGCTTCCACGAAAGCCCTTCGTGTACCAACTGCTGTGTCGGCGAAACATCCGCATCGCGGAGTCTTCGCCGGCCCACTCGGACAAGAACGTCGCGTGTCGGAGCGCAATGTCTGCAATCTCGCCGAAGCTCGGCGGGTCTTGGGGCTCGCGGCCGTTGAACACATCGTTCAAGTCTCGGAACAGCCAGGGTCGGCCAAGACACCCGCGGCCGATCACCACACCGTCGCACCCCGTCGAGCGCATCATGCGAAGGGCATCGTGTGCTTCCCAGATGTCCCCGTTGCCGAGCACAGGAATGCTACGAACCGTCGCCTTCAAGTCGGCAATCGCGTTCCAATCTGCATGTCCGTCGTAGAGCTGAGCGGCCGTTCGCGCATGGAGCGCAACCGCTTGGCAGCCTTCCTCCTCTGCGATGCGACCGGCGTCTCGGTAGGTGAGCAGCTCGTCGTCGATGCCCATTCGGAACTTGATCGTGACCGGAATCCCAGCTGCGTTCGTCACGGCTGCACGAACGATGTTCGCGAGCAGGCGTGGCTTCACGGGAATCGCGGAGCCGCCGCCTTTGCGTGTCACCTTGGGAACCGGGCAACCGAAGTTCATGTCGATGTGGTCGACGTGCCCTTCGCCGACGAGCCATTTCACAGCTTCGCCAACGTAGTACGGGTCGACGCCGTAGAGCTGCAGGCTTCGCGGGGATTCCTCCTCGCCGAACTCCGCGAGCATCAGCGTCTTGGCTCTGCCCTCCACCAGCGGCCGCGCCGTGACCATCTCGCTCACGTAGAGCCCGGCGCCGAACTCACGACAGATCGCTCGAAACGGCCAATTGGTCACACCGGCCATCGGCGCGAGCACGACCGGCGGCCAGACTGAAAGTGGCCCAATCGCGACTGGAGCAAACTCCTCCACCCCTGCGGGAGGAACGTCTCGATTCAGTTCGCTCTTGTAGGCTGGGTCCATCGAAGGACTCAGTTGACGACGGAAAGATGGCGATGGCCAGTGGAGCGCAACACCTTCATCCGCCAATCCACTCCGATCAGTTCACCGGCTTCGAGCGGCAGCCAGATGTTCTCGCCTTCGATCACTTCGCTCGAGAAGATCAGGTGGTTCACATAACCGCTCTCGGTGGGGGCCTCGCACTCCGGCGAAAGGCTTGGGCAGGTCTCGCGGTCGGCACAACGCGTCTTGTATGTCGACCAGAAGAGCTCCTTGCCCCCTTCGGCTGCGACCATCGTGGTGCCGTCAGTGACGATCGTAGTCAGCAGGGACGGCTCCTTGCTCGGGTCGGTGTCGCACACCTCCCGGACTTGCTCGAGCGTCGATTGAAGGGCCATCGTCGTTTCGTCGACGGCGATGCGACCCGATAGCGGTCCGTGTTGCGACAGATTCGTCAGGAACAGAAAGAACAGCACTTCGCTGTCGGTTTCGCCGAGGATGTATCGCCGAAGCCTCGGGGCCACCCGTTGCACGAGCTGGGCGCGACGCTCGGTGAAATTCTGGATGTCGCCATTGTGAGCCATGACCCACTTGCCGTACTGAAATGGGTGGCAGTTCAGCACGGAGTTCTCGCCGTTGGTGGCCCGCCGAACGTGTGCGAGGACCGTTTCGGAAGCGACGATGCCGCTCACTCGCTGGAAGAGCGCGCAGTCGATCGCGGTGGTTGGGCTCCGTGTGATGTGGGGCGCGCCGTCCACGTAGAATGCGACTCCCCATCCGTCCCGATGATTGGTGGACTGTGCGCCGAGGGCGTTGTCCGCGTCCATCAAGGAGCGGTGCACCTGGCTTTGGATGACGCTCCGGAATCCGAACAGGCGACACATAACCCCCTCATTTTGACACGAACGCGGTGACGATGCTCGCTCCACTGTTCAGGAGGCCGACCCGGTGTTAGGGTGCCCGCCCGTGAAGCGATTTAGGCGTCTTTTCATCGCGAACCGCGGAGAGGTGGCGGCCCGCATCGCAAGGACCTGCGATGCCCTCGGCGTAACGCCGGTTTTTGGTGTGTCGGAGGCCGACCGCGAGGCCCCGTACCTTCGCGGGCGCGAGTTCGTCGTGCTGGGTCCATCGCGCTCGGGCGAGAGCTACCTGGCGATGGAGCGCATCGTCCAAGCCGCCGTGCAAACGCGGTGTAGCGTGGTTCATCCAGGCTGGGGCTTCCTCGCCGAGAATCCCTTGTTCGCCTCGCTTTGCGAGGCACATGGCGTGACGTTCATCGGACCGCCGCCTTCGGTCATGCAGCAACTAGGACGCAAGACGCCCGCCAAGACCGCGATGGCGGCGGCGGGCCTCAAGCTGATTCCGGGGAGCGATGGGGTTCTCCGGGATGCCGACCAGGCGAGCGAGGTCGCCGCGGCGATAGGCTTCCCCGTGCTTCTCAAGGCCGAAAGCGGAGGTGGCGGTCGCGGCATGCGCGTCGTACGGGAAGCCGGCGGCGTCAAGAAGGCCTACGAATCGGCGCAGGCCGAGTCGCTCGCTGCTTTCGGTGATGGGCGGCTCTACCTCGAGAAACTCATCGAAGGCGGCCGGCACATCGAAATCCAGCTTTTGGCCGACAAGTACGGCAACGTCGTGCATCTCGGTGAGCGGGACTGCTCGGTGCAGCGCAAGCACCAAAAACTCATCGAGGAGTCGCCCGCACTCGTGTTGAGCGAGGAGGAGCGCCAGCAGACACTCGCGGCGGCTGTCCGCGCCACGGAATCAATCGGCTACGTCGGCGCGGGCACGATGGAGTTTCTCTTGGACAGTGGTGACGAGCTTCGCTTCATGGAAATGAACGCGCGGCTGCAAGTCGAGCATCCGGTAACGGAGATGCGCACCGGCATCGACCTCGTCGAAGCTCAGATCCGCGTCGCAAGCGGCGAGCCACTCTGGTTCACGCAAAGCGACGTCACGCTTCGTGGACATGCGATCGAGTGCCGAATCAACGCCGAGGACCCCTCGAACGGCTTCGCCCCGAGCCCTGGCGTCATCGAGCACTGGTCCGTCGCCACTGCCGACTCGAACGTTCGTGTCGATACGCATGTCGAGTCCGGCTACGAGGTGCCCCCTCACTACGATAGCCTGGTCTGTAAAGTCATCGCCTGGGGTGAGGATCGTGACGCCGCGTGCGACCGCTTGAGCGAGGCTCTGCAGACCATGCGCTGCGACGGCATCTCCACGACGATTCCAATGCACGTTTCCGTACTCGCTTCGAAAGAGTTTCGAGACAATCGCTACGACACCCGCGCCGTGCCGGGGTGGGAGGTCTGATGGCACACGTTCCTGTGGTTCCGATTGGAAACCCGCGTGAATCGGTCGTCGACAAGGCCGAGTTCGACAGGGAGCTTGCGGGTCACGATCCCCTCGTGCGCAAGCTCGAGGCGCGTCGCGAAGAGGTCAAGGCCGGGTGGGGCGAGAAGTACGTCGAACGCGTCCACGAGAAGGACAAGCTAACCACGCGCGAACGACTCGAGCGCCTGAAGGACGAGGGGACCGACCTCTTCGAGGTGGGCACGTTCGTCAACTACGGGGCCGATTTCAACGGGCTCCGCTCGCCAGCGGCGGGTGTCGTCACCGCGTTCGCCAAGGTCGAAGGTCGCTGGTGCGTCGTCATCGCGAACGACAACACCGTGGCATCTGGAGCTTGGTGGCCGAATACCCCCGAGAAGATCGAGCGCGCCCAAGAGATGGCACGCCGGCTCCGACTTCCGACGCTCTACCTCGTCGATTGTAGCGGGCTCTATCTGCCCGAGCAGAGCAAGAGCTTCGCCGGTGCGAAGGGCGCGGGGCACATCTTCAAGATGAACAGCCTGCTGTCGGCCGAGGGTGTGCCGCAGATCGCGGGAGTCTTCGGTGACTGCATCGCGGGGGGCGGATATATGCCGATCATCAGTGACCGCGTCTACATGACCGAGCAGGCGTACATGGTCATTGCAGGTGCGGCGCTCATCAAGGGTGCGAAGAGCCAACACATCACCTCGCTCGACATCGGCGGTCCAGAGGTGCACGTGCACCAATCCGGTTGCGCCGACGAACGGGTTCCTGACGACATCACTCTCATCGAGTGCTTGCGTCGCGAAGTCGCTCGGCTTCCGAGCTCGGGCGCTTCGTTCTATCGCGGTGGGGTCGCGCCCATGGCGCCCCGCTTCTCTCCGAAGGAGCTTCCGGGGCTGCTGCCGGTCGACCACCGTCAGGCATACGAGGCGAACGAAGTTCTCGCCCGCCTCTGCGATCAGAGCCTCTTCTGGGAAGTGCTCCCCTCGGTCGGCCGCGAGATGATCTGCGGCATTGGCCGTGTGGGCGGCCTCTACGCTGGCTTCGTCCTCAATCGACAGGGGCTCATCGACGACCCGGAGGCGGAGGGCGACGCACGGCCTGGCGGCATTCTCTATCGACAGGGCATCGCCAAGATCAGCGCGTTTAGTCGCGCCTGTGACAGCGACGGGATTCCGCTGATCTGGTTGCAGGACATCAGCGGTTTCGACATCGGCGCCGAAGCCGAGCGCCACGGCCTGCTCGCCTATGGATCGAACCTCATCTACACGAACAGCACCAATCAGACGCCGATGTTCACGGTTCTTCTCCGCAAGGCATCGGGAGCTGGCTACTACGCCATGGCGGGGCTTCCCTACGATCCTGTCGTTCAGCTCTCGACCACGGTGTCCCGCCTCAGCGTGATGGAGGGCCGCACGCTCGCGATCGCTTCGTACAATAGCAAGCTCGATGACAACTTCGAGATTGTGACGACCGACCCGAAGGAGCGGGCGCAGATCGAGAAGCGAATGGCAGAAGTCGAAGCGCGCATCGAAGCCGACATGGACCCGTACGTGGCCGCCGAGCAGCTCGACACCGACGAAATCATTCGGGTCGACGAGCTTCGCGACTGGCTCGAGGTGCTCGTCGAGATGAGCTACCAAGGCGTCGGATACCGACGCGTCAAGAACCCTCGCATTTGGACGATGCACGACCTCGACGTCCTGGTGAACGGAGGGCGTGCGTGAGCCGAGCGTCTCATCTGCTTCGTGTCCGAGAGGGCGAAGGTGCGCGTGAGCTGCTCGCCCCGACCGTCGGTGTCTTCACTCCCCGAGTGGGCGAGGGGGACCTCGTCTCCCCAGGACAGACCATCGGCGTCATCGAGGTGCTCGGCGTGGCTTCGGACCTCGTCGTGCCGGACGGTGTTGCGGGTCGCGTTAGCGAGCGCATGGGTGGGCGCCTGACGCGGGTTCCGGTCCAATATGGTGATGCCCTCATCGCGCTGAGCAGCGCGGAGCTCGGCGATGTCGCCGCGACCAGGTCCGCCGTCGACGCTGTTTCGAGTGCGCTGACGTTTCCGTCACCCATGAGTGGGCGCTACTACAGCCGCCCATCGCCGAACGAACCGGTGTTCGTGTCAAAGGGGGATACGGTCTCGCGCGGACAGACAATCGGGCTGCTCGAAGTGATGAAGACCTTCAACCGCTTGGTCTACCAAGGGGACGGTTTGCCCGAACGAGTGACTGTGGCCGAGGTCGTTCCAGCCGATGGGGATGACGTGGTGCGCGGAGAGCCGATCCTTCGACTTGCTCCGCACGATGGGGACTGACGTGTCTGCGTCTCGACGAATCGCCTGGGCACTGCTGGCGTTGACCGTCGTTTCCTGCGCATCGAGTGGCTCGTCGACGCGAAAGGCAAGCGACGAACCCGAGGTCAAGAGCTTCGTGTTCAAGCACGAGGGCATCGTGCGCGAGGTTGCCGTCTTCGACCCCCGCGCCACGCCAGAAGGGGCGCCGCGCCCGATGGTCATCGTCCTGCACGGAGGGCTCGGGGACGACGACGACACGGTGACACTCAGCTTCGGGAAGCTCGATGCGTTGGCCGCGGAAGACGACTTTCTCGTGGCCTATCCGACCGGCATTGGCGGGCATTGGAACGACGGTCGCGGCCTGCAGCGGTACGTCGCCCAGCGGGACCGGGTCAACGACGTGGGTTTTCTGTCGAAGCTCATCGGCGACATCACCGAAAAGCGCAACATCGATGCGGAGGCCGTGTTTGTGGTCGGGGTATCGGATGGCGCGATGATGGCGCACCGCTTCGCCTGTGAACGCGGCAAGCTGCTCCAGGCTTTCGTCGCTGTGGTCGGCTCGATGCCTTACAACGTCGCCCGCCGAGCTTCTCGCTGTACGGAGCAGCCGGTGTCGGCGCTGCTCATCAATGGAACCGAAGACCCCATCGTGCCGTGGGAGGGGGGCACGGTCAGATTCGGAGGCGAGGAGCTCGGCCGGGTGCTGCCGGTGGAGCGCACCTTTTCGTTCTGGATGCGCCACAACGAGTGCAAGGACGTCCAGGTCTCGATGCTGCCGGACTTCGATCCGGGCGACGGGACTCGCATCGAAAGACGAAAAGCGGTCGGATGCCAGCAGGGCACGAAGGTCGAGCTGTTTGCCGTGCAGGGCGCAGGGCACACCTGGCCCTCGGGTTGGCAGTATCTGCCCGAAGCCATGGTTGGGCCCCTCAGCAGCGACATCGATGCAGCCGTCGCGGCATGGCGTTTCTTTCAAAGCACCCTCTAGCGAGGCGGGCTGGAGTGCTAGAGTCCGCCGATGGCTGATGCTTGCCTCGGCGACCGTTCCTTGTTTCCCAACCTAGAGGGTCACGCGTACCTGGCGCATGCGGCGATTTCGCCGCTGTCGACACCTGTCTGTGCACGCATTTCGGAAGTCACCGACGACTACGCTCGGGGAGGCATGACGGGGTTCGTGCGCTGGGCGCCTCGACTGAAGCATGTCCGAGAGACGTTAGCCTCACTGATTTCCGCGACACCAAGTGAGGTGGCATTCGTCGCCAACACGACGCAGGGCGTGATCGACGTCGCGTTTGGGATTCCTTGGAAGGCGGGGGACCGGGTCGTGCTGTTCGAGGGTGAGTTTCCTGCAAACGTCACTCCGTGGCAGCGCGCGGCGGACACGTTCGGTTTGGAGCTCGTATGGGCCTCGCTCGAGCCGTTTCAGCGGTCCGTCGAAGAAGGGATCGTGGAGCTCCGGCGCGCACTCGCCGGTGGCGCGCGACTCGTTGCGGTGAGCGCAGTGCAGTACAAGACCGGACTTCGGATGCCGCTCGCACAGATGGCGGCTTCTTGTCACGAGCTTGGGGCGGAGATCTTCGTCGACGCGATTCAAGCACTCGGGGCCACGCCCCTCGACGTCTCTTGGGGCATCGACTACTTGAGCGCTGGCAGTCACAAGCACTTGATGGGCCCCGAGGGCGCAGGCGCACTCTATGTCGCCGATCGCTGCGCAAAGGCACTCAACCCGCGCCTCGCAGGCTGGCTCGGCCACGAGAACCCGGTTGCCTTCCTCATTGGGGACGAACCGCAGCTCCGCTACGACAATCCTCTGAAGTGCGGAGCGCAAGCGCTCGAGACGGGTACGAGCAACGTCATTGGGCTCGCGGCCTTGGGCGCATCGGTCGGGCTGATCGAGCAGCTGGGCGTAGCGGCCGTACACGCGCACGTTCAAGGTTATCTCGACGCGCTCGAGCACGGGCTCGTCGCGCGCGGCTTCGAAAGCCAGCGCGCAGCATCGACTCCGCTCCGGTCCACCTTGCTCGGTGTCCGGGTGCCGGACGACGTGAGACTGAGCAAGTTGGCGTCGAGCCTCCGGGACCGCGGCGTCGTCTGCAATACCCCGGACGGCATGATGCGCTTCGCGCCGCACTGGCCGAATTCATACGATGAAGTTCCTGGTGTCCTCGACGCGGTCGACGAAGCGCTGGCCGAGCTTCGAGCTTGAGCCTAGGCTCGCTTGATGACGACGGTGCAAAGCGATCGAAGTTTTTGGATCTTCAACGCGGTAGTCTCGACGGCGGCGGTTGGTTTTCTCGGCTGGCTTCTGCTCGTCCGCGAAGGAGGCGTAGTCAGCGCGGACCTCAGCTTCATGCCGGGGTTGAATGCGGCGCTGAACGCAACGTCGGCCACGTTTCTAGTCTTGGGCCTGGTCGCCATCCGAAGTGGTCGCCGCGAAGTGCACAAGCGCCTGATGGTGTCGGCGTTCGCCGCGTCGGCAGTCTTTCTCGTTGGCTACGTGATCTACCACTACGCGCACGGAGACACGCAGTATCAGGGAGAGGGCGCCATCCGGATCTTCTACTTTGGGATCCTTATTTCCCACGTGCTCCTCTCGATCATCATGCTCCCGATGATCCTCGGCACCTTCTACCTCGCTGCAAGAGAACGCTTCAGCACCCACAGAAAGCTAGCCCGCTGGACCCTCCCCATCTGGCTCTACGTCTCCCTCACCGGCGTCCTAATCTACTTCATGCTGAAGTAGGGACACGCAGCCCCTCCCCAAGCGCTCTAATTCCGAACACTTGCACACCCAATCGCGCGTTTTATCCTGCCCCCTGAAGGAGACGCTTCAATGGGCATCATCTCGTGGGTCGTATTTGGTTTGGTTGCGGGCATCTTCGCCAAGTTTCTCATGCCCGGCGACGACCCGGGCGGCTTCGTCAAGACGACCGGCCTCGGCATCGTCGGGGCGTTGGTCGGCGGCTTCGTCGGCACGCGCATCGGCTTCGGCGACGTGAGCGGCTTCAACCTTCGAAGCTTCGCTATTGCGATCGCCGGCTCGCTACTCGTTCTCTGGGGCTACCGAAAGATCAAGAGCTCTTAGCTCCGGGTGGCTCGTAATCGCCGCACCGCGAGGAGTCCTTCCGCGATCATCCAGAGCAGCAGCACGAGCAGCAGCGAAGCAAGCGCGGCTAGCGGCGCGTTTCCTTCTGCCAGGAACTGTTGAAGCTTCGTGATCAGCGCGAGCGCGGCGACGGGCATCACCAGCATCATTGGAATGACCAGCGGCCAGACCGGACGTTTTCTCGCGAAGAAGTAGAGAGCTAGCGTCATCAGCGTGAGGGCCGCGAGCAGCTGATTGCTGGCGCCGAAGATGGGCCAAAGAACCCATCCCACGGCCTTGGCCTGACCAGTCGTCGGGTCCGGGGTCTCGGCGAGCGCGAGATACATGGCCGGAACGATGGCTACCAGCGTGGCGATGTACGGATTGGTGAGCGGCTTGATGCGAAGCGCGGTGCCGAGCTCGGCTAGAATGAATCGCTGAATGCGCGTGGCGGTGTCGAGCGAGGTCGCGGCGAAGGCGATCACCAAGACCGCCATCAAGGTTCGGGCGAGTTCGGCCGACAAGCCGACCGCCTCGAGAAACGCGCCGCCGCCCAAGACGAATGCAGCCGCCTTGTTGCCCCCGGCATGCGCCCAAGAGTCGTAGTAGACAGCCCACGTCAGATCGTCGACTGCGCCCTGTGTCGGAAGCGCACATGCACCAACGAGTCCGATGCCAGCGACCGCAGCCAGGGTGGAGGCCAGCGCAAGCGACCCTTCGCCAAGCATGCCGCCATAGCCGATGATGCGTGAGTCCTTGAGCTTATCGATCTGCTTCGACGTCGTGCCCGATGATACGAGTCCGTGGAAACCGCTGATGGCTCCGCACGCGATCGTGACGAACAGGATCGGAAATATCGACGGCGCGCCCGCCTCGGGGCTTCGGTACACCGGGGCGTCGAAGTCTGGGTGGGCAATCAGTACGCCGAGGAACAATAAGCCCAAGCCGACGAAGAGCTGATGGCTGTTGATGTAGTCGCGCGGTTGGAGGAGCAGCCACACCGGAAGCAGGCTGGCGATCGCCGAGTAGATGAGCAGGAAGAAGATCCACCCGGTCGTTACACGGTGCTTGTCGAATCCCATCGCGACGAAATCGACCGGCACCTCGGTGCCGACCCAGACGAAGAAGTAGAGGACCGCGAGGGCGATCAACGACGGGACCAGGATGTTCACGCGCCGCTTGTAGACCAGCCATCCGATCACGATGGCGACGATGATCTGGATATTGATCGGAATGACGCTGGTCGGTTGACTGACGAAGAGTCCTGCGATCGCCATCGCGAAGACCGCGAGCACCAACCAGATGAGGACCAGCACGAAGCACATGAAGAGGATACGAGCGCGCTTGCTCACTGTTTTCGCCGTGATGTCGGCGATCGAGTGTCCCTTCTCCCGAATGCTGGCGACCAATGCACCGAAATCGTGCGCTGCACCCATGAAGATCGTGCCGAACACGACCCATGCGAGGGCCGGCCCCCAACCCCAATAGGCCGCCACGCAGGGGCCGATGATCGGTGCCGCACCAGCAATGGACGTGAAGTGATGCCCGAAGAGCACCGCACGCTGTGTCGGCACGAAGTCCACGCCGTCTTCGAACTCGTGCGCGGGCGTCACGAGGTCTTCCTGATCTTCGTAAATACGCTCGCCCAGGAACCGTCCGTAAACCCGGTACGCAATCAGAAACGAGCCCAGAACGAGTGCCGCCGCAAGTGCCGCCATTGGCGCGTTCGTCGGCTTTTTTCGGGATTTGGTCAAGCACAAATCCAGCTTTCCTTTGAGAGGAATAAAGCTAAGGTCCCGCCATGAGTGGGACGTTTAGACCCCATGGCTTGTGGACCGCCTTGGTGACCCCGTTTTCGACGGATCGGCAGGTCGATCACGATTCCTTCCGCCGGCTCATCGAGTTTCAGGTCGAGGAGGGCGTCGATGGTGTGCTCCCCTGCGGTACGACCGGAGAGTCACCAACGCTTTCCTGGCAAGAGCACGATGCGGTCGTTGAAGCAGCCGTGCGCGCGGTAGAGAACCGGGTCGCGGTTTTGGCGGGCACCGGAAGCAACAACACCCGGGAAGCGGTGCGCGCGACCCAGCAGGCGAAAGATGCGGGTGCCACGGCTGCGCTCCTGGTCGACTGCTACTACAACGGACCCTCGAGTCTCGAGCTTCGTACCGAATACTACGAGCGAATTCTGGAGAAGGTGGAAGACATCCCGGTGGTTCCGTACGTGATTCCGGGGAGAAGCGGCTGCGCGCTTTCGGCGGCGGACCTCGCGGTGCTCCATTTGAACGACCCGAAGCGGGTGCCTGCGGTCAAGCAGGCCACCGGCGATCTCGAGCGCATGCGGCTGGACCGGCAGCTCGCCGGGCCTGCGCTCAGCATCCTCTCTGGGGACGACGAGCTCACGCTCACCATGATTCGCGACAAGGAGATTCGCGCTTGTGGTGTCATCAGCGTCCTTTCGAACATCGTGCCCGGCGCGATGGGCGGCATGGTGCGCGCAGAGGCGGCGGATGACGGCGAAGAGACGGACCGACTCGCCGCGGTACTTGCGCCAATACTCCAGTTGGTGACTTGCACTGTATCGGCGGTGCGGACGCTGCCGAACGGTCAAAGCGTCGAGGTGATGGATAAGTTCCGCAATCCGGTTCCGGTCAAGACGATGATGGCGGGCCTCGGGATGATCTCCTCGACGAAGCGGCCGCCACTCGGACGCATGAGCTCCGCTGCGGTCACGCGATGTCGTGAGGCGCTCCGCCAAGTGCACGCCGCAGATCCTGGTATCCTCGGGCCGATTGAAGAGGCGTTCGACGTTCGCGTCGGACAGCGCCTTGGTGACGACGGAGTATGGTCGGCGCTCGCTCGTTGAGGGGACTGTGTACCGCACGCTGATTCGTCCACTCCTCTATCTGCTGCCGGCAGAGACTGCGCATCACTTCGCGTTCGCATGTCTCCGTTGGTTTGCTGCGATCCCAGGGGCGAAGGCTCTGCTTCGGGCTATCTTCCATCGAAACGATCCCTCTCTCCGGGTCCGTGCGCTGGGGCTCGACTTCCCGAACGCTATTGGTCTTGCGGCGGGTTTTGACAAGGACGCCATTGGCTACGAAGCGCTCGGCGCGGCGGGGTTCGGTTTCGTTGAGGTCGGGACCCTCACAGGCGAGGCGCAGCCGGGAAATCCGATGCCACGACTCTTTCGCCTTCCCGATGACCGGGCGCTCATCAATCGCATGGGCTTCAACAATCGTGGTTCCGCGGATGCCGTGGCGCGCCTGCGCCGGCCGCACCGGACCATCGTCGGGGTGAACATCGGGAAGACGAAGCTCGTACCCGAAGAGGAAGCGATCGACGATTACGTAGCGAGTGCCAAGCGAGTAGGGCCTTATTCGGACTACGTCGTGGTCAACGTTAGCTCACCGAATACGCCTGGCCTTCGGAACCTTCAGGCGACCGAAAAGCTTCGGCCTCTGCTGGCCGCGGTTCGCGAAGTACTTAATGAAGTGTCGCCGAATCGGCGCGTCCCTCTACTCGTGAAAATTGCGCCCGATCTGGCGGACGAAGATGTAGACGCCGTCGGCGAGATGGCGCTCGAGCTCGGCCTCGACGGCATCATTGCGACGAATACGACGATCCGTAGGGACGGCCTGAGGAGCATCAAAGACGACGTGACGGCGTGCGGCGCAGGGGGCCTGAGCGGTCCGCCGTTGCACCTCCGTTCTCTCGAAGTGCTCCGGCGCCTGAGGGCTGGGGTTGGGGATCATCTCACGCTGATCTCCGTCGGCGGAATCGAGACGCCCGAGCAGGCGCGCGAGCGGATCGACGCCGGGGCAGACCTCATTCAGGTCTACACGGCGTTCATCTATGAGGGCCCGTTCCTACCGAAGCGCTTGGCCCAGGCCGCGGCGCTCCGATAGTCCGCGCCGACAAAGTGCGCGTTTGGGTTCGTAGGTGTTTGAAACGACTTGGGTTCTCGGGGGGCTGCGTGTCCCCTAGGAGCGGGAGTCGACTACGGCGGCGGCTACCGAGTCGGACCAGACGTTGACCGTGGTTCGGCACATGTCGAGGATTCGGTCGACGGCGAGGATGAGGGCGACGGCGCTGGTCGGGAGGCCGACGGCGTTTAGAACGACCACCATCATGACCATGCCTGCGTGCGGGATACCCGCGGCGCCGATGCTTGCGAGCAGCGCGGTCAAGGCGACCACCGCCTGCTGCGTGATGCTGAGATCCAAGCCGTAGACCTGCGCGATGAAGAGCACCGCCACAGCCTCGTACAGCGCGGTGCCGTCCATGTTGATCGTGGCGCCAAGCGGCAGCACGAACGAGGTGACCTGCGGCTTCACGCCCGCGTCCTCCGCGTTCTGCATCGTGAGGGGGAGGGTTCCGTTGCTGGACGCCGTGCTGAACGCAGTGACCAGGGCTGTCGTCATGCTCTTCATGTAGGCGATGGGCGAGCGGCCTGTCGTGATGCGTAGAATAAGCGGCAGCGTGATCGTGGCGTGGATGAGAAGCGCCACGAACACCGCGAGCACGTACCAGCCCAACACCTGAAATGCCGCGGGCCCCTTGCCTGCGGCGGCATAGAGCGTGAACCCGAATACGCCGACGGGAGCGAACTTCACGACGAACAAGGTCATTTGCATCATCACGTCGAAGAGACCCGAGAAGAAGCGGCGCACCACGCTGGCGTCCGCAGAGCCCTCACGGTGCTCGGCGATGCTGATGAAGACGCCAATCAACAGTGAGAAGAAGATGACCGGCAGCATGTCGCCCGCGGTGGCTGCGGCGAGGGGGTTCTTCGGGATGAGGCTCTCGAGCTGCTCCCAAAGGACGACACCGAGACCGCCTGGCGCTTGCGTGACCAGTCCCTCGACCGCGCCGTCCTCGAGCAGTGCCAGCTCCGCCCCTTCGCCCGGCTTGATCAAGTTGACGACGATAACGCCAGTGACGATCGCGAGGAAGCTGCTCGTCAGATAGAACGTAATCGCGCGACCGCCGATGGAGCCCAGCGTCCGAAGGTCGCCCATACCGGTGATTCCGGTGATCAACGAGGAGACGATGAGCGGGACGACCAGCATCTGCAGCAATCGCAGAAAGAGGTCGCCCACTTCCTTCCCGACCATGGCCACAGTGCCGACGGTCTCGGCCTCCACCATACCCTCGACCCCGGCCCAATTGAGCCCGAGCCCGAGGAAGGCCCCGACGGCCATGGCAATTAGAATCCAATGATGGAGTTGCAGTCTCTTCACGGCCGCGCATTATGCGGACGCCTCCCCACGATGTAAAACGCACTCATGACCGACGAGAATCCAGACAAAGGACCGCTTCTCGAGCTGCGGGGAGCGCTCGACGACCTCGACCACGAGCTTTTGGACCTTCTCGTCCGCCGGATGAACGTCGTCGCCGATATCGCCGCCCAGAAGCGCTCTCATCGGGTCCGCATTCGGGATCTCGCGCGTGAACGACGGGTTCTCGATGACCGGTGCGCGCGCGCCGAGGAGCTCGGCCTTTCGCCCGACAGCATCGAATCGATTTGGCGGCAGTTGATGCTGATGAGTCGCGAGCGTCAGGCGGCACTTCGCGCAGAGGTGCCACCCGACGTCGAGCCCAAGACCGTGGCCATCATCGGCGGGGAGGGCGGAATGGGGGGTTCACTCCGAACGCTGTTCGCCGACCTCGGGCACGAGGTGCTGAGCGCCGACCTGCAGACCCCTCTTCGTCCGAAAGATGCCGCCGCGACCGCTGACGTCGTGGTCATCAGCGTTCCGATTCGAGAGACCCGCGCAGTCATCGAGGAGCTCGGCCCGCTGGTCCGAGAAGACGCGCTCCTCATGGACGTTACGTCGATCAAGATCGACCCGATGCAGGCGATGCTGACGTCGACGAAGGCAAGCGTGCTCGGTACTCACCCGATGTTCGGCCCGGGCGTCAATACCTACCAGGGGCAGCGCGTGGTCCTCTGCCCCGGTCGCGGTGATGCGTGGCTCGCGTGGGCTCGCCAGATGTTCACGGCGCGGGGCCTCGTGCTCACCGAGACGAGCGCGGAGCAACACGACGCGATGATGGCCATCGTTCAGGTGCTGCATCATTTCAAGACGCAGGTGCTCGGTCTCGCGCTCAGCCGCGCGGGCGCTCCGCTCGAAGAGACACTGCGGTTCACGTCGCCTGCCTACCTGCTCGAAACCTACGTGACCGGCCGTCACTTCGCGCAGGCCCCCGAGCTCTACGGGCCGATCGAAATGCTGAATCCGGACTCGCAGCAGGTCATCGGCATCTTTCAGCAGGCGGCGGCCGACCTCGCGACGATCCTGGAGAGCCAAGACCAGGCGGCGTTCGACGGAGTGTTCGAGCAGGTGCGCGCGTTCTTCGGGGAGTTCACCGAAGAGGCGCTCGAACAGAGCGGCTTCCTCATCGATCGGCTCGTCGAGCTGAGCGCCGGCCGCTCCTCGACCTAGCAAGCCGATTGACGGTTCCGCTGGCATCTGCGATGCCCCGAACATGGCGCAAGTTGCGATACACGGGGCAGCGGGCCGCATGGGCCTCAGCATCGCCTCTGTGCTCTACGACGACCTCGAGGCAAATCTCGTCGCCGCGATGGATCGCTCCGAGAGCGAGCTCATCGGACAAGACGTGGGTGTGCTCACTGGACGGGCCCCGACTGGCGTGAAGATCACCTCCGACCTCGAAGAGTTTCTCAGCAACGTCGAAGTAGTCATCGACTTCAGCATTGCGTCAGCCAGCGCCAAGCTGCTCCCCGTGTGTGCCGGTCAACACATCCCGATGGTCATCGGAACCACCGGGCTCGATTCCGAGACGCGGGCTGCCCTCGAACGGGCCGCCGAGCATGTGCCCATCGTCTTCGCGCCGAACTACAGCCAAGGTGTCAACGCGCTCTACTTTCTCGCCGCGCGCGCCACCGAGCTCCTCGGCCCCGGCTTTGATGCCGAGATCGTGGAGATCCATCACAAGCGAAAGGTCGACTCCCCGAGCGGCACCGCCGTGCGCCTCGGTGAAGTCGTTGCTCATGCCAAGCAGCTCGACCCGGAGCGGGCCGTCGTTCATGGCCGAAGCGGCCAGGTCGGAGCGCGTCCGCTCGACGAGGTCGGCGTCATGGCGCTCCGCGGCGGCGACGTCGTCGGCGAGCACACCCTCTATCTCGTGGGGGAGGGCGAGCGAATCGAGCTCACCCATCGCGCCACCGATCGTACGATCTTCGCGCGGGGCGCGGTTCGAGCTGCCCACTGGGTCGTTGGACGCCCGGCAGGCCTCTACGACATGGCCGATGTGATGGGCATCCCGCGCTAGCAAACAGTGCGAAACCCACGAAACCTGATACTGTAGCTGCGCGTCATGGATTGTCCGCAATGTGCAGCCGAGGTCTCGTCCGACGATGCGTTCTGCGGCAAGTGCGGGTACGCGATGCGTGAGGGAGCTCCCGAGCGCATCGACCAATCACGCATCCGCTTCCATGAGGGGCCCGAGTCCCCGGCTACCGATACGTCGAGCACCGGGCCCTCGCAGGACCGCGCCCGCAAGAAGACGATGGTGGGTATCCCGAGCCTGACGCCCCGCCGCGGAGCGCCACCGGCCGCATCGACTCCGGATCCCGGGCCGCCTGCGCCACCGGCGGAGATTTCGGACGCTCGAGCGAGGGCCGCAAAGCGCACGCCGCAAAAAACCATGCTCGGGATTCCACGTCCCGATTTCGCCGAGCCCCCAGCCCCCCCAGAACAGCTCGATGCAGCGCTTGCTTCCGAGCAAACCGGGGAGGTGGTGACGGAACGATTTGCGCCACTTGCAGAGACCGCACCCGACTCCGGGGCGCCGGGGCGCGAGCGAGCGCGGGTCCGCTACGACAGCGCCAACGAACCGTACCCGATGCTGCAACGCCGAAAGAAGGCGTTGCGTGGCCTCGCCCTGCTCGTGCTTCTCTCCGCAGGGTGGTTCGTCTACCGCTTTGCCACGTTGAATGGCTAGCTCCGCGAGAGAGGGCCAAGTGATCTGCGACATATGCGGAGAAAGCAGCCCGCCCGATGCGAAGTTCTGCGGCAAATGCGGGGCGAGCATGGGTGCCATGGGGATTCGGCCCGGTGAAGTCATTGCCGAACGCTATCGCATCGTCGCGGAGATCGGCCGAGGCGCGATGGGAACCGTCTACCGCGCCGAGCACGTCCAAATCAGCAAGGTGATGGCGATCAAGCTCCTGCATCGCGAGCTCGAGGACAACCCGGAAAACGTCGCGCGCTTCCAGCTAGAGGCGGAGGCGGCCTCGCGTCTCAATCACCCGAACACCGTGCAAGTGTTTGATTTCGGGCGAACGAAATCGGGCTCGCTCTACCTGGCGATGGAGCACGTCGACGGAGAAGACCTCGGTAAGGCGATAGGCCGAGATGGAGCCATACCGTTCGGCCGCGTCGCGTACCTCTGCGCTCAGGTCGCAGGTTCGGTCGCGGACGCCCACGCCGCGGGGGTCATTCACCGGGACCTCAAGCCGGAGAATATCGTCATCAAGCAGGGGCGCGATGGCGAACGGCCCAAGGTCTTGGACTTTGGCTTGGCCAAGCTCTTCGAGGGCAAGCTGGGCACGCAGATCACGAGCAGCGGCACCATTGTCGGGACGCCCTACTACATGTCACCTGAGCAGATTCAGGGGCAGGAGCTCGACCCGCGGAGCGACGTCTACGCGATGGGGGCCATCATGTACGAGTGCGTCGTCGGCGCTCCCCCGTTCGATGCCCCGAATCCAGTCGGCGTTCTGTCGAAACACCTGTCCGAGGAGCCTCCCGCACCTTCGTCTCGTTCGCCCTTATCCGTGCCGGCGGAAGCCAACGAGATCATTCTCAAGTGTCTTCAGAAGGATCCGGATCATCGATATCAGACGGCTGAAGAGCTCCGTCAGGCGCTAATCGACTACCTCTCCGCCGTCGGGTCCGAGGATTGGAAAATGGCCGCGGATGCGCAGGGCGCTTCCTCGAGTGGGACCCGGCGCGTCGACGACCTCGATGGTGGGTTTCGCCCGAATCGGCGACGATGGCTCTGGTTGCTCGCGCTTGTTCTCGTCGCCGTCGGAGTCGGGGCCTGGCAGTGGCTCGCCCGCGGCCCGTCCGAGCGCGAGCCGAACCATCTGCCAAACCAGGCGACCCGACTACCTGCGGACTCCGAGATGGAGGCGTATCTCGGCAAGCGTCTCGACGAGGGCAGGGGCGACGTCGATCTCTTTGCCATTCAGCACATCGGTACGGAGCGAGCCGCAGAGATCGAGGTGAGCTCCATTCCCAACATGGATGTGATCGTCGAGTTGCTAAGGCCGGGCGTCGACGAGCCCATCGTCGTTGCGGACTCGCGCGGACTCGGCCAGGGCGAGCGCCTCCCGAACGTCCCCGTCGAGCCCGGGCAATTCCTGATCCGTGTACGCGAGCGCGCCTCCGAGAATGCGCTTCCGACGGAGAACGTCTCAGACGCGTACTTCGTCCGTTGGAATCCACTCCCCGACGATCCGGCGTACGAACGGGAGCTCAACGATTCGCTGGAACGTGCCGAGTCGCTCGGACTCGGCAAGGAGCGCCGCGCCTGGATAGGATGGCCAGGAGACGTGGATACCTTCTGCCTCGCCGATGATGCCGACCACGTCCTCGCGCAGGTAAGCGCCCTCGCGGAGGTCGATCTCATCTTGCGAGTGGTCGACCAGCGAACCGAGCGAAGTCGCAAAGTCGACGACAAAGGGCCTGGCCGCGGCGAGACCGGCAAGCCCTGGCGCAACATCACAGCCGGAAAGCTCTGCATCGAGGTTTCGGCCGACGCTTCTGACGAGCAGGGTCGCGCCGCACAGCCCGACGCCACCTACGGCGTTCGTTTCATCAGGCCACCGGTACGTTGATGGAGCTGTCCGACCTCGACTACGAGCTTCCAGAAGCTCTGATCGCGCAGCAACCTCTCGACGTGCGTGACGCGTCTCGCTTGCTGCTCGTCGATCCCGATACCGGCGAGATCAGCGATCGGAGTTTCAGGGAGCTTCCGAGCCTCGTTCCGCCGAGCCTCTTCGTCTTCAATGACACCCGGGTGTTTCCCGCTAGGCTTCACGGCCACAAGGAGACGGGCGGCAAGGTCGAGATTCTCTTGTTGCGCAAGCTGCCCCAGGGTTCCGATCGATGGCTAGCCATGGGTCGCTCGTCGAAGGGTCTGCGCGCAGGAATGAAGCTCTCGCTCGCTGAGGGGAGACTGCTCGGGCGAGTGGAGCGCGCGCTCGAGCATGGTCAGCTCGAAGTGGAGCTCGTTGCAGACTCCGACGTGGACGCCGTCCTCGAAGCAGTCGGAGAGGTGCCGCTCCCTCCGTACATCCAGCGTGACGCCGAGGAGGCAGATCGAGCGCGCTATCAAACCGTCTATGCGCGGAAATCGGGCGCCGTCGCGGCTCCGACCGCGGGCCTTCACTTCACCGAGGAGACGCTTCGGTCTCTTGCCGAACACGGACACGATACCGCCTACGTCACGCTCCACGTCGGGCCCGGTACATTCCGCCCGGTCCAGGCGACTCACCTCGACGAGCACGAGATGCACGAAGAGGCCTACGAGGTCCCGGAGGAGACTGTCTTGGCGATCGAGCGCGCCCGAGCCGAGGGCCTTCCAATCGTTGCCGTGGGCACCACCGTGGTGAGGACCCTCGAGGCCGCCTCCGACCCGAGCGGGGCCATCCGCGCAGGGGTTGGCGCGACCCGACTGTTCATTCGACCGCCGTATACCTTTCGAGTAATCGACCAGCTCGTGACGAACTTCCACCTGCCGCGCTCCACGTTGCTTGCCTTGGTGATGTCCCTGGCGGGGGTCGACCTCATGCGGCGCGCATATCAGCACGCCGTCGACGAGCGTTACCGCTTCTACAGCTACGGGGACGCGATGTTCATCCGAGGTGCCAAGCGATGACTCTGCCGACCCCAGGGTTTTCGTTCGAGGTTGGCGCGGTGGATGGCGCGGCACGCACCGGTATATTCAGGACTCCCCGTGCCGTCGTCGAGACCCCCGCGTTCATGCCCGTTGGCACGCAGGCCACGGTCAAGTCGCTGACTCCGGAGGATGTTGCGTCCACCGGAGCGCGCATCATCCTCGCCAATACGTACCACCTCTGGCTTCGACCGGGCGCGGAGTCGATCGCCGCCCATGGGGGCGTCGTCGGTTTCATGAAGTGGCCCCATGCGCTGCTGACCGACAGCGGTGGCTACCAAGTGTTCTCGCTCGCCAAACACCGCACGATCGACGAGGATGGAATTACGTTCCGCTCGCATCTCGATGGCAGCCTTCATCGACTCACCCCAGAAGAGGCGATGCGAGTCCAAGCCTTGTTGGGGTCCGATGTGGCCATGGTGCTCGACGAGTGCCCGCCAGGGAAAGCTCCTCGCGCGGAGATCGAGCGAGCGATGAAGCGCACCAGCGAATGGGCGTCACGCTGCCTGCGCACCGAGCCCGCAGAGGGCCAGGGCCGGTTCGGGATCGTCCAGGGTGGCACGGCGCTCGATCTTCGCATGTCTCACCTTCAGACGATCGCCGCGCTCGACTTCGACGGGGTCGCACTCGGCGGCTTTTCCGTCGGCGAGCCGACTGCTCAGATGTACGAGCTTCTCACCGAGATCGCGCCGGCGATGCCGGCAGACAAGCCCCGGTATCTCATGGGCGTTGGCACTCCGACCGATCTTCTGCGGGCCGTTCAGGCCGGCATCGACATGTTCGACTGCGTCTTGCCGACGCGAAACGCGCGAAACGGTCAGGCCTTGACCTGGGGGGGGCGGGTCAATCTTCGCCAAGCCCGCCACCGTGACGACCAGAGCCCGCTCGATACCCGTTGCGACTGCTCGACGTGCACGACGTACTCGCGCGCCTATCTGCGACACCTCATCAAGGCCGAGGAGATGCTCGGGCCACGTCTAGTGACGCTGCACAACTTGCATTTCTACGGTGCCCTCATGCGCGAAGCGCGCGAAATGATTCGCCTCGGGAAGCTCGGGCCTTGGGTCGAAGCGACGCTCTCGAGGATGCACGAAGAAGACGAGGTCGGCGCCCCCGAAGGCTGACCGCCTGGCCACTCAGAATCGATTGACGCCCCTTGGGCCGCGCGGTATGGCCGGACCCTTCCAAAGGTAGGGGCATGACACAGATCAAACGCGCATTGGTATCGGTCTCGGACAAGACGGGTGTCGTCGAGTTCGCGAAGGGACTCTCGGAAGCGGGAGTGGAGATTCTGTCCACCGGCGGCACGGCCAAGGCGCTCCGCGAGGGCGGAGTCCCCGTCATCGACGTCTCGGAGTACACCGAGTCGCCCGAGATCATGGACGGTCGCGTCAAGACCCTTCACCCACGCGTCCACGGCGGAATCCTCATGCGCGATAGCGACGCCGATCGCGACGCGCTGGGCGGGATTGGCGGAAAGCCGATCGACTTGGTGTGCGTGAACCTCTACCCGTTTGAGCAGACCGTCGCGCGCGGCGCCTCTCATGAAGAGACCATCGAGAACATCGACATCGGCGGCCCGTCGATGGTGCGTAGCGCAGCCAAGAACCAGGCGCGCGTCACGGTCGTGACCGAGCCGGGTGATTATGACGAGGTGCTCCAGGCGGTTCGCACCGGCGACGGTCCGAACGGTGCGCTTCGCGCGCGGCTCGCCGCGAAGGCGTTCGCGCAGACGGCAGCGT
>Ga0316189_10001536_pt1 | contig 22857 bp, 23 predicted proteins | sample LowCovwburrow_MG_FD_204930 | JGI IMG/M metagenome (GOLD analysis project Ga0316189, IMG submission 204930) | Coastal sediment microbial communities from Maine, United States - Lowes Cove worm burrow | ecosystem: Environmental > Aquatic > Marine > Coastal > Sediment | place: USA: Maine... | reverse complement strand
GCACGACACAATAATCGAAATCGCGACGATTGTTACCGACAAGCACCTCAACGAGCTCGCAGAAGGCCCGGTGTTGGCGATTCATCAGTCGCCGGAGACCATGGATGGCATGGACGAGTGGAATACTCGCCAGCACGGTAAGTCCGGGCTCACTGCTCGTGTTCTCGAAAGTGAGGTCGGTGCGCGTGAAGCGGAGCTTGCTACGCTGGCATTTCTCATGGAGTGGGTGGATGCGGGCGCGTCCCCGATGTGTGGTAACAGCATTTGCCAGGATCGGCGCTTTCTCGCGCGTGAAATGGCGGAACTCGAAGCGTACTTTCACTACCGCAATCTGGACGTCAGCACTCTGAAGATACTGGCTCAGCAATGGGCTCCCGGCGTCGCCAAGGGCTTCGTTAAGGAATCAGCGCATCTCGCCTTGTCGGACATCCGCGACTCGATCGAGGAACTTGCCTGGTATCGCGACAACCTTTTGGATGCCAGCGTTCTGGAGCGTGCCGGCGACGATGGCTGAAAAGCCGTTTGCGGAATACGCCGAACGCAACGCGGCGCCAATTCTCGAAATTCTCGATCATGAGTTTCGTGCATGTTCGAACGTGCTCGAGATAGGTTCGGGAACGGGCCAGCACGCCGTGACATTTGCCGCAAAGCTCGGCCATCTTCAGTGGCAGACGAGTGACCTCGATGAGAATCACGTTGGTATCAATGCGTGGATGGAGCACGCGCAGCTGGAAAACGTAATCGCGCCGCTGTCGTTGGACGTCCGTACGGGTGGTGTTGACGCAAATGCCTACGATGCGGCGTTCTCATCAAACACTGCACATATCATGGGCATCGAGGCCGTCGAGAGGATGTTCTCACTGCTTGGAACAGCACTGTGCGGCGGAGGCGTCTTCTGCCTGTACGGCCCGTTTCGCCGCGATGGAAAGTTCAATACACGAAGCAATGCAGACTTCGATGCGGAGCTTCGCCGACGTGACCCGGTCATGGGAATCCGTGATATCGAATTGCTGGACGACTTTGGTGCGGCAGCGGGAATGCACCGGCAACGGCTGTATGCTGTGCCATCGAATAACAGTGTGGCGGTCTGGCAAAAAGGGGAGTCGGCGTGACGACACACACGGGCGGTTGCCATTGCGGCAGGGTACGCTTTGAAGTTGACGCGCCTGCGATTATCGAGGCCACTGAGTGCAACTGCAGCATTTGTCGCAAGAGCGGCTTCCTGCATCTACTGGTCAGCCTGCACGAATTTCGTTTGTTGCAGGGCGAGGACGCACTGCTGACCTACACGTTCAATACGGGCGTGGCAAAGCATCGCTTCTGCAAACACTGCGGGGTAAAGTCGTTTTACGTCCCACGCTCGCACCCGGATGGCATCAGCGTGAATGTGCGCTGCCTTGATAAGGAGACCGTTGATGCGGTCAACATCACGGCTTTTGATGGCCAGAACTGGGAGCAGAACGTTTCCAAATTGTCGCCGATAAGCGACTGATTTATCTCACTATTAACTGGAAGGATTTAAAGTGTTGCCTTATAGTTGCCGCATTATGAAAATATTTCTCGCTATCGCAGCATCCGCAGGTCTGTTGCTGGCTTCTGCCGCATCTGCGGCACCGGCCTGGGTCACCGACCAGTTCGAAATCACCTTGCGCTCGGGTCCGAGCACAAGTAACGCCATCCAGCTAATGGTGAGCAGCGGTACGCAGCTCGAAGTACTCGAGCGTGATGCTGAGAGTGGTTACACGCATGTACGAACGCAGGGAGGTACAGAAGGTTGGGTGCTGACGCGTTACCTTATGAGTGAGGCCAGTGCGCGGGAACAGCTGCAGAAGCTGACCGGCCAACTGACGAATGCGAACTCGCGTGGCAGCTCCCTGAACTCGCAACTCAGTGCCATCAAGGGCGAGCACGATTCGGCCAACCGGAAAATTGCAACGCTGGAGCGCGAGAAAGCTGCAGTTGAGAAGGAGCTCGCCGACATCAAGCGCACGGCAGCGAACGTGCTGTCAATCAGCGAGCAGAACAAATCCCTTATGGATGAGCTGACGGCTGCCCAGATTCGAGCAGACACGCTCGAACAGGAAAACCGGCAGCTCAGCAGCCAGACAACCCGCTACTGGTTCATGGCAGGCGGCCTGGTGTTGCTCGTGGGCATCATTCTGGGTATCTGGCTGCCGCGCATTCGCTGGCAACGCCGTTCACGCTACGACCGCTTCTGATCAGACCGTCTCGCCGGCAAGGAACATCCAGGTCTCGATGACCGTATCTGGATTGAGCGACATGCTTTCTATTCCCTGATCCAGCAGCCAGAGAGCGAGGTCGGGGTGATCTGAGGGCCCCTGTCCGCAAATTCCGACATACTTGTTCTGTGCCTTGCAGGCCGAGATCGTCATCGACAGCAGCGCTTTGACAGCGTCGTCACGCTCATCGAAGCAGTCGGCGACGAGCGCTGAGTCGCGGTCCAGTCCCAGAGCGAGCTGAGTCATGTCGTTCGAGCCGATCGACATACCGTCGAAATGCTCAAGGTACTGATCGGCGAGCAGGGCATTCGTCGGCAATTCCGACATCATGATGACTTTGAGGCCTTCCTTGCCGCGCTCGAGTCCGTTGGCCGCCATCAGGTCGATGACGTCTTTGGCTTGTTTCACGGTCCGAACGAATGGGATCATGATCTGCACGTTAGTCAGTCCCATTTTCTCGCGCACTCGTCGTAATGCCCGGCACTCGAGCTCAAAGCAGGGGCGAAAACTATCAGCTACGTAGCGCGCTGCGCCGCGGAACCCGATCATCGGGTTCTCTTCTTTCGGCTCATAGCGCTCACCGCCGATCAGGTTAGCGTACTCGTTCGACTTGAAGTCGGACATGCGAACAATAACGGGCTCAGGCGCAAATGCGGCAGCTATCATCGCGACGCCCTCTGCGAGTTTTTCGACAAAAAACTCGACCGGATCCGGGTAACCTGCCATCTGATCATCAATGGCAGCCTTGACGTCGCTGTCCTGCTGATCGTATTCAAGAAGAGCCTTCGGATGAACGCCAATCATGCGGTTGATGATGAACTCGAGGCGTGCGAGGCCGACGCCCCGATTCGGGATGCTGGCAAAGTCGAAAGCGCGGTCGGGATTGCCGACGTTCATCATGATCTTGACAGGTATCTCGGGTAAGGAGTCGATGTCGATGCTCGTTTCCTCGAAGTCCAGGCATCCTTCGTACACGAAGCCCTCGTCACCTTCGGCACAGCTAACCGTAACGTCGGTTCCGTCTTTTATTTTCTCGGTGGCATCACCGCAGCCGACGACCGCCGGAATCCCGAGCTCGCGAGCGATGATTGCAGCATGGCAGGTGCGACCGCCGCGATTGGTGACGATCGCCGAGGCGCGCTTCATGACCGGTTCCCAGTCGGGATCTGTCATGTCGGATACGAGGACGTCCCCCTTGTGCACCCGGCTCATCTCCGCGACCGATTTGATTATCTTTGCAGTGCCGGCACCGATTTTCTGGCCGATGCTGCGACCGGAGATAATGACGTTCCCCGAATCCTTGAGAATGAACCTCTGAATCGACTGGCCCGTGCGGCTTTGCACTGTCTCCGGGCGTGCCTGCAGGATGTAGAGCTTGCCATCGTTGCCGTCCTTGCCCCATTCGATATCCATCGGGCGCCCGTAATGATCCTCAATAGTGACCGCCATTTTGGCGAGCTCGATGACATCGTCATCCGTGATCGAAAAGGACAGACTGTCAGATTCTTCCACGTCGACCGTATCCACGGTCTTGCCGTGATCCGGATTGTCGCTGTAGACCATCTTGATGGCCTTGCTGCCCAGATTCTTGCGCAAAATGGGGTGATCACCTTTGGCCAGCGCCGGTTTGTAGACGTAGAACTCGTCCGGATTCACAGCGCCTTGTACGACCGTTTCGCCGAGTCCCCAGGACGATGTGATAAAAACCGCCTCGCGAAAACCCGTCTCTGTATCCAGCGTAAATATGACGCCCGACGCGCCGATATCGCTGCGGACCATCGTTTGCACGCCGGCGGAAAGCGCGACCTCTGCATGGGCGAAGCCCTGATGCACGCGATACGCAATTGCCCGATCATTGAACAAGGACGCGAATACATAGTGTATGGCCTCGATCATGTTCTCGAGGCCGCGAACGTTCAGAAAAGTCTCCTGCTGCCCCGCAAAGGATGCATCGGGGAGATCTTCGGCGGTCGCAGATGAACGCACAGCAACGGCGATGTCGCTTCCGGCGCTCATTTCCTCCCAGGCCGACGTTACTGCCAGCATGAGGTCATCGGGGAGCGGTGTCTCGAGTATCCAGTCACGAATGGCGGAACCAGCGGTCGAGAGTGCATCGATATTGTCGACATCGAGATTATCGAGCACGTTCGCAATGCGTTGGTCGAGGCCGTCGGTGCTGAGAAACTTGCGATAAGCTGCTGCCGTCGTTGCAAACCCTCCTGGGACCGAAACGCCCAGATTCGAGAGGTTGCTGATCATTTCACCGAGAGATGCGTTCTTACCGCCGACGGATTCGACGTCATTCATGCCAAGCTCAGCGAGCTTGATGACATAAGGCTCCACGACTGACTCCCTTGTGTTCCTGGGCAGGAAATGGACAATCCTACCGATGGTTGAGCGCGCAGTATTTTTTATTTCTGATCAGACCGGCGTTACGGCTGAGACCCTTGGGCATAGCCTCATTACGCAGTTTACCGGGCAGCAGTTTAGGCAAGTGACTTTGCCATTTATAGATACCGAAGACAAGGCGCACGCGGCTGTGCGCACAATCGACGAGGCAGCGAAGCAGGATGCGGTTCGGCCGATTGTTTTTTCCACGATGGTACAGCCCGATTTGCGTGAAATCGTAAGGACGTCGGTGGGCCTTTACCTGGACCTTTTTGATGAGTTCCTGGACCCACTCGCAAGCGAACTCGGCGAGCAGCCGAACTATGCACCGGGTCGGGCCCATGGCGTCAGTGATATCGATGCCTACATGAGGCGCATTGAAGCGACGAACTTCGCGCTGGCGAATGATGATGGCGGGATAAGCCGTAATTACGATGTGGCGGACGTCATTCTTGTCGGTGTATCCCGTTCAGGCAAGACACCGACCTGCCTGTACCTTGCGCTGCAGTATGGTGTATTTGCGGCTAACTATCCGATCACCGATGAAGAGTTGGAGAGCGGTACCCTGCCGGACTTTCTTATCGAGCAGAAACACAAGTTGTTTGGCTTGACGATTACGCCAGAACGGTTGCAGCAGATACGCAAGGAGCGCCGTCCGATGGGCCGCTATGCGTCCGCCCAGCAGGTTCGATTCGAGTTGCGTGAAGCGGAGAAGATCTTCCGTCGCTACGACATTCCATACGTGAACACGACGACTTTCTCGATCGAGGAGATTTCGAGCAGAATCCTGGATAGTACCGGGGTAGAGCGCAGAGTTCGACCCTGATATTGCGAGGCACGTGCTGCTATATTGGTCGCATGTTACTCGACTCACATCTTGTTCCCGAGACCATCGCGAAGCCCCGCAGCTTCGTCGGCCTGATGGCGTTGTATGAGAGCAACTACCTGCGCCTGTTACGTTTGATGCCTGAAGTTGGCCGTCTGGATGGGTGCTTTCGCTCCCGGGTCGCCGGCGATTGCGATTTGCACGTCGAGGTTCTGGAGCGCTGCAGGTACACGGTAACCCTTTCACTGACTTACCATCTGGAAACTGACGACGGCCTTCTGATCGATCCTGATATGACCGTTCGCGTTTACCTAGACGGCCAGCTCGCCGAGGTAATGGCGATAGGCGAGCGGCAACGCAACGTTGCCCTGCGCAGGCTGGTGCGGGAGCATCGCAAGGAACTGGACCGGCGCTGGCGCCGCAACGTTATTCTCAACAAATGGCTCGATTACCTGAGCGAGCAGGGACATCTCGTCCTCGAAAGATAGTTGCATCAATCGGCCAGCTGCCGAAAGTGTCGATTCAGTCAGAGTTTGCCCCGCGTGCAACTGCGATCATTACGTCTAATACCGCGCCGGACGTAGGCCTCTCCGGGATGGATTATGTAAAGAGGTATGCAGTGGCAAGCCTGACAGGAATCTTCAAGACTGAGCCTGAGGAAGTACAGGACACGGACAAGCTCGTGGACCTGTTCCGCAATCGTGCTGAGCTTAAGAAGGAGTTTGCGGCCCTGCGCAACGAGAAATACCAGCTGCAGGATCGCGTTAAGGAACACCGCGGCGCGATCGAGCGAGTAGAGCAGAAGCTCAATCACCTGGAGAACTTGCTGCTTGACCCCGACTGGGTGCATAACGTCGTCGTGTTCTACCAGTTACGCCGTCTTGCGGCTCATTGCGATGCGAAAGTCGCGCGATTTGCGGAAGAGCTTAAGCAACAGCGTGAGCAACGCCAGCACGCGAAGCTGCTCGCCAAGTGGAACAAGCGGCGCCAGCTTGAAACGGATGAGATCGAAGCCCGGATAGGCAAGCATAGATTGCGGCTGCAGCTTCTCGAAGACCAGCTGCAGGCGGAACGCCATAAACTCACGACCATGGGCGGCATATCAAAAATGCTTCACGGTCGCTCGCAGGCCGATTCCGTCGAAGAGATCGAGGCATCGATCTCACAGGCACACGCCAAAGAGCAGGAACTCCTGCTGGAGCTGGAGCGAATCGAGAAGCTCGAGCCACCACCTCATGAGGGGCTCGATATCGCGGCGAAACGCTCGATTAATCTCATGGTCCTGTCATTTGCTCAGCAGCTTTATATTCAGTACGCCGAGGACAACCTCGCGGCTCTCTCGAAAGAGGCGCGTGAGAAGAGCGTGGGTGCCGTGAATTATGGCAGCAAAGCAGGTTGTGATGAGCTGCTTGAGCTTCTGGCCACGCGCAGGGAAGCGGTGGAGCAGGCGGGGGAATCGGTCGAGATACTGAAGAAACGAGCCAAGCTGATCGCGAAGAACGCGGTATTCCGCAATGGTGATGACGCCGTGCCGGCGCCTGGAAGCGTTGCTACATTGTTCGATATCGACGCCAACGGCGTCGTGCGCCAGGCAGACGCGAACCTTCTCGGGGAGAACTACTTCGGGGTTGCCAAGGTTATGAGCCGCTAGGTTCTTAGCGGCAAGGCCCTAGATGTCTTTGCGGTACATCTGCCGCTTGAAGCGTGCAAACTGACCGTCACTCATGCGAGGGGCGTGAGGCTCCAGGATATCGTTGTCGTCCGGCTCGCCCGCGGTCTCTGCCTCGGTGAGCGGCTCACTTTCGGTGTCAGCGAAAACCTCACGAACGGTCGCATCTACACGTTTCTTGAGCACAGGGTCTTTCGACAGGATATCGCTGCTGCTCGAGGTCATGTCGGCGATATGCGATGAGTCGACATCATGGCTGACAGGTCTTGGGATAAGCTCGTTCCTGGCAACTTGGAGGGTTGCGCTGTGGCTTTCTTCGCAGAGGATGTCGTGGTCAGAGGCGGCCAACGCCGGCGCGGAGTACCAGGCGCCCAGCGCCAGGAGCGCCAGGGTTGCAGCGATTTCGCTTTGCTTCGACGCTGTTTGTCGTACTGCCATGGCATTCCCCCTATCGGTGATTACCCTCGGCAATCGTCGCGGTGTTATAGTCGAGTATAACACCTCGAATTAGTCGGTCAAGCCAGCTCCAGCCGCGGTCAGATCAGGGATCCACCTGCGCTGTCTGGGGCGGTTTCAGCGCGATTTCGCGCATGGTTGCCAGATCCGTAACGATGTCGGCAGCCTGTTCCAGCAGGATATCCGGAAAGTCGTCATCCTCGATATCGTCGAGACTGGCAATCGGCTCCAGATTCAGTGCCAGACGACGCTCATTTTCGCGGTCCAGTTGGCGCTGCAGCTCATTTTCACGTTCTTTGCGGCGCGCTTCTTTGTTGAGTGACAGGGTTTTTTTGGCTGTCATTTCTTCCGCGGCCTGGACGACGTCCACCTGGAACCGGAAATTCGGGTCGTCTTTCGCGCGCTCCGCGTGTGAGACAGTGAGCGACTCGATTGTGCTATCCAGTGGCTTCCCGGCGCGGAAGCGTGTTGTTGGCACTGTGTCCCAGGGCAGGGCGCTGTCACGCACACTCTCGCCAACGAGCTCGGCATTGATATGTGACGGCAACGAAATGTCAGGGTCCACACCGCGGTGCTGGGTGCTCTCGCCCGTTACGCGGTAATACTTGCCAATCGTTAGTGTTAGTTGCCCGAAGCCCTCGTCGTCCTGGCTGCGCAGGTACTGGTCCAGCGAATACAGGTTTTGCACGGTACCTTTGCCGAAGGTCTGCTGGCCGACGATCACGCCCCTGGCGTAATCCTGAATTGCGGCAGCGAAGATCTCCGAGGCGGATGCGCTGTAACGATTAACGAGTACTGCGAGCGGGCCGTTGTAGGCTACCCTTGCAACCGGGTCGGGATCGTCGAGGCGACTGATGCGGCCATTCGAGTTGCGTAGCTGTACAACCGGCCCGTTGTCGATGAACAGGCCTGACAGAGCGGTAGCTTCAGTCAGGTGGCCCCCGCCGTTGCCGCGCAGGTCGATGACCAGGCCGTCGATACCCTCAACCTCGAGTTCCTCGATCAGGCGCCTGACGTCTTTGGTCGTGCTCGTGTAATTCTTGTCGCCATTGCTCAACGCGCGGTAGTCGCGATAGAAGCTCGGTACGTCGATGACGCCGATAGACCACTCACGTCCGTCGCGTGGAATCTTGACGATTTCGCTCTTGGCCGCCTGCTCTTCGAGCTTGACCTGGTCGCGCGTCAAATCGATGAATTTCTTGGGACTGCCGGGCAGTGAGTTGGCCGGGATGATTTCGAGGCGTACCACCGAGTTGGCCGGCCCGCGAATCAGCTCGACCACGTCGTCAAGACGCCAGCCGATCACGTCAACGACTTCGGCATCGACTCCCTGGCCGACTCCCGTAATACGATCTTCCGGCTTGAGGGAACCGTCGATGGCTGCAGGGCCACCCGGAATAATTCCCGCAATCTTGACGAAGTCGTCTTCTGTCTGCAGCGATGCACCAATGCCGAAATACGACAGGCTCATCTGAATCCGGTATTCCTCGGAGTTGCGTGGCGACAGATAACTGGAGTGTGGGTCGAGCGTGTGCACGAACGAGTTCATGAAACGCTCGAACACATCATCGTTGTTCACCTGGTTCAATCGGCGCAGGTAGCCCTTGTAGCGCTTCGTGAGGACCTCCTGGATTTTTTCCCAGGGTTCTTCCTCGAGCTCCAAACTCAGGGCGTCGTTCTTGACGCGCTGGCGCCAAATCTCGTCCAGCTCCGCCGAAGACTCGGCCCAGGCTTCTTCTGAACGGTCGAAGCGGTAGGTCTCATCAATTGAGAAATCCGGCTCGGTCTCCAGCTGGGTCAGGGCGAATTTCAAGCGCTCGCGCGCGCGCGTCTGGTACACCTCGAACATCTCGAACACCGGGTCGAGCGGCTTGCTTTTGACGAGGTCATCCAGCTGGTATCGGTAGGTTTCGAAATATTCGATGTCACCTTTCAGCAGGTACATGCGATTGCCGTCGAGCGACTCGATGAACAGATCGAGCACTCGTGACGACAAGTCGTCGTCAACCGCCACATGGTTGTAATGCGACTTCTGAACGAACTGGGTAACGAGCTCGCCAATGTTCTCGTGGCGTGGCTCGGGATGGAGATAGCCTTTCTGATCGAGCGCCGTATTGGTGCTCAGCGCAGGCCACGCAAGGATGGCGAGTCCTAAACCTGCGAACCAGTTGAGATGGCGAATTCCGTGTTTCGTCAAAGCGTTCTCCATAATTGCCGAAAAACTTTCGGCATAACCTGCAATTGGGCTAGGCTAGTGTTCCTGCGTCCTTGGATCAAGGGCAGATTCGTCATAAATCGTAACTGTTTTGCGGTCTTTATGAACCGCTGTGGAAATTAATTCATGCGTCCATTGTCTGCTGTCACGCTGATTATCCTTGGATCGTGTTTCGCGATCACTTTCAGCCTAACCGCCGTCATCATCGTCGTCCTTGTGCTTGGCGACGAGTACCCACGCTTGCAGCACGAGTTTGAACCGCTGCTCAAGAGTTTGCTCGTCTTCCTCGGTATGACCGCGATCGCGGCAGCAAGTTTCTATACGCTGGCAAAAAATCACGCGGCACGGTACTGGGCGCAGGCCGCCATGTGGCTGGGTTTGCTCGGGGTAGGCCTGTACTACTGGCCGTGATTTCGACCTAGCGGAGGAGGCGGCTGCGGCGCCCACGCCGACGATGCATGCGAGCCTGTAACTCCTTGCGCCTGGCGTCCAGCCAGCCTGCGCGACTCTTGTTGCTGTTGTCGCCATCGGCTGACATGCGCTCGCGATAGTCGCGAAAATCCTGGTAAGCCTCGATCTCGTGCTTTAATTCGCGGACGACGAGTTCGATCATGATGGCATCGTCCAGAAACCCCAGTCCCGGGATATGGTCGGGAATCAAGTCTTCGGGCTCAGCAAAATAGGCGAGTGCGCTGAGGACTCGGGACGCGTCCTTGTGGGGCAGCCGCCATTCGATGTCCGACAGCATCTGTATCATGAGCCGGAGCCGTTCCAGGCGTTCCATGATGAACCCGGGTGCTTTCGATGTCGGGGCCGCGGCGAGGAGTTCCTCGGCGGCAGCGACGATGTCCTCAGGCGCCATCCGGCGTGCGGCCTTTCGGGACTCATCCATGATGAGTCGGAAATGTTGCAGGTCGTCGTCGTCGAGTTCGAAAGAGATTCGCATAATCACTCGCGAATACTAATCGAAGCGGCCGCAAGAATACACGTCGCCGTTTCTATTTGTTGAAGCGTCGGTCCCAGTTCTTTGAGCGGTCGAAGCCGCCCGTGTTGTAGGGGTCGAGACCGGTTTCTTCGCCCGAGTCGACAAGCGAGTCGTCGAGAATCTTCAGCGTTTCGTGGGTCCCCGTGTCCTCACGCAAGAACTTATTGCGAATCAGGACATTTTTGCCCGGCCCGTTGTCCTCGATTTTGCTGGCAAGATGCTGGTCGGCGTTCACGAAATCGGGTTTGGGACGAGGCACTTTCTGTTTCCTGGCGACCGGGGCCGGCGCCGTGTGTGTACCGGTCTTGGTCAGATCCCGCACAGGAGCAGGGTCTTCTGCAGAGAAGCGCGCCTTTATCCAGTTTGTGAATTTCTCCAACATCTGTGTGCTTGGGTGACCCGGAACGTCAAAAACTTAAGTTAAGCCAGTACAACACAGAATGCATGAAGACATCTCGATTTACTATAAACCACGTGCGTATACCGCGATTCGACATGCCAAATTTGTGAGAGGGTTCACACTTTTCCAACTGCGCGCCAGCCAAATGCCATTAATCGCAGGCATTGCCAGGCCAGCCACGGCGAGAGGACCAGGAACCAGGCCACGACATCGCCAGATCGAATCTTGCCACTCAGCGTGCCGAAGAAGTCGGCGTAGCCTGCCCCGCCATAGGCTCCGAATACGGATTTGCCGACGAACCAGATGCAGATCGGCAATAGAATCAGGCCAACGAAGAGCAGGCCAGCAAACAATGCGGCTTCCTTCTTCAGGGATTTGGCAAGGGGGGACTGCTTTTCGCTCACGTGGCGGCGCCTTTGTTGAGGGGCCGTTATCGTTGCCTAGCCGTCAGTCAAGGTCAAGCCTCTGTACGATCGTTTCTGTGCCGGCGACGGTAGACAAGCAGGCCGAGATGAATGCAGCCGGCCGAGAACAGCAGGTAGTGGGGTAAGACCCAGAACCATTCGCTGATGTACAAGGTCGCAAGAAACGCGGCAAAACCTGACGCGAGGTAGAAATATGGAAGTGCGTCGTACAACAACTTGGGCAACCAGAGTTTCTTGGATACCAGGTGCCCGGTGTTACGCGTTAATTCTTGCGTTTCGCTCAGGGCGGCGGACTTCCCTGCAGTCGTGCTGAGCATCTTCCTGTCTCACTTCCATGTGTCAGAAGGAAACTCTAGACCACTCGGACAGAAAAGAGCGTGATTATCCTCACATTTCAATTGTCGCGCTTCGGGCGCTCGTCGTAGCGGAAGTGAACGTTACCAATCGTGACGACGTCGCCGTTCTTCAGGAAATGCTCAGTGACCTTCTTCGAGTTGACATATACACCGTTCTTGCTACCCCAGTCGATGACGCGCGTCGCGTCGCCATCGGTCTGCACGACAGCGTGTCGGCGGCTGATGTATGCCGCGTTGAGCTGGATGTCATTGTCTTCGGTGCGGCCTATTGTGAGCCGATCCTTGAACAGCGGGAAGCGCAGCAATTTGTCTCCGACCTTGCCGAGCAATACGCGCGCCACGCGATCGTGTGCCTTGTGCGATGAGAGTGGCAGGTCCTCGTCTTCATCGAACTGCTCCGAGATTCGCACATCGATGTCCGAGATAACCTCGCCAATCTCGCCGATCGATTCGATCTGCTCGGACTTGCGGGCGAGTTCCCCCAGAAGAACATTAATCGCTTCGCTGCGAGCGTCCAGCTTCTCCTCAAAGTCTTTCGCAACCCGCGTCATTTTCGCGAGTTGCTTCTCGAGTTCGTCGATGCGGGCCTTGGACTGCTCGTCGTTGTCGCACAGCATCCGTTCCAGTTCTTTCTTGAAGCCGCGCGTATCGACGAGGTCGGACGCAAGCTGGTGGTTGAGCTCTTCATTTTGCGCAACCGTTTCCTGCGCTTCGCCAAGTTCAAATCGCAGCATTCGCATTTCGTCGACATGCTTATCGTTGATGGCCGCAAGGTCCTGCTCAAGCGCGCTCTTGTCGTCCTTGATTACCGCAAGTTCCTCGGCCAACTGCCGTCCCTGCTCGGTAGAACGATTGAGCGATGCGGCCAGATACTCACGCTCGCGCTCGAGGTCGTCGTGCGAAGCGAGCACGTCTTGGAGCTTGCGCCGCAAGGCGTCGGCGTAAGCCTCGGTGCGTTCCAAACGAGCCTGGTCGTGAACTTCGCCAGGCTGCGTGGGCGACGTTGCCGGTGGCTCCGGAATGGCATGTGTCGTTTTGAGTGCCGCGCTGATTTCTTCTTCGAGCTTTACGGTTGCGGTGCGGTGATACTCGTCGCGATCACGAATCTCGAGCTTTAACGACTTGATCCTGGTGTCGCGGGATTTGAGCAGTTTCTCCTTGCGCGCCAGGGCATCGCGCAACTCATTCAGCTCGGCTGTCAGCCTCTGCGTGAGTTCCTCACGCGCTTCTATCTCCGCTTCCAGTCCCAGCCATCTGGAGCGCAGTTGCTCAATGTCGTAGCGGAGCCTGCCGATCGTTTGTGCATCATCGCTGACCTTTTTCTCAAGGTCGCTGGTGTGCTCGTCGGATTCTCGCTGAACCTCATTTTGCGGCACAAGGTCCTGCCTAAACGTCACTGCTTCAAGTTCGGCAGTTGGATCGTCGTCAGAGACTAATTCATTGATGTTTTTGTTCTCATTAGCCATCCACACAGTCTATCACGCGGCGACTGCCGCTCAATCAGGCAAGGTCAGGTAAATATAGGTTTAAGTTAAATGAAACTAGTCGCAGGGGACGGTGCGGCCGGACGCCCAGTCTCGCATGGCGCTGATGCGCTCAGCCATGACAACCGACAGTGGGCGGGTAGCCTCGATTTCAGCGAGAACGTGGTCCGTCGCCAGCGGCTCGCTTTTTGCGTGAGCGGCATACAGGGATGAGACAATCGCTTGTTCTATTTCCGCCCCGGAAAAACCCCTTGTCGCCCTCGCCAGTTTGTTGAGGTCGAAGTGCTTCAGAGCCTGGTGGCGATTGGTCAGGTGAATGCCCAGAATTGAACGCCGTACTTCGCCGGTCGGCAGATCCACAAAGAAGATCTCATCGAATCTTCCCTTGCGAACGAGTTCAGGCGGCAACGTACTGATGTCGTTAGCCGTGGCCACGACGAAAACCTGGCTCTTGCGCTCTGCCATCCAGGTCAGAAAAGAGCCGAGGACGCGTTGGCTCGTACCCGTTTCGCCTCCGCGTCCGGCGATACCTTTTTCAATTTCGTCGATCCAGAGAACGCATGGTGCCATTACATCTGTGGTCTTCAGTGATTCACGCAACTTGCGCTCTGTTTCACCGTGATACTTGTCATAGATCGTTCCGAAATCGAGGCGCAACAGCGGTACGCCGAAGATGCCCGCCGTGGCCTTGGCGGCGAGGCTCTTGCCGCAACCTTGCACGCCCAGCAGCAGGATGCCCTTTGGGGTGTCGAGATGCGCGGCGCTTTTGTCGCCGCGGAAGACAGGGCGACGTTGCGTCAGCCAGGCCTTGAGGCGCGACAGCCCGCCAACATCATTGAAGCGGGCTGTGTCGTGCTCGAACTGCAGCGCGCCGCCGCGGTTCAGAAGCTCGTACTTCGCTTGCATCACGCCCGGGAGGTCGCTGTGCGTTATGGCGCCATCCAGATAGACCGCGTTACGGGCGAGTCGCTCGGTATCGGCAAAGGTCAGGCCGGCGAGATTCTGGATCAGCAATTCATGCGCCTTGGCGTCAACTTTTACGCGGCGGCCAGGGTTCTCCTTTGCATAGTCATGCGCTGCTTTCTTAATAATGCGTGCGCGCTCTTGCTTGGATGGCAACGCAATTTCGAAGCGTGCGCAAAAGCTTTCGAGCTCCTGCGGCATCTTGACCTTGTGACTGATGAGTACGATCTGTCGATGAACCTCACGGGCTCGGATGCAGATATCCTTGAGCAGGCGAACATGCACGGGGTCTTCAAGAAAGGGGTGAAAGTCGAGCAGGACGTAGACGCCAGGTTTGGAGACGGCCCGAATGTGCTTCAGGACGTCAGTCGGTTCGGAGTTGATCGCCTGCGGTTCCAGCGCAATATCGATTCGTTGCAGGCCATCCGTGATCGTCCAGCGGAAGAGGGGCATGTACGAATCATTGGCCCGTGAAATCGTAATAACCTGCAACATCTCCAGCATGCGCTGCTCATCCTGCGACTCGATAATGACTATCGGCGTCTGCGATCGCAGTATGAGTTCAAGGTCGTGACGTTCGTCCATGCTGTTATTCAGATTACGTTGATCAGTTTTCTTTGGGGGGCGGCGCAATAGTACGGCAGCCGGGCAGCTTATCGATGTGAAGTGTGTCAGGTACAGAGCCTGCGAGTTGCTCGAAAGCGCCGACCAGCATCAACAAATCGGGCTCTTGTCCGGCGATAAGTGGCAGTAGCGCGTCGAGTGTCATGCTGTCGTCAGTTTTCTCCGCGATTTCCCGGTCCAGTTTTTTGAACACGGTCACCGCGAGCGCCGTCGTGGCACCGGTCGATGTTTTGGCACAGAGCGTCGTCGCTTGTTGCGCCCACGCGGCTTGCTGTTCGAATGCTATGGCGGCGCGGCGAGCCGTTATTGCCCTGCCGCGGCGCAACAATTCGATGCTGTAATACTCGGCCAGCCCTTCGGCAATCCAGTCGAAACCATCGGGAGGCCTTATACCCAGAGCCGTGTGCATGAGCTCATGCAATAACGGACTGGTTGCGTTCTCGCTAATCAATGGGCGATCGGCATGCAGGAAAAAGGAAGAGGGTGCCGACAAGCCGCCGCGCCACATTGGATCGCCCGCACTGACGATCGTCAGCCGTGGCAATGTATCAGGCAGGATCGAATTCAGTTCCGGAAGGGTCCAGTTGAGCAGGGCCAACATCTCCATGCGACGGACGTCGTGCCCTTCGGGAGCTGCAACCGCGACCCTGCTGCCACTGATGATCTCGCGGCGAACGCCAAGCCTGCCCATCGCCATCCACCCGGCTGGCTGATCGAAGCGCCTCCCGGGCCGGTCAACGACAATCGGTTGGGACGTGGCCGAGTACTCGGATATTGCAGACCAGCCGGCGGGCAGGTCGAACGCGAGTGTCGTTCTCGAAACCGCGCCTTTGCGCGTTCGCGCGCGCGCCCGTGGAATAATGTCCTCCGCCCGGAAGATGCCCCAGTCCGCGTTCAGAAGTGCGTCGAAGCGACCGCTTTCTCGTTCTTCATTTACAGCGACTCGCCACTCGAGCGTGCCGCCGTCAGCTGGCGGCAGCCAGTGAGCTCGACCGGCGCGCACGTCCAGATCGCCCTTACCCTTGATATCGCTGATGCTCGGGGCGACTGCAAATGACAGTTCGCGTAACAGGCTCGGCGGTTGCGAGAGGCGCATCGAAACATGCACGGTTGAAGTCGCAGGGTCGGGCTCAATCGTATAGTGCACGCTGTATTCGTTGCTGTTGGTCCGATCCGCCGACTCCGAATCCGGCACACCGCAGGCGACCAGCAGCATTGCCAGCGCAGGCAGCAGCCAGCGGCGATGGATGTCTGTGTAAGCTGAGAAGCAGTTCATACCGGATTAAGGCCTCTTGGCGTAAGCTACGAGCCGATGACGATCAGAATGACGCAGATGATAACGCAGCCGCGCCGTGCGATTCGGTTTTTTTCCTTAGCAATCACTGTGTTGGCGATGGCCGCGTGCAGCTCGAATCCACCGTCTGCCTCTGTGGTCAGACACACTGTTGCGGGTGACAGAGCCGCCTCGATTGCCCTCGACCAGGTTGGTGTCCCTTATCGCTACGGTGGTAGCTCCCCCAGCGGCTTTGATTGCAGCGGCCTCGTGCACTATTCGTACTCGCATGCGGGCGTTAGTGTACCGCGCACCACCGGCCAGCTCTGGTCAGCTGCGAAAACCGTTGATCGCTATGAGCTGCAGGCCGGTGACGTGCTGTTCTTCAGTATCGAAGGAAAGATGTCACACGTTGGAATGTACCTGGGCGAGCAGCGCTTTGTTCACGCGCCGCAATCGGGGCGTTCGGTATCGGTCGCGTCACTGGAGTCACCGTTCTACAAGGCGGCGTTCATCCGGGCGGGTCGGCTCTACTAGGGTCGTGCTATTGGACGATAAACGCCCGTAACTGTTGCGCAAGGCCCTTGCAGGCTCTTGTCTGCGTACGAGCGATCAATGGAATTGGTATGACCAGTGCTGGCAGAAATGACGTGCCGCTGACATCGGTCGAAACGGTACCGGCAGACTCGTAGTCAATGAGATCCCACACTGATGCATCGTAGTCAGCGTCATTTTGCCACCAGGCGAAGCCGAAACAGCCGCCGCCGCCGGGGCCTGCCGCGCAGGACAGGCTACCGCCCTCTGCAACGCGTTCCGTGTCACCATCCAGCCAGACGATATAGCGAACGCCGAGGTCCTTGACCGCCGCTGCAACACCAGGGCGCTGCATCAGCGCGGGCAAGCCTTTGGTATCTGCCGGCGCGGTGCGAGGTTCGAACCAGGGAAAAAGCTCATCGACGAACTGCTGGTGAGGAACCACCTTGATGCCTTTGGAGCCGCTCTCGAGTGCACTTTCGATGCAAGTGATGTAGTCGGCCTCCGTCTCGTTACCCTGGTGATAACTCTTGGCCATAATGACAATAGACTCACCTTCAGCCAGTCCGGTTGTCGTCTCGCGGTCGTCTTCGACGTGCGCGGTAACGCAGCCCGTCAGGCACAGTGTGGCGCCGGCGATCAGGAACTTACTCAGCGGCATCGTCGATTCCTCCGATAACAAATATACCAATTACACTGGCCGGTTCTTCACTTTCCGGTGACGTCGAGGCATCAGCCTGCATTTCAACAGGCGAAGTGTCCCCGGTATCGAGTGGTCCATCGGCCAACTGGCGAATATTGGTGGCTTTTTCCATCTGCATGATGATAAGTGCAGCTGCGTCGCGCATGGCCAGGACCGCGGCGCGACGCAGTGAATCCGACCCACCGAGGCCCTCTTTCTCGCTCTTGCCGTAGGCGCTGACCGTCCAACTGGAGGCCCGGTTACCAATACTGTCGAAAATAGACATGCGATATCGGATCCAGACCGCAAAAGCCTCCGACTGACTCTGACTCGGCACCGAAAACTCGAATCCTTCGATAGTGGGTTCAATCAGGGCGTCGAACTGGAAGTCACGTGGGTCATCGTCCGGTCCCAGGACGATCAAGGAATCGAACATGTGGTCAAAAAGCTGGGTAAAGAACGAGGCGTTGGATCGGCCGAGGTCGATGGTCCACGTATCCTTACCAAGCACTTCTTCAACATGCACATAATGCTCGAACTCCGCCGGCATCCGGACCGCCACGTCGACCGGTATTTTGTCCATGCGAGGCTCGGGAATCGTCGGCATTTCCATCGTTACGGTCGAGGCGCAGCCTGCCGACAGAATTACGGCGAAACTGGCAAACGATGCAAAGCGTATTTTGTCGATCAAGTGGGTTGGGTTCCGTACGAGTCCGTTGACTGCCTAGTTCAGAGCCATTTCATTGCACAGAGTTCCCGGAAATGCGCTGTTGCCAAGCGAGATCAACTTTAGTAGTACGGCTACAGCAGTGCAATGAAAAGTTTCGGACGCGACTAATGGCACGACCCAAAGTGCTGGTATTCCAGCATGTTCCCTATGAGCCGCTCGGCACACTTGATCCCTTGTTGAAGAACGCTGGATTTCGGATTCGTTACGTCAATTTCGGACGAGATCCCGATTCGCGTCCAACTCTGGACCGATACGAGGCCCTGATCATCCTTGGCGGGCCGATGAACTCAGACCAGATCGATACCCACCCGAACCTGATCACGGAGGTCGACATCATTCGCGAAGCGGTGGAACGCGACATGTCGGTGTTGGGTATCTGTCTCGGTGCCCAATTGCTTGCAAAAGCGCTGGGAGGAACGGTATCGAGGAATGCGACGCGGGAGATTGGCTGGCATGACGTCGAGATGACTGGCGCAGGCCTCAAAGATCCCGTGCTGTCGACTTTCGCTCCCACGCAGGAAGTATTTCAGTGGCACGAGGACGGCATTACGTTGCCGCCGGATGTCGAGGTTCTGGCGGGTTCGGAGGCAAGTCCAGTCCAGGCGTTTCGCCACGGTGAGCATGCCTATGGCTTCCAGTTTCACCTTGAAGTGAGTCGGCCGCTCATCGAACGCTGGTTAACTGTCCCTGCTCACCGGGAGACGCTTAAAGCCGAAGAGGGGAATGTGGATCCCGACGCAATCCGTCGCCACACTGAGGGCTCGATCGGCCCATTAGAGGAACTTAGCAAAGCGACCTTTTCGCGTTGGATCGATCGCTTCGAGATCGGGCCCCGCAAGCAGCGCTTGCCCTCGCGCTAGTAATCCAGCCACTCCAGGGGCCGTTCCTGCATCAGAGCGACCTGTTCGCGCAGCGCGAGAACATGGTCGTCCCAGTAACGACGACTGTCGAACCAGGGAAACGCGACCTTGAATGCGGGGTCCTCCCACCGGCGCGCAAGCCATGCCGCGTAGTGCATGATGCGCAGGCTGCGAAGTGCCTCAATCAGGTGTAATTCGCGAGCATCGAAAGTCCGGAATGCCGTATAGCCCTCCAGTAGGGCCGTCAGCTGTGGCGTCTGTTCCTCGCGATCACCGGAGAGGAACATCCACAAGTCCTGTACAGAAGGGCCGTGGCGCGCATCGTCGAGATCGACAATGTGCAGCTGCTCGCCCCGAACGAGAACGTTGCCGGGATGGAAGTCGCCGTGCAGACGAATTTCACGAACGCTACCGGCACGCTCATAGCATGCCTCAACGCCATCCAATACGAGATCGATAATGCTCTCGTAGGCCGCACGGTTGTCTTCAGGGATGAAGTCGTTCTCGAGCAGGTATTCGACGGACTCGGTACCGTAGGTGTCGATATCAATGCCCGGGCGGTGTTTGAACCTCGAGACTTCTCCCTCAAGATGAATACGAGCGACGAGCCGCCCCAGTTGCTTCTGCAATTCGAAGTTGTCGAGATCGGGTGCGCGCCCGCCGTGGTTTTCGTAGACCGCAACGCGATGGTGACCCGAGTGGTGCAGTGTTTCGTTCAGGTGCTCCAAAGGTGGAACAACCGGGATTTCCTGCGCGGCAAGCGTCGCGGCAAACTCGTGTTCCTCGAGGATCGCAGCATCACTCCATCGCCCCGGACGGTAGAATTTGGCGACTATCGGCGCTTCATCTTCGATGCCAACCTGGTAGACGCGATTCTCGTAGCTGTTGAGCGCGAGGAAGCGACCGTCGCAGGCGAAGCCGAAGTCCTCCAGTGTCGCGAGAATATCCTCGGGCTGCAGGTCGGCAAACGCCAGTGCGGCTGCGTCGCTCACGATGCTTTCTGGCGAGATTCCCGTTTGCGATCCGTTTCTGTCAGCAGCTTCTTGCGTAGCCGGAGATTATGGGGCGTTACTTCAAGGAGTTCGTCGTCGTCGAGAAACTCCAGCGACTGCTCAAGCGAGTAGTTCAGCGGCGTTGTCAGTATCAGGTTCTCGTCGGTACCGGCAGCGCGAATGTTGGTTAGTTGTTTCGCCTTGGTCGGGTTCACCACGAGGTCGTTATCGCGTTTATGGATACCGATGATCATACCTTCGTAAACCGGGGCACCGTGGCCAATAAAAAGCTTGCCACGTTCCTGCAGGTTAAACAGCGCATAGGCCAGCGCCTTGCCCTTGACCATGGAGACCAGCGTGCCGTTGTTACGTTGTGCAATCGCTCCGGCCACCCGCGGCGCGTACGTGTCGAAAACGTGGTAGATAAGACCCGTGCCGGACGTCGCCGTCAGGTACTCGGTACGGAAGCCGATCAGGCCGCGCGTGGGGATCTTGTAGTCGAGACGAATGCGGCCCTTGCCGTCAGGGAACATGTTTTGCAGTTCACCTTTGCGATCTGCCAGTCGCGTCATAACGGCACCCTGGTATTCCTCGTCGAAGTCGACGGTCAGTTGTTCCCAGGGCTCGTGCTCGACACCATCGACGTCATGCATGATGACTTCGGGGCGCGAAACGGCCAACTCAAATCCTTCGCGGCGCATGGTCTCGACGAGCACCGACAGGTGCAGTTCGCCACGCCCGGAGACGCGGAACTTGTCCGGGTCGCCCGTATTATCGACGCGCAAGGCGACGTTGTGTTTCAGTTCCTGGTCGAGACGCTCACGAATCTGCCGGCTGGTCAGGTATTTGCCGTCCTGGCCGGCGAACGGGGACTTGTTGACCTGAAACGTCATGTTGACGGTCGGCTCGTCGACAGTAAGGGCAGGTAATGCTTCCTCGTGGTTTGGGTCGCACAGCGTGTCCGAGATGCCGAGCTTTTCGATGCCACTGAAAACCACGATATCGCCCGCGGAGGCGCTCTCCACACGTCTACGTTCGAGCCCGTGAAAGCCAAACAGCTCCAAAACGCGTGCACGTCGGGACGAGCCGTCCGGCGCGACCACGGCAACCGCTGAGTTGGCGGTGATGGTGCCGCGGCGAATGCGGCCGATACCGAGTACGCCAACGTAGGTATCGTAGTCGAGACTCGAAACCTGAAACTGCAGCGGGCCATCGGGATCGACCTCGGGATGTGGCACATGTTCGATGATTTTCTCGAACAGGGGAGTCATGTCGCCGCTGCGCGTATCTGGGCTATTGCCGGCGTAGCCCTCGAGTGCCGAAGCATAGATGATCGGGAAGTCGAGCTGTTCGTCAGTCGCGCCCAAGCGGTCGAACAGATCGAAGGTCTGGTTGATCACCCAGTCGGGCCTCGCGCCTTCGCGATCAATCTTGTTTACTACAACGATCGGCACCAGCCCCTGCGCGAACGCCTTCTGCGTGACGAATCGTGTTTGTGGCATCGGGCCCTCGACAGCATCAACGAGGAGTAACACGCTGTCGACCATGGACAGTACGCGTTCAACTTCGCCGCCGAAGTCAGCATGGCCCGGTGTGTCCACAATATTGATGTGGTAATCATTCCAGTTGACGGCAGTGTTCTTCGACAGGATAGTAATGCCGCGCTCGCGCTCCAGATCACCCGAGTCCATGACGCGATCGGGTGTTGCGGCGCGAGGACCAAGGGTCCCGGATTGTTGCAGCATCTGGTCGACCAGGGTGGTTTTGCCATGGTCAACATGCGCGATAATCGCGACATTGCGAAGTTTGGAAATATCAGACATCAGGGCGGCGCCAAAGAGAGTGGGCGCGGATTATAGAGATCCGGTGTGTGAATTGATACGTAAATTGGAAGCTCAAAATGAAGAAAGTCCTGTTTGTTCCGTTGCTGGCACTGCTGGCCACGTCGTGTGGACGCGCAGAGCCTGAAATCGACCTCGTTGCGTATGAGCAGGAGGTGATGGACTGGCGGGCCGGACGGCTGGAGCGACTGCTTGCGCCTAACGGTTTTCTGACCCAGGTCGGATTGTATTGGCTCGAAGAAGGCGCATTCTCGATTGGCTCTGATTCTGGCAACGACATCGTCCTGCCGGCCACGGCTGCTGCGTGGGTTGGCCAGATCCTGGTGACTGGCGAGGAAATCCGATTGCTCGTGAATGACGGAGTGGAGGTTTTCAGTGACGATCAGGCGATATCGGAAATCACATTGCCGCCCGATACCTCGGGCGAATACGTAGCGGTGTCGCATGGCTCAATAGCCTGGAGCGTGATTGAGCGAGGCGGAAAGCTGGCGATCAGGGTTCGGGATTATGAGCACCCGTGGGTCAAATCATTCGGTCCGTTGCCATATTACGACATCGATCCAAAGTGGCGGATAAACGCTACTTTTCACGGGTACGACGAGCCACGCGTGATTACCGTCAACACGGTCATCGAGGGGTTCCAGCAGAATCCGATATCGCCGGGTACCGTGACTTTTGAGGTAGGCGGTGTTGAATATGAACTTGAGGCGCAGGCGTCAGGCGACAGCCTGTTTTTCGTATTCGGTGACGCAACCGATCGCGACGATACCTACGGCGCGGGTCGCTTCCTGTATACGGCAACGCCTGGTGAGGATGGCAAGCTGATTCTCGACTTCAACAAGTCGTACAGTCCGCCGTGCGCATTCAACGATTTTTCTACGTGCCCGGTCGCATCACCGCGCAATCGCCTTCCG
>Ga0316189_10001534_pt1 | contig 22865 bp, 23 predicted proteins | sample LowCovwburrow_MG_FD_204930 | JGI IMG/M metagenome (GOLD analysis project Ga0316189, IMG submission 204930) | Coastal sediment microbial communities from Maine, United States - Lowes Cove worm burrow | ecosystem: Environmental > Aquatic > Marine > Coastal > Sediment | place: USA: Maine... | reverse complement strand
CCATCCGCTTTGGGAGGTGGCCTTGCCGTTGCGATGATCACCACGCTTTATGGTGTGATTTTCGCACAACTTGTCTACAAACCTGCCGCCAGCAAAATCATGCAGCGCGAACAGATTATCCGCTTTCGCAACTATCTCATTGCCGAAGGCTTGATCTTAATGGCCGACAATAGAAACCCACGTTATATCCAAGATAAAATGAACAGCTATCTTGATCCAGCGATTCACTTCAGCATCGATAAATCACGCAAATAATTTTCAGCTGAAGTTAAAACGGAGTATCAATCATGCCGCCACCAGCTCTAGCCGAAGAACCGGAAGAAGAAGAATGGCTTGTCACGTATGCCGACGCCATTACCCTTCTGATGGCCTTCTTTGTCATGCTGGTGTCCTTTTCCAAGATTGATTTACCGATGTTTGAAGCCGTCATGGCGGGCATCAGCGAAGAAATTGGTCTGGGTAAAGATTCCGCTGAATCCATAACGCAACAGACCGTAACGGCGATTGAATCGGCCGCTTTTGAAGTCAGCATGGAACAAGAGGTTGAGGTCTATAAAGACGAAAAAGGCGTTGTCATTGAAATGGGCAGCAAGTCGTTCTTCAAGCCCGGCACGGCAATCATTACAGACGAAGGCATCTCGTTGGTGAATGGCTGGGCGCAAATTCTCACCAGCGATAAATTTAAATACTTTTTTGTCGAAGTTGAGGGTCATACAGATGATGACCCCATCAGCACGCCGAAGTTCCCGTCCAACTGGGAACTTTCAGCAGCCCGCGCGTCGTCCGTTGTTCGTGTTCTGGAAAGTAAAGATGTTCTTTCCTTTCAGTTGAAAGTTGTTGGCTTTGGTCCGTCCCACCCTAAAGTCCCCAACCGTGACTTTGACGGCAATCCTATTAAGGCCAATCAAGCGAAAAACCGCCGTATCGTGATCCATTTGGTGCAAATGACAACGGCTGAAAAGGCTGAACTTGATGATGTGCTTTTGGAAAAACGTCTAGCAGAAGAAGAAGCAAGGCGTGCTGCGGAAGACGAAGCAAAACGCAAGGCTGTCCAAGATGTTGTTGGCCCTGTAGATGGCTCGACGACGGCTCCGCCTGAAGCTGCAGCACCGTCACCTGCTGCTGAGCAACCCGCCCAGCCCTAAAGGCGAACCAACCCAACCGAACATAAAAAAAGCCGCCCTCAAGATTTGGGGCGGCTTTTTTAATCTTGAGGATCCGACACTCTAGTCGTTGCCATATACCTTTACATCGCCTTCACGTGCGACAAAGGATCCATCCCAAACGGCCTTAGCTTCTTCACCCAACTTATCCATAAACTCATCCGTGTGTTCTGGATCGTGGTGGAAAATCGCCATCGACTTGGCACCGGCTTCACGGCATAACTTTACGCCTTCATTCCAAGTGGAATGGCCCCAGCCAATTTTCGTTACAAATTCTTCTTCGGTGTATGTGCTGTCGTAAATGACCAAATCCGCACCTTCAATCAGGTTTAGGATGTTTTGATCTAATTCTCCGGGAACGTGTTCCGTATCTGAGACGTAACAGACAGAGCTTCCCTTATGTTCAATGCGAAACCCTGTGGCCCCATTGGGATGGTTTAATGGGGCTGTACGAACATGTAAATCGTCATACACATCGAAAGATGCCCCCGCTTCAAAATCTTGAAAAACCATTTCGGCCTGCATCGCAGATAAGGGAACCGGGAACATCGGGTTGTCCATTTGCGTGGCCAACACGTTTTGAATGCTTTCGCCACCACTGAGATGCCCCGCCATAATATGCAAGGACCGGGTGGGGTCATAAGCTGGGATGAAAAAAGGAAAACCATTGATATGATCCCAATGGGTATGGGTCAAAAGGATATGAACTTGCTTAACATCATCATTTACAAATGTTTTACCAAGACCACGAATACCTGTTCCTGCATCAAGCACTAAACGGTGTCCGCTGGCATTGATTTCAATGCAGCTGGTATTACCACCATATTTAATGTGATTTTCCGATGGGCACGCGATACTTCCGCGCACACCCCAAAATTTGACAGACAGTGTCATTTCGATCCCGTTTTTTTAATCTTCCCAGTTGCAAGCCTAAGAAACGAATTTATCCTTAAGCTACCACACCTTAACCCAGCTTTTCGGCTTGCCCAAACACTATCCTACTTTTATAGGAGAATAAAAGTGATGGATATCACACTTTGACGATTTTTAGGGGGTAAAAAGCCGATATTTCAAGAGTTTCAAAGGCATTTCCTTGATTTGTTGAAATTTCCATCAATCCAACGGAATTTTCATAAACAAAGGGCGCTCCAGATTCTGTGTCGGAAAAAGTCTGAAATCTTGGCATTTTGCATCCGCGTATCTCTATTGTCTCATCATCCTTTAAAGATTCTGCGCGTATACCCGTCATGATGTTTCCAAATTGATCGATATAGATCAAAGCTTTGATGTCATCATCAAAGGCCTTATGGCGAACAGTGTCGAGTTCAACTTCTAGCAATCCACTGAGATCGCCATTCGCCAATTGCGCGGCCACGGGAGCAAAGAGATCGCGTCCATGAAATGTCGAAGACAGGCTTTCAGGTGCCCATGTTATTTCAAAAGCTTTCGCCCCCTCCTCATAGCGACGCAAAACGTGCTCAAACAGGCCATTCAGAGGACCGACGAACCAACGTCCCCCGGCAAACACAGCGCCGGACTTGCGCTGATCACTGCCAACGCCGGGATCAACAACACAGACAAATATAGTCCCCTTAGGGAAGTCTGAGACGTATGCGGACAACAATACAGAACCGGCCTGAATGTCATAGGCGGGAACATCATGAAACAGATCAATGACGGGGGTGTTGGGGGCATCACACAACAAGCGAGACTTCATTTGCCCTGTATAAGGCAAACCAAAGTCACAAAATAGGACAATGGGCGCACCCATATTATTCTGAGCCAATACTTATTGAGCGTGCTCTAAAAAAGCAGCATCGCCAGCTTCGTTCAGCTGATCCATCGCCGATGTCATCGCAGCCTGTACCTTTTGGAAAGCCCGAACTTCAAGCTGACGAATACGTTCTCTGGAAATGCCGTAGTGCACACCTAATTCTTCCAATGTCACCGGATCTTCTTTTAGACGGCGTTCGGTAAAAATATGGCGTTCGCGTTCGTCTAGGTCTTCGATAGCAGACTGCAACAAATCGTTATTCAAGGTGCGTTCTTGCCCTCCAGCAGCAAGCTCTTCGGGAGAAGCGCCTTCGTACACAAGCTGGTCTTGAAATTCGACAGTGCTTTCACCTTCTTGTCCAACAGGAGCGTTCAAACTCATGTCTTTCGAAGCCAAACGGCGGTTCATGTTAATAACTTCGCGTTCTGAGATATCTAAATCATCAGACAGCAATTGGGCTTGCCCCGGCGTCAGTTCACCAGAATCTTCAATGCCAAGACGCTTTTTATGGCGACGCAGGCTGAAGAATAACTTTTTCTGAGCAGCAACCGTGCCCATTTTAACCAAAGACCACGACCGCAAGACATATTCCGTGATGGAAGCCTTAATCCACCACATCGCATAGGTCGATAGGCGGAAACCGCGTTCAGGCTCAAATTTCTTAACAGCCTTCATCAGGCCGATGTTACCTTCTGACACCAAGTCCGCAACCGGAAGCCCATAACCACGATAGCCCATGGCGATTTTTACGACCAAACGCAGGTGACTGGTCACCAGTGTATGCGCAGCTTCGACATCAGCTTCATCGCGCCAGCGTTCCGCCAGCTCGCGTTCGACCGAGGCCTCAAGCACAGGATATTTCCAAGCTTCTTTAAAATACTGAGACAGACCACCTTCCGTATTGGCAACGGAAAGATTACGGGGTGTAGCAATTTCAGATGTCATGGCGAGAAAAACTCCCAAATTAGCAAGACGCCTTAAGATCTAAGCGTCAATCAACGATGAACTCAGCGAAGTGTGCGACGTGTGCGCGGATTGTCGCGGCGAACACGGACAGGGATCGGGCGAAGTTCAGGTTGCTTCATTTGGGAAAGCGCTGTGAAAACAGCGACAACAACAGCACAAAGGCTGCCAATCAATACATTTTCAAAGGAAATCATGTCATATGTCATCTTGGGTATTCTCCTTTAGAAGCAATTATCCCGACTAATCTGAACCAGAAATGCGGCGAAGAAATGGCGGATATATAGAATCTCACATTTTTTCGCGTGTCGTTATCGCATGTCTTTGTTCAGACACCTTATCCGCCAACTTCGGCCAGATAACTGGATGGCAAAGCCTTTTACGGCTTACCACCCTTGAACGGCCCCTTTTGGGCACCGAACATTTAAACCTTCTCATATAGACCCAGCTTGAGTCAAGGAATTTTGGTAAAAAAGCCTTGAATACCAAGGTCTCAAGAAGGGTTATTTAACCCGCCACAATCGTCTAAAATAGCGTATAAGAATCTTATTATAAGATCAAAACAGACCTGTTGGAGTTTCTATGACGCCCGAAACCACACCTTTGCGAATCATCCTCGCCGAACCACGTGGTTTTTGTGCAGGCGTAGATCGAGCCATTGCCATCGTCAAAAAAGCCTTAAAAAAATACGGTGCGCCTGTTTATGTGCGCCATGAAATTGTTCACAACCGCTTTGTCGTAGATGAATTAAAAGATTTAGGGGCTGTGTTTGTTAAAGAACTAGATGAAATTCCCGATGGGGGTCACACCATTTTTTCAGCCCATGGCGTGTCCGATCAAATCGAAAACGAAGCCAAACGCCGGGCCCTTCCCTATATCGATGCGGCCTGCCCTTTGGTCACCAAGATCCATCGACAAGGCCAAAACAGCGCCGATAAAGGCCGCGAAGTTATCCTTATCGGTCATGAGGGCCACCCCGAAGTCATTGGCACATTGGGCCGCATTCAAGGTAGAACGCATTTGGTGGGCTGTGTGGAAGATGTAAATAACCTTCACGTTGGTGCCCCCGAACGATTGTCCTACATCACCCAAACAACGCTTAGCGTTGATGATACACGTGACATCATTTCAGCACTCCAGGACCGCTTTCCATCCATAGAAGGCCCTGCATTAAAAGACATTTGCTATGCAACGCAAAACCGCCAACAGGCCGTGCGCGACTTGGCAGAACATGAACATATCGGATTGCTTTTGGTGATTGGTGGCAAAAACAGTTCAAATTCAAACCGCCTGCGCGAAATTGGTACGGATTGCAGCATCCCCAGCTACCTCATTGACGATGCCAAAGATTTTGATGCAACGTGGTTAGATGGTGTTAAAACGGTTGGCATCACCGCCGGAGCCTCTGCCCCCGAAGTCCTTGTTCAAGGGGTTCTTGATGCCCTAGCAGAGCTCCGCCCTACCAAAATAGAAGTCCTGTCCGGCATAGAAGAAAACATGCACTTCAACTTGCCAAAAGAGCTCAGAGACGACACTTAACCCAACACAGCCTCTGCCGCCATCCGTCCCGACCTAACCGCCCCTTCGATCGTTGCGGGTAGACCTGTATTGGTCCAGTCACCAGCAAGAAACAGGTTTTTGTGCTTTGTCTTTGTATTTGGACGAAGGGCCAAAGCCTTTGGGGTTTGGGCGAAGGTCGCACGCCGTTCTTTAATCGTGCGATATGAAGGTAATGTATGGCTTTTAAGGTTTAAAGCACGAACCACATCGGGCCATAGAGTTTCGGCAATATCATCTGCGTCTCTGTCCGTCCAATCATCGGCGGCGCTCATCGTCACAGAAGCGATATGATCGCGCGTGAATATCCACTGCACAGGTGATCCGACGACCCCCTTCAATGACGTCTCGACAGGTTCGTTGAGCCAATAATGAACATTCAAGATCGCATTTGATTTTTGTGGGGCCGACACATATTCGATTAAGTCCCCCACAACGAAATGCGGCACCGCCAAAATCACGTCATCTTGCTCGCCCAAGACTTCGGCTCCGTGGGCGAAGTCTAGGCAGGACACAAGGCCATCTTTAAACTCTAGGTCTCGCACACGATGACCAAACTGCACCTCGGCGCCCAGATCTTTAAGCCGGGCAAGGGCGGGGTCAACCAATGCTGCGCCCAGACCGTTTCGCGTTAACAAAGGACGGGCGGCATGACCACCCAACAGCACGGTTTCTTCAAACACCGCCCACAACAATTCAGCCGCAGCATTTTCAGGTTTGGTATTTAAGACCCCCACGCACAAAGGTTCCCAAAAAGACCGAAACTGATCTGTGCGCATGTCCAAACATTCAGCGACCGTTTTGCCTTGTGCTCGCCTTAAGGCCAAAACTTCTTTCAAGAGAGCCAAAGCCCCGACTTCGGGAGGACGACGCGTTGCATCAAATATCCAACGCAGCAAAGACCAACGCCCATGACCAGCACCCAGATCAATCGTCCAAGCCTTATCAAATTCGACATCAATAAAATCAAATATTGCCCGATCTAAGGCAAACACCTCATGGGCTGAACCGATTAAGTCTATGTAAGCTGAAATATCTTTGTTGCCGCTCATCATCAAATGAGCTCCGTTGTCGAGGACGTATTCGAGGTCCTTATCGAAATAGCTGCGACAGCGTCCGCCGGCATGGGGGCTTGCTTCGTAAAGCGTGACATTTCGACCTGCATCAGCCAAACGTACGGCGGCTGACAATCCAGCCATCCCAGCCCCAATGACGTGCACACGTTGGCTCATCCAAAGACTCCGTAACGCAGGGCCAGCCACAGCTTTTTGAATTTACTAAAGCGCACGGGCACATCCACACGGGCAAGACCGCGTTCTTCTAGGCCTTCAAGAACACGACTATAAACGGCCTGCATCATGCGAGCAGGCCGCGTAGCCGAACGATCCAACCGGCTCATCGCATCACGGGCTTTGTCATAATGACCGTGCGCACGCGTTGCCAAGACTTGCAAAGCCTTCCCTAAATTCGGGTTTTTAAGAACGTCTTTTGGCGTATCACCGACAACACCGTGCGCTGCCAATAAATCGGCAGGCAGGTAAAGACGTTCGCGTTCGGCGTCTTCATCTAAGTCTCGCAAGATATTTGTGATCTGCAACGCGCGGCCCAAGTGATGTGCCATTTGATCAGCGTCGGGACCCGATACGCCAAACACCTTATCAGACAAACGTCCAACGGCAGAAGCCACACGGTCTATATACAAATCAAACGTCGCTTCATCTTTCATGGTCACGGCATCAACGGCGTCCATTTCCATGCCGTCGATAACCGCCAAAAGATCATCTTTATCCAAATTGAAATTGGCGACCACGGGCTTTAGGTCCTGAACGCACGGAGCATCAACACTTTCCCCTGCGAACAAGGCCTCGACAGCTCGACGGTGAACCTCCAAATTTTCCATTTTCGTTTCAGGCTGATCATCACCATCGGCGATATCATCGACGACACGACAAAACGCGTACACACGAAACATGGCTTCACGTTTATGGGCTGGCAACAACTTCAAAGCCCAATAAAAGGAGCTTCCTGAAGAAGAGCTGTCGGCTTGCTGTGTGGGTGTTGCTTTGATCATGGGATTATGGATACAGCACTCGAGCCTAAAACTCACGCACGAAAAGCGCCCCACAAAAAATGACCTGCGGCTTTAAACTTAGACAGCTCAACACGAACGGCTAAGGGGTCTTTTTTTCTGAGTTCTTTCGACAGAGCCTTGGCAATCATAATAATCCCCCCCGCTTCGCGAGCCAGAGCTCTTGAACGAATATCTGACGGCAAGGGCTGAGCTTTTACAAGAAGATCATCAACACCATCGAGCATACGGTCTAACACCCGGCGTAACTCAGGCGATGCTTTATCTGCGGCTAAATCTTTTTCCTGCACACCCAAGCCTGCCATCCAATCGGCGGGCACGTAAATGCGGTCCAAAGAAAGGTAATCATCTTTGACATCTTGAATATGGTTGAGAATTTGCAGCGCCGCGCACAGCGCATCATTGGCGACAAATCCGTTTGCAGCTTTGCCGTCTTCCAAATCAATCAAGTACCGGCCCACCGGGGCCGCAGACAATTCGCAGTAATCCATTAAGTCGGCCCAATCATCCGTGCGCGACTTTTTGGCATCACGCATAAAGGCCTTCAATAAATCTTGAGGATGGGTGTGGGTGACGTTGGTCTCGCCGAGGCTTTGATGCAATTTGTAAACAGCAAGACTGGGGTCAGCTAAACCGCTTGCAAGTTGTTCGCTCATGCCCATCAGCACGTCGAGCTTTTCTTCTGAACCTAAACTTGGATCATCGGCGACATCATCGGCACTGCGCGCAAAATCATAAAAGGCCATAACATGTGGACGTGATTTGGCCGACAGCAAACGGCTGGCGACGGGGAAGTTTTCGTCACCCGCACCTTTGGCACTCATGGCTTAAAAATCCGATTTTCTATTTTGTGAGTTCAGAGACCTTGCTGCGCAAAACATCATTTAACCCCGTAACCGTGCCGCCTCTTGAACGCAGCACAGATGAAAATTCTTTGCGTTGCGTTTGGCTCATGGAGATACCTTCAACATAAACATCGATGATTTTATAAACATCCGATTTTGCGCGCACACGCCAATTCACACGAATTGCTTCGCCACCTGTTGGACGATTAATTTCGCTAAAGACCAAGGCGTCTTTACCGGGATCAGCAACTGACTTTATGACATTCAGTTTTTCACCCGAATATTGATCAAAGCGTTCAACATAGGTGACCACAATGTAGTCTTCGAACAAGGATAGGTAATCTTTCTTTTCAGCATCAGAAGCCTTTTTCCAATACCGACCGCCCAGCACCCACTTGCCAATTAACTCTACATCGAAATTAGCATTTAACAGTTCCCGAAAACGGATGATGCGATCTTCTCGACTGACGCCTTCAGCCGTCAGAGCTTGAACAGCTTCATCGGCTAAACCTTCAACAAAAGTTTGAGCGGAGTCCTTCACTTGCGCAGAAGCAGAGCTTGGGGGGGAACCCAAAACGAAAAGCGAAAAAACGAAAAGACTGAAAAGAGCAATACGGCGCGTAAACATGAATGGTATTCCTGAACTTATAAAAAAGATCACTTTAAGAAATGGATCATAAGGGCAATTTCAGAGCTTGGCAATTGTCAGGCGATATTAAGAGAATAATTTTCACTCACGACAAACGTGCGCGCACGTCATCCGTAAACCCTTGAATTACAATGCCTTTATCCTCAAATATAGGGCGTTTCACCAGTGTAGGGTGTTCTGACATCAATTGAATAGCCGAGGCTTTATCAATGTTATTTTTGTCATTTTCAGCTAATTTGCGCCATGTGGTTGAGCGACGATTGAGGACCGATTCCCACCCAATGACATCAATCCACTTTTGCACTAAAGCTGGATCAAGACCTTCTTTTCGAAAGTCGTGAAAAGTATAGGCAATGCCTTGGGTCTCGAGCCACTTCAAGGCCTTGCGTACCGTATCGCAATTTTTTATTCCATAAACGTTAAGCATAAATTTGAGTTCCTTTGACCCGGCGTTAGCTTATGGCTACCCTGTCGCAAACATTCAAACAAGTCTAAAAGGCGATCACCATGCTGTGTGTTATTTCCCCTGCGAAGCGTCTAAACCTCAAAGAATGGGACCGCAATGCTGTGGGGCTCACAACGCCCGAATGGACGGATGAGGTTAGCAAGCTCGCCGACATCGCCCGTGAATTGGACACAAGTGACTACGAACGCCTGATGCATATCAGCGAGAAACAAGCCGCCACCGTTCGCGAATATTATGATGCTTTTTCGTTTCCCCATACGCCTGACAACGCGAAGCCAGCGAGCTTGATGTTTTCTGGTGACACCTATGTGGGCTTAGAAGCCGCAACACTATCAGCCAAGGACATGAATTACGCCCAAGACCACTTAGCCATTATCTCAGGACTTTACGGCAAACTGCGCCCCAATGATTTGGTGCGTCCGTTCCGGCTCGACATGGGAACCAAACTCACCAACCCAAAGGGCAAAGACTTGTATGCCTATTGGGGAGATAAAATTTCCGATGCCATCGTAAAGCAAATGAAGGCCACGAAATCGAAAGCTTTGGTCAATCTTGCCAGCATCGAATATTTTAAAGCCGCCCAAGCTGACAAGCTTGCCGAACAAGGCGTGCGCATCATCACCCCCACGTTCAAAGAAATTCGCGACAATGGGGATATCAAGGTGATGAGCCTGTTTCTTAAACGGGCTCGTGGGGCCATGGCGCGTTGGGTGATTGAAAACCGCATCACCGAAGTGGAAGACTTAAAAAAGTTTAACGCAGGTGGCTATACCTTCCAGCCCGGTGCCAGTGAAGGCGACAACTGGACCTTTGCCCGCCCTCAACCCCCGAAAAAAACCAAGGGGAAAGCGGCACCACCCGAAGGTCAAACGCCACGTCTGCGCAAATATGCCGACGGCAAAGACCGATAAGCCCCGGACGTCACAACCAAGCCAACGCACACCGTCACGCCAATCGCTATGGCGGCCAATTGCAATCCTCCGCCGAGACCGATATCAGCTTTTTCAAGGCCCGCAGCCTGCGCCACCCCATACGCTAAAATCAGGCCAAGAGGAACGGCGACAACAGACACAGCAAGACCCAAACCAATGAACTCCGCCGCCAGTTGGCCCAACAGTTGTCCTTGTCTGGCCCCAAGGACCTTAAACAAAAGGGCTTCGTCCGTGCGACTTTGAAGGCCTTGTAAAACACTGCCTGCAAGAACCACAAACGCAGCAACACCGCACATCATAGCGGCAATATTTAATCCCGATACCATGGCCTCTAAGGCTTTTGACAAGGACGTCAAAACACTTGAAATGCGAATTAAGGGAACGTCTGGATAGGTCTCTTTAAGGCGTGTTTCCAAAACTTGCGCACGACCCGCTTTCGCTTTTATGGCAGCCGCAAAGGCATGCGGAACACCTTGCAAAGTGACCGGTGTGGCAACGATGGGGAAATCCAAATCCAAGCCCGTCCAATCAATAGCCCGCAGGTTTTTGATGGGGGCCGTGATGATGTGACCGGAAACGTTTAAAGTTATTGTATCGCCAATCTTCAAATCCAATTTTTTCGCCACAGCTCTGTCCATCGCAAAACCGGGCGCATTGAGATTTGCACCCTCACCCCACCACTCGCTTTCGGTGCCATAAGACACACCCCGGTCACCACGCACCACCCAGCTCAATGACCGTGGGATTTTAAGGTTTTGAACCAAGACGTTGTTCATGGCTTGGACTCGTGCATGCAAAAAAGGTTTGATGTTAAAGTGTTCGGACTCAGGCCACTTGGACAAATCGTGATGCAATTTTTCAGCTTGCGGTAAGCTTAACGAAAATGCGACCAAGTCCGGGGCGCGATCTGGTAAAGATTCGCGAACATGACTGCTTGCGGCCCGCCCAAGACCATCCAACGCGACCAATAAGGTCAAGGTCAGGCCCAAGGCCATGACCACAGAAACGGTTGGGGACCCGGCTCTGTGCAGATTGCCCAGAGCCATACGCAGCCAAGCCCGACGTCCATTGGCAAGGACCTTTGCCAGACGTGACAAAAGCCGCCCAAGCCCTATATAGAACCCTGCCAAAAGTAATGCCCCGACTAAGAATACGGCACTCAAAACAGCCATCGGCGACACCCAAAACACCAAGGCGACAATCAAAGATACAATCATCAATGCACCGAATCGTCCTCGCCCTGTGGTGCCTCCTGGCACATGATCAAAGCGCTCGCGCAACAAAAGTCTTGCGGTCACCGAACCCACACTCATCAAAGGCCACCAAGCAAATAACAAAGCAATCAAAAGACCGAACAGAGCCGCCGCAACAAGAGGCTTTAAGGGCGGCATCAAAGACAACGCAAACGGCACCTGATCAGCTAGGCTTGAGGCCACCAACACGGCACCGAACACCCCAAGCCCTACCCCCAACATCGCCCCGATACCCGCCGCAAACATCACTTCAAAACCGATGGAAAGAGCAACCACGCGCGGCGGCGTACCAATGGATTTCAAAATCGCAATGGTGCTGAGCTTTGCGTGAATATGCGCCCGCACAGCCGATGAGATCCCAGCCCCACCGATCAACAAGATACCCAGACCGATAAACAGCAAAAAAACATGAGCCATGGCAAGAGTCCGTTCAACGCCAGGCACACCTTCTTGCGCATTCACCATACGCCAACCCGCATTTGGAAAAGCCACGTCTATACTTGCGAGAACGTCGGCGGCAAAGGTCCCTTTGGGTAGTTTGATATGAGAATAGTAATAGACTTCTGCCCCCTCATAGACGAGCCCTGTAGCCATCAAACTTTCTCGCTTCACCATCACCCGAGGGCCTAAGCTAAAGGCTCGAAAGGCGCGGTCGGGTTCGTGGGTTATAATGTCGCGTAACTGATAGCTCTCATCGCCAATTTGAAAAGCATCGCCAAGCTTTAACCCCAAAGCATCCAACAAAGCCATGTCGGCCACGGCCCCAAATTGACCGTCCTTAAAATCAAGGACTTCGCGCAAAGCCAGACCGGATTTGAGCGTCATTGTCCCATAAAGCGGGTAAGCGTCATCGACGCCTTTCAGCTCAACAAGTTGGGATGTGTCTGCCCCCACAACCCGAGCCATGGGTCTTAACTCAGCCGTAATGCTGAATTCACCTTGTTCGTCAAAAAATAAGCGTTGTTGTTCTGTTGGGGGGGCGTGAAATAATCTGAGACTGATGTCTCCGCCGACACCGTCTAAGGCCCCTGCCCGTGCACCATCGCGAAGTGTGTCAGAGGCCGTACCAACTACGGCGACGGCCGCCACGCCGACAAAGACACCCGCGACCAAAAGCCCGAGTGCACGCATTCCACCACGCATATCCCGCGCAGCAATTTTAAGGCTCAGGCGAATATCATCTAACATTTTTGCTTCTCTTTAAGCCATTATATGACACAAGCTTCAAGATGCAGAGGTTAGGAGACTAAGTCAAACTTAGTGATAACCATTGCCGCTGATGTAATCGACCATTTCAACTGTATCAATTTTGCATTGATCTAGGCTGTGCTTGATCAGATCTCCGATACTGACAACACCGGCAAGGTTCCCCGCGTCCATGACCAAAACGTGACGGGTGCGTTTGTTGGTCATGATTTCGCGCACCTTTTCCAAGGTATCTCCAATATCGCACATGACTATATTGACCGTTAAAACGTCGCTGACCTTCACGCCGCTTAGATCTTCTTTTTTTGAAAGCGCGTGAATGATATCGCGTTCGGAAATGGTGCCAATCATCTGTTCCTCTTGATCTTTAACCAAAGCAAACCCAATTTGTTCGCGTTTGAATAAGCCTGCGACCTCATGCAGGGAATTGATTGGCGTTACGGTAATCAAAGCTTGGTCTTTTTCGTCAAGAATCGCTTTAACAAACATTTTTAACCCTCCTTTTTTGAGAACTATCTGATCTGTATTTGGGGATTGAGAGCCCTGATTTCTAGGAAATTTTACGAACCAGCCTGTTTTGGTGTAGTGTTTTTCGTATGGATGATCGCCAAGATATAAACATCAAAGACTTACGCACGAAGTTGTTGGCCGAACGTGATGAATTGGTTCACGATACTCAGGCAACTTTAAAGGACCGCCAAGCCGTCGCGTTGGACCAAGCCAGTGTTGGCCGGCTTTCGCGCATGGATGCTTTGCAAATTCAAGCCATGCACGTGGAAACCGAACGCCGTCGCGAAGTCGAACTCAACCGCATTGAGGCCGCCCTAAAACGCATGGATGATGGGGACTACGGATACTGTGTTGCGTGTGATGATGAAATACAAGCCAAACGCCTAGAAATGAACCCGGCTATACCGACGTGTGTCTCGTGTGCTTCACGTTAATTTGCACAAAAATTATAAACACAAAGTTTCCTTAACCACTTTCTTGCTACAATGCCTTATCAGTCGATTCGATATTAGGAGAGGCTTAACGTGCGAGACGATCCCGCCCCGAATGCTTTTTTAGAGACCCTGGACTTCGCGCGCGAGTCCTTCCCCTCATCAAATTACAAATTTCGCCAACGCCTCCACTTCGGGGGCGTTTTTCAATTGTGCCTTAGATCAAATTGCGGAGTAAATCATGACTAAAAAATCCCGCCGCCATCAAGCCAAATCATCTTCGGGCGTACATTCTCTTAACCCTCGCTCTCAAGCGAAAGGCAATAAGACATGGGACCCTATTCAAGGTGATACGAGATATGAGCCTGAACAAAGAGATCAAAGCTACGTGAAAAACGTGACCCCGCGCAGTGAAGGCCAAAAACAACTGATGGAAGCCATTGATCAGCACAACCTTGTCATGGCCATTGGTCCAGCCGGCACAGGAAAAACCTATCTCGCAATTTCCAAGGCCGTCGAAGCCATGGCAAAAGGCCAAGTGGGTCGTATCATTCTCACCCGCCCTGCCGTCGAAGCTGGTGAAAGTTTGGGCTATTTGCCCGGTGAAATGGAAGACAAGATCGCCCCTTACCTAAAGCCATTACTTGACGCCCTTACCGATCGCATGGGCGGACGCGGCATGAAGACCATGATGAAAAATGGCGAAATTGAAATCGCCCCGGTCGGCTTTATGCGCGGACGGACCCTCAACAATGCCTTTGTCGTGATTGATGAAGCGCAAAACTGCACCTACACCCAAATCAAAATGCTGCTCACCCGCATGGGCTGGCATTCGACCATCGTTGTCACGGGTGACCCTGACCAGTCAGACCTCTTGCCTGGCATATCGGGACTAGCTGATATCGCCCATCGTTTAGAAGCCTTGGACAGTGTCGCTGTGGTGAAACTCTGTGAAAAAGACGTCGTCCGACATCCCTTGGTCGCCGAAATGTTAGGGGTGATTTAAGCCTCTTGCGCTCCTTTGGACTCACGGTCACAATGGCTTAAAACCCCATAGGAGATTCTCGATGCGCTTTTTAATGACCTTTGCTCTTTGCGGCACCTTTTTCATGGCGGCTCCGGCTTTTGCCATCGACATTAACCCGTTTGGCTACATCAAAGATGCCGTCGAAGCCGTTGCCGAAGACCGCAGCGCCGATGACATCAGCAAAGACACGCAGCTCAAAACTAAAGTCGTTGCCGCCATTACGGACCAAATGGGAACCGATGTTGCTTCTGTTTCCACCGATGTTTACGAACAAGACATTATGCTAACAGGCATGGTCGAAACACAGGCTCAGAAATCACAAGCCGGTAAAATTGCCAAGAATGCTACGGGTGCCAAAAAGGTTTACAACGAAATCATCGTCCATAAAAAGACGGAAAAAGACAAAGGTGCTGTCGAAGGTTTTGTTGACGACACCGTGATTGAAAAGAAATGCAATGCGCTGTTGTTAGAAGCCAAAGGCGTCAGCGTCACCAACTACCGCTGGCGGGCCGTGGGCGGTCATGTGTTCTTGTTTGGTCGCGCCCTGTCTAAAAGCGAGCTTAGCAAAGCTATCGGTGTCGTAAAAGGCATCAAAGGCGTCAGAAAAGTTACGTCGCGGGTCAAAGTTCGCGGAAAATAAAAAACGCGAGACGTCTGTAAAAATGTAAGGATTCAGTAAGTTATGTGGTTTAGACTCTAATCGAATCACGTTTGATATCGATTTGATTTTGAATCAAGGTTTTCGCCTTATGAACTTTACAAAGACCGTTGTTTCGATGGCTGCTGCATTTTCTTTGATGCTGGGCTTGGGTGCCTGTGGGGATAATGCTGAGCAAACCCAACATGCGGCCTCAATGATTTCCGACCATTATAAACAAAACCCTCCAAAACGCGATTGGCAGGTTTTGTCCGTCTATCCAGACATCGAAAACAACAAACTGATGGTTCAAATTCAAGTCACGTCAGAACAAGACGTCAATAAGATCAAAAGCCTCAGCCGCATGGATCAACTTGCCGTCGCGAAACTCGCCTGTCCGATGATGTTTAAAGAACTGCGAGACAGCCTCGACAGCACGCGCGTTTGGGTCGAGCTTCGCGCCAACAACAAAAGCCTCATCACGTCGATCTGCCCTAAATAAAGCGATTACGACAGGGCTTGCTCTTTCGTTTTCTGCAACTTAACGTCTGGGAAGTCTTCTGCGGCTTTGTTGAGGTGCCAAGCATTACGGGCCATATAGACAGGTGCGCCATCGTGATCTGTGCCCGTACTCGAACGGTTGGAATCCATGAAGTCTTTTAAAAGTTTAGGGTCTTCCACTTCGATCCAACGGGCGGTGTACAGTTCTGTCTGTTCAAAGTGTACGGGGATTTCATATTCTGTGCGGATGCGGTCGGCCAAGACTTCAAACTGAAGCGGCCCGACAACACCAACAATCCAGTCCGCCCCAAGAGACGGCTTAAACACACAAGCCCCGCCTTCTTCGGCGATTTGCTGCAAAGCTTTGCCCAAATGTTTTGCCTTCAACGGATCGTCTGGGCGCGCCTTTTGCAGAAATTCAGGGGCAAATGTCGGCACACCGATGAAACGCAGATCTTCACTTTGAGAAAGGGTATCGCCAATGCGCAAGTTGCCGTGATTGGGAATGCCGATAATGTCGCCGGCCACCGCTTCTTCGGCGACTTCACGATCTTGGGCTAAGAACAGCACCGGATTGTGCAGATTGATCATTTTTCCCGAACGGATGTGCTTAAGCTTCATACCGCGTTTAAAGTGACCTGAGTTAATCCGCATGAAAGCGATGCGATCTCTATGCTTGGGGTCCATATTGGCTTGGATTTTAAAAATTACGCCGGTGACTTTCGCCTCGGCAGGTTCCACCGTTCGGGTTGACGTGGGTTGAGGACGCGGGCTTGGCGCAAAACGCGCAAGCCCTTCCAACAATTCTCGAACCCCAAAGTTGTTAACGGCTGAACCAAAGAATACAGGCGTCATGGTGCCGTCTAGATAAGCCTGATGGTCAAATTCGGGGCACAGACCGCGTGCCATTTCCACCTCTTCACGAAGCTTTTCGACCGCATCTTCGGGCAGTAATTTATCCAACTGAGGATCATCAAGGCCCGAGACCTTAACCCCCGCGCCCACGGTTTCGCCCTTAGAGCGTTGCATCAAAATCAATTGATCATTGATCAAATCGTAACAGCCCAAAAACGCTCGGCCCATGCCGATCGGCCATGTGGCTGGCGTAACATCCAAAGCGAGGCTTTGTTCAATTTCATCTAAGATATCAAAGGTATCGCGGCTTTCACGGTCCATCTTGTTGACGAACGTGGCAATCGGCATATCGCGCAAACGACAAACTTCGAACAACTTCCGGGTCTGGCTTTCCACACCCTTGGCCCCATCGATCACCATAACAGAACTGTCGACGGCGGTAAGCGTGCGGTACGTGTCTTCGGAAAAGTCTTCGTGACCCGGGGTATCGAGCAAATTAAACGTCTGTTCGCCGTAGTCAAAGGTCATCACAGACGAAGCAACAGAAATGCCGCGTTCTTGTTCCACCTTCATCCAATCTGAACGCGCACGCCTTGCGTCACCACGAGCCTTAACCGCACCCGCCATCTGAATAGCACCACCAAACAACAGCAGCTTTTCAGTCAGCGTGGTCTTACCCGCATCGGGGTGCGCGATAATGGCAAAGGTGCGCCTGTTTTCAACGTAATTCGCGAGGTGCGTCATTTCGATCTTCTAGAATAATAAACGGTTGAAAGGAATGTAGGGATTTCCGCGCAAAAGGCTAGAAAGAAATAACATCAGCCATATGCACTATTGCGCATATCAAGCGAATCCCTTCTTATATCAATATAAATGACAAGCTCGTTACAAAATGAGCGAAAATATAAGGACCCGAAATGCAAAACCAAAAACAAGCCGTAAAACGCACCTCTGAACGTCGCGGTGTTGAAAATCGTCGCACTGAAACTGAGGCCCGTCGCGTAAAAATGACTGCGGTTACAAATGACAATAGAAACGAACAACGCCGCAAAGAGGCTCGTCGTTCAGGAACCGAGCGACGGAGTGTCATTAACTGGGTTGATGTTTCCACCACGCTTTTGAATTGATGGAAAAGACGGGCAGGTAGTGCTTGACCTTAGAGGCTGGCATGACCTGCTTGATCTGATTATCTAAGATGTATGGCTTGCCCTTAAAAAAGACGATCAAAATGGCATGGCCGATTTTGAGGTTAAGGTCTTTCACCGCAACAACCCGCAAATCGTTTTCGCTATAGCCGAGCAGACGCAGGGAAACGTACTTAGCGATGGCATAATCTTCACAGTCTCCGAACTTTGCCATAAACTCACCCGGTGTAGCCCAAAAGTCTTTTTTACCCCAGTTCACTGCATCGGTGATATAGGGCGCACGGTTCATGTAGTCATTGATTGCGCGAATTTGGCTGACGAGGTCCTTGTCCTTTAAGCCCTGTAAAAACTTCATCCATTTGCCAAAATTGCATTTATTCATCTTTGTCGCGCCGCATTTTCCCTCTTTTTGCTGTGCCCGCTCTTTGGAATAGCGCGCCAAAGCTTCATTCCATTTCTTAAAGGCCGTTAGCTTGGTCGACATTTGTTCCGTGGTATTGAAAAAGCTTGGTTTTGCAGCGGCTTGGACAGAGTAAGCCCCTGCCGACAGAATAAGCACAACAAAAAACGCGCAAATTGCACGGCCCAATATTGAACTGTTATTTTGGTGAAGATTAAGAGCCAAGCTGTACTTCCTAAAAACTTTCTAAATCATTTTTTAGACGATAAATTATATAAGTTCCACACTGGATGCCACAAGTCTACATATTCTCCTTTGCTTGAGCGAACATTTGCCTTTAAAGTCAGCAACTAATAACTTTAATTAAGGGGATCTTCCATTGTCTAACGACGTGTCTGCAAACAATGACGAAAACGGCAATCAAGATGCTAACGAGCAACTTGAAGATGCGAAGCGTCCGATTAACAAGCTTGTAACCATCGGCTTGCTGATCATGGTCTCTGCCATGGCTGCGTCAATTTATTTTGCTTTTCAATTTGTCGAAGATGAACGAGCCCGCGCAAAGCAAGAGTGGCAAATTCGTTTGTCCATCGTAGCAGATTCTCGATCTGCTGCCATAAACGATTGGTTTGCGGCAAATTTCAAAGCCATGCGTGAGCTCGCTGAAAATGCCTCCTTACAGCTTTACATGAGCGAGATCGCAACGGCTCAAGACAGCACAGCGACGGAGGACGATCCTTTTGGCGGAAGCAATAGCGGTGAAGCCGAAACGACATATCTTAGAAATATTTTAACGGCAACAGCAGAACGCACTGGATTTAAGCCTCCCGTTGCGGCGGCACAAGTCAGTGCCAACATTGAACGTGTCGGCGTTGCGGGACTGGGTCTTATTGATGCCGCAGGCGTGCCTGTTGCCAGTTCTCCCGGCATGCCGCCGATGGTTGGTAAATTAAAAGAAGCTGCCATGTTGGCCCTAGAAGGTGAACCAACGGTCATTGATATGTACATGGGACCTAACGGGCTTCCCGCGATTGGTTTTGCCCTTCCCGTCTATGGCATTCAAGATGACGGCAACGGCGCCAAGGGTATTGGTGCTGTCATTGGTCTTAAAGTCGTTGATGAAGACCTGTACTCCAAACTGGTTCAACCTGGCGAAACCACGGAAACTTCGGAAACGTATTTAGCCCGGGGAACCGCGACACAAGTTGAATACCTAAGCCCACTGGCCGATGGAACACCACCTCTCAAACGGTCAATGGCGATTGACACCCCGGACCTTGCCGCGGCCTATGCCGTCAAAACGCCGGGTGGTTTTTCAATTATGCGCGATTACCTTGGTAACGAGGCCCTTGTTGTTTCTCGTCCAATCGCCGATGTGCCTTGGGTTTTGATCCGCAAGATTAATCGTGATGAGGCCTTAGCAGAATCTGAAACGCGTCTGACGACACTCTTGACGGTCTTTATCCTCATTATTAGTGGCGTGACGCTGGCGGTCTTTGCTGTGTGGCGTCATGGCAGTTCGCTGCGGGCGACACAGGCGGCACAGAACTTCAAAATCTCATCAGAGAACTTTGAAAACCTGTCTAAGTTTATGAACCTGATTTCAAATGCCCAACCCGCAGGCATTGTCGCGGTTACTGGCGATACGGTCTATACCTATGCCAACGAACCTGCTGCCTTAGATGCTGGCATTCCATCTACTGACATGCTTGGCAAGACCATGGCGAGCGTCATAGGGCCTGTGAAGGCTCAGGTTTACACCGACATTAATGACAAAATCCTCAAGCGTTTTCAGGAAACCGATGATCGTGATGCCTGTCGCCAAATGCACATCAATGTCTTTGGTGATGGTGAAGACGATGATGAGGATGCACTCCAAGTCATTAAATCCGATCACATCCCCCTTCGCGGCGATCGAGAACACCCTCCCGGCATTTTGATGATCTTGGATGATATTACAGAGCTTACCCGCGAACGTCGCCGCAGTGAGAAAATGTTGCGTCAATTGATTGATACACTGGTCAGTGTCGTTGATCGTCGCGATCCATTCTCAGCCAACCACTCTTCCCACGTTGCCGAAGTGGCGAAAGCCGTTGCGGAAGAAATGGGCTGTGAAGAGGTAACCTCTAAAACCGTTGATATTGCGGGTAGCCTGATGAACCTGGGCAAAATCTTCATCCCACCAGACCTTTTGACCAAAACGGGTGATCTGACCCCTGAAGAACGTCACACGCTGATGTCTAGCTATCTGGTCAGTGTGGACTTGTTAAACGATGTAACGTTTGAAGGCCCCGTTGTCGACACCATCCGAGACATGGGCGAAACGTGGGACGGAAACGGGCCTTTGGGTAAAGAAGGCGAAGACATTCTGGATTCTGCGCGCATCCTTGCCGTTGCCAATGCCTTTGTCGGCATGGTCAGTGCGCGGGCTTACCGCGATGCCATGTCGTTTGAAAAAGTTTCTGATATTTTGCTTTCCGACACCGGTACAAAGTTTGACCGAAGACCCGTGTCTGCGCTGATCAATTTCTTGGAAAATCGTGATGGCAAAACCACTTGGGCGCATTTCCGTGAACGGCCTACAGAATCCGAGGATGACGCTTAACGGCTTTCACTGCGCCAACGAACACCTCAGAACCCAAGCACGGTAGGCAAAGTCGTCCTAAGCAGATTCTGTTACAGCCTCAATCACAAAGCCATCCCCTTGTGGGTATTTACGCTCACATTTCGCAATCGCGTCAGCTTTGGTTTCAGCAGAGAAATCGATGTAATGGGTATCGCCCCAGTCATCGGTGTACCTTTTATGGCTTTCGCCTTCAAGCACCAACGCCCGGACCTTCTGATTATAAATCGTGATTTCGTAGGTCTGCATACCGTTCTCCTTTGCCTCACCAATTGCATGAGTGAGCCAAAGACATCTTTGAGAAAATGAGCCCCTCAGGCCTCATGCATGTCTTTAACCGCAAACATTATTATAGCACAAAATGATAAACGGCGGCCCATTGAATAGGCCGCCGTTTGTCTTTACGTGAGATTGATCTGATAACTTAGCTCAGATCGTCTGCAGGTCCACCGTCACCAGCGTCAGAGGCAGATGTATAACCATCCGATGTATCCGCATCGGCAGAGTCGTAATCTTCCATTTCTTTCTTAGCACCCATTGGAGCAACATCACCATAATCGTCTTTGCTGTCTCCGTCTGTAAGTGTGCTGATGTCATACTCTTCACCTTCGAATGTGAGGGTGTCTGAGTCTGTGAACATTTCAGCTAATGGGTCCAGAGCATCCGCCGAGGTGTCCCCCTCGATGACATCTTCAGCAACTGGCAAAGCCACATCAATTGTGGACGTGCTGGTCGCTGCATCCCCGTTGCTGGATTCCGTAGACGTTACAGAAACCGTCAGAGAGAAATCTTGGCTTACAGTGCTGTCCACATTCAAGCTCAACCCGTTAAGGTCGCCTTCTGTCATGGTCCAGCTGCCATCTCCATTATCCGTACCAGCGCTAAAGCTTGCACCGTCAGGAATACCCGAAACGGTCACGTCAGACAGAGATTCAGAACCATCCGTATCCGTCAGTCCCGTTTCAATGGTGATGTCATACGTCAGCGTATCGTAACCCGCTTGTGGGTTGGTATCCAACATATCGCCTTCGGAGAATTGACCATCGGTGAATTGGAAGGTCTCAACATTGGAAACCATGCTGATACCATCGGCACCACCGTTCAGGTGTTCGATAATATAATCACCTTCCTTACCTTCGACTTCGGTAACCAGATAGTCAGAACGTGCGCCGCTGAACACCATGGTATCGTTGCCTGAACCACCGTCAATGTTGTCATTGCCGCCGCCAGAGAAGATCACATCATCCCCTTTGCCACCATCAATGTCTTCGCTACCATCGCCGCCGATCAGGATGTCGTCACCTGAACCACCATCAAGCTCGTTATTGCCAGAGCCGCCAAAGAGGATGTCATCACCTGATCCACCGTCAAGCGTATCATCGCCTGCACCGCCGAAGAGCACGTCGTCGCCTTTGCCGCCGTCAAGTGAATCGTCGCCGTCTTTACCAGCCAGTGCGTCATCACCTTTACCGCCCGTTAGCTCATCTTCGCCATCAGACTTGTCGTCGTCGTCATCTTTTTCGTCGTCGTCGGACTTGTCGTCGTCGGACTTGCCGTCGTCGTCATCTTTATCATCCGAGGCATTTTCGGCGTTGTTATTGTCTTCGGAGTTTCCAGGGGCATCCTGATCACCATTGCCAAAGCCGTTGTTTTCACCACCGTCTTTGTCATCGCCATTGTCATCTTTGCCATCTTCTTCGCCATCACTACCACACGTGATGTCAGAATAGTCAGACCCGGCAACATCGCCGCCACCAGTTTGTGTCGCAGCACCAGCCGCTCCGGTGATCGTTGGCGCATCAGCAACGGCTGTAACACCAACCGTCGAGGTTGCCGTCG